>Ga0268299_1003118_pt1 | contig 16494 bp, 16 predicted proteins | sample NOBtaG_FD_193484 | JGI IMG/M metagenome (GOLD analysis project Ga0268299, IMG submission 193484) | Activated sludge microbial communities from bioreactor in Nijmegen, Gelderland, Netherland - NOB reactor | ecosystem: Engineered > Bioreactor > Aerobic > Activated sludge | place: Netherlands...
TGGTCAGGAACGAGAAGGAGAACTGGGCGTTGAGGATCTTGCTCATGTCCCCGTAGTCCTTCGCCTTGTCGACGAAGCCGAGGTAGGTGGGCTCCAGCCACAGCGCATTCATGTTGTGGATGAGCATGCAGCCCACGATCAGCCACGCGGCCGTGCTCGCCGCCTTGTTGAGTGGCATCACATCGTTCTCCCTGTGCGGGCGCGACTGGTCGCGCCTGAAGGCGCTCCTACGGCTATTTCAATACCGTGACGTCGCCAGCTTCACGTCGGCGTTGGCGAACGCCTTCCGCTGGCGCTCCGCAAACCCTGCCGCCTCGCCCGCGCGTCCCTGGGCCTCGAGCGCCTGCTGCACGCCCAGCAGCGAGTAGGCGTTTTCCCGGTAGTAGGCCAGGTCCTGCCAGTAAACGGTCTCGGCCTCCCGGGGCAGTCCGGCTTCCAGGAGCACGGCGCCCAGGTAGTGGCGGACCGGGAAATACCAGTCCGGCGGCTCGTTGTACATGAGGCTGTCCTGGAGCAGCACCGCCCGCTGGAGGCGCGCGATGGCCTCGTCGTAGCGCTTCGCGCCCGCCGCCATCTCGCCCGCCAGGATCTGCTCCGCGATCGTGATCAGCTTCACCGTGGGGGCGAAGGCGGTGTACTTGTCCTTCAGCCCCGGCTCCAGGCCGATCGCCCGCAGCGCCGCCAATTCCTTGCCCGCCAGCGCCGGCTGGCCGGTGTGGTGGAATGCAAGCCCGCGGGCGTAGTGCCAGAGCGCATTCATCAGGCGGGCCGGCGCGGGCGGCTGCGGCTCCTTCAGCACCTCGTCCCACTTGCCGAATCGGGCGAGGACGAACAACGGCTGCAGCTCGAAGACTTCCGGCAGGCCAAAAACGTCGGGCTCCGGGTGGGAGTGCCCGGCGAGCTTGCGCGCGTCAGCCAGCGCCGTGGCGCTGCGGCCCTCGAACATGGCGGCCCACACCTGGAAGTGCACGTTGTGTGGGTAGTAGAGCAGCGGGTAGATGCCCTGGGCTTTGCACTGGTCCAGGTAGGCCTCGTCGGCCCGGGAAGCGTCCACGTTGGCCGCGTAGGCATCGGCGTAGCGGCCCACCCGCATGTAGATGTGGGACGGCATGTGCACCAGGTGCCCGGCGCCGGGCATCAGCGGCCGCAGCCGGTCCGCACCGGCCTCGGCCCGCCCCGGGTCCTTCGCCTCGATGGCGTGGATGTAGAGGTGCAGGGCGCCCGGGTGGTCCGGGTTCGCGGCGAGGACGCGCTCCAGCGTGCGGAGGATGGTGGCCGTGTCCGGCCGCGGCTGGCCGTCGGGCAGCCAGTAGTTCCAGGGCGAGGTGTTCATCAGCGCGTCCGCGTACAGCGTGCCGACGCCCTGGTGGTCCGGGTGGGCCGCCGCGACCTTCGCCATGGCATCCGCGTAGGCGCGGTCGAGCGTCGCCCGGTCCGCCTTGGGGTCGTTGCTGTAACGGGTGGCGAGGGCCTCGATGAGCGCCTGCTCCAGCGGCGAGGCCTTGCCCTTCAGCTTCAGCGCGCGCTGCGCGCTGTCCCAGGCCGGCGCAATGGCCTCCGGCTGCATCGGCAGGTTCAGGTTGGGGCCGAGGGCCAGCGCCTGGCCCCACCAGGCCATGGCGTTGTCCGGATCGAGGCGGGCGGATTCCCGGAAGGCGCGGACCGCCTCGGGGTGATTGAACGCGTAGACCAGGTTCATGCCCTGGGTGAAGAACGCCTGGGACTCCGCGTTGGTCGTGGTCGTGACCGGGTGCCCCAGCTTGCCGAGGCCGTCGAGCCTGGGCGCGAGGGGCGCGGTTGCCCTGGCGGGATCGCCGTCGAGGGCCCGCGGGTCCCAGAACTGGGCATGGGCAACGGAGGCGGGAAGGGAGAGGCAGGCGAGCAGGAGCAGACTGAGCATGGGACGTTGCATGTCGCACCTCGCTATTTCTGGTATTTGGTCTTCCACTCCGGATAGGGCATGCCGTAGATCCGTTCCCGGGCCGCTTCGTCGCCGAGGTCGATGCCCCGCTCCACGGCGGCCGCCCGGTACCACTTCGCCAGGCAGTTGCGGCAGAAGCCGGCCAGGTTCATGAGGTCGATATTCTGCACCTCTTTGTGGGCGTCCAGGTGCTCGAGCAGGCGCCGGAATGCGGCGGCCTCGAGCTCGATGCGGGTCTGCGGATCCATGCCGGCGGGCCTAGACGTTGCTGAAGATCTGCCGGGCGCCCGGCAGGCTGTCGTCCCGCCAGCGCTTGATGCACCCGTCGACGATCCACAACAGTCCCGTCACGTTGAACTCCCAGTCCGGATGCCCATCCCGGCCAGTGTAGACCTCGGTGCGCTCGTGGATGACGAAGTTTCCCATGGCGCAGAGCCGGAAGATGCGGAAGTCCACGCTCGACCAGCGCCGCATGAAGGCCGTCAGGATCCCGTGGATCTCGGCCGTGCCGCGCTTCACCGGGCCGCCCTCGTAGATCTGCCAGGCGCAGTCACTGGCCAGGTGGCTGACGATCCGGTCCGGGTCCATGGCGGACCAGGCGGCGCAGAAGCTGCGGACCAGGGCCTCGTTGTCCCGCTCGGTCCGGGCGAGGACGGGGTTCCCGTCGTGACCGACGCCTGCCGGGGGTCTCTGGTCTGTCATCGTCGTGGTCGCGCCGGTGGCGCTCCTACTCCGTCCGGAAGCACTTGTCCTCGGTGCGCGGATTGCCGTCGGACGGGCACTGGATGTCCTCCCGCGCGACCCAGATCGGCGTGCCGGCGACGATCTGCGTGGGCACCGCCTTGTAGCCATTGATGCCGCCGATGGAAAGGCTCGTCAGCGGGTTGATGATCAGGTCGGCCTTGCCGGTCTGGATGTCCTTGTCGCACCCCGTGAGGTCGTTCAGGTACTTGGTCGAGATCGTGTGCTGGGGGAAAAAGGCCCGCGCCGTCTGCGTGGCCAGCGGGCCGGTGCAGATGCGCAGTCCCTTGCGTTTCGCCAGGTCGTCCACCGTCCTGATCTCTGCAGCCAGCGGCGCGTTGGCGGGAATGTGGATGTACTGGCTGATGGCGCTCATGGTGCAGGTGAAGCGTCGGGACGTGCGCCGGCGCATGCCCTGCGTGTCGCCGCCGGTGGCATTGAGCTGGCTGACGATGTCCGCCGTGCCATCCACGACGAGCGAGGTGGACGGCATGGGGCCCGGAGGCACGACGACGTTCTCGATCTTCAGGCTCACCTTGTAGTGGGCGTTGATCTCGTCGAGCACCGCCTGGAACTGCGCGTCGCTGATGGACGAGAAGAAGAAGGAGGTGTCGTTCGGCGTGTTGGTCGTCGTCTGGACGACCTGCCGGATGGTGCCCCGGTCGAGGATCTCCTTGAACAGGCCCACGGGCTTCTCGGGGAAAGGAGCAATGTCGGGCTGGGGCAGGCAGTCCGCGAGGGTCACCATGTAGGACAGCGCCGCGCCGGGGTTCGACGGCGGCTGCTGGGCCAGGATCTGGCGGTCCTTGCCGCTTGCGACGATGCGGATCCACGCGGCGTCGATCGCGTCCACCACCTGCTGCCGGCCCCTGGCCACGTCGGGGTCCACCTTCGGGGTCGTCGCGCAACCGGCGGCGAGGAGTGCGGAGGAGGCGAGCGCGGTGGCGCGGAGCAGGTTCTGCAGGTTCATTGGCGGGCGATTCCTCGATGCGGGTGCAGGGGAAATCTATACCACGAACCCCGCACCGGCTCGCGCCGACGTGCGGTCGCGTCCGCCGGTGGTCAGTCCAGGTGGAGGCGGGGACCCCGGTGCTGGCCCGGAGTCCGGGGCTCGATGCCGGCCTTCAGGCGGCCGTCGGGGCCGTAGTCGGCGAGCTTCTGGAAGAACAGCGGCTGGTCGCCCTCGATGCCGCGCAGGCGTTCGCGGTACGCGGCCAGGATTTCCTCGCGGCGGGACTGGTCGACCCACCGGACGGCATGGGCCACGAAGGGCTTCAGCACGTCGTAGCCGCAGAGGGCGAGAACGCCGGCATGCAGCGGCCACAGCGTGCGCTCCAGGTCGCCGTTGCGGCCGTCCGGCAGTGACGACGTCGGCGGCGCGCTCGTGGTGAAGGCCAGCATGGCGCGCCGGCCCCGGAACACGCCCCGGTCCCAGGTCCGGCCGAAGTCGTAGGCGACGCCGTAAGCGAAGACGCGGTCGATCCAACCCTTCAGCATGGCCGGCACGGAGTACCACCAGAAGGGGAACTGGAACAGCAGGAAGTCGGCAGCCATCAGCCTGTCGATCTCGGCCTGGACGTCGGGCGCGAAGCCGCGAGCGCCCGCCGCGTGGGCCTGCTCGGCGCCCACGTCGAGCCGGTCCGGATCGGCGCGGCTGGTGAAGTCGTGGGCGCCGGCCACCGGGTTGAAGCCCTGGGCGTAGAGATCGGACACGGTCACGGAGTGGCCGGCGGCGGTGAGCGTCTCCACCGCCAGGTCCTTCATCACCCCGCTGAAGGAGGTGGGCTCCGGGTGGGCGTAGACGATCAGGACCTCCATCTGGAAATGGGGACAGATCTATTTTTCAAGGGCTTTGGTCCCCAAAAAATAAATCCGTCCCCTTTTGGCTAGGCGACGGGGGCTGGCTTCTGCTGCCGCGCGTAGTGCTCGAGGCTCGAGTGGCTCGGGCCGTAGTCTTCCGTCGGTGCCGAGAGGATGTCCGGCTTGTGCTTCCGCGCGTAGTCGAGGATCACCTTGGGCAGCCGCTCGACGTTGTCGAACGCCGTCATCGTCGAGGTGTACATGCAGTGGCCCGGCGTCTGGCCCATGAGCATCCAGGGCAGCCAGGGTGTGACCCGGTGCCAGGTGCCGTGGAAGGGCACGGCGGTCAGCTTCGGGTTCTCCAGGTCCTTCTTCGACACGAAGTACCGCATCATCTCCGACACCTGCGCCATCGGGCCCGCGGACTCCCGTGGCCACTTGTCCGGCTGCAGCGGGTTCGGGTAGTTGAGGTGCATGTCCGTGGACAGCACGAGGATGTCGTCGTTCAGCTGCTGCCAGGGGAAGATCAGCGGGATCTTCGGCAGCTTGCTCTTGTCGCCGGGGAAGTCCTCCGGCGCCAGGATCAGGGTGTCGCTGATCGTGTAATTGAAGGGGTCGTTGAAGACCTGCACGACCTTCACCTTCTCCTTGGTCCAGGGATTCTCCCACTCCTCGATGATCTCCCCGGGCTGGCCCAGGCGATTGAGGTTCGTGTAGAAGATCACTTCCTTGTTCAGCCGCCGGATGTTGCCGTCCGGCAGCGGCACGAGACGCGTCGCCAGGAAGGTCTGGAAGCCGAGCAGGGGCTTGAGCTTCTCGCCGGGCTTCACCCCCAGGATGACGCCGCTGCAGTGGCCGATGCGCTCCTTGCTGGAGTCCATGTCCGCCTGGATGCGCGCCCAGGCATCCCGGTTCCACCGGGGATTCATGAAGTCGATCTTGGTCTCGAAGGGGATGATGGCCATCTGTATCTGTTCCTTGTGTACCGCCGGGCACCGGATCGGCCGGTCTGGTCGTTGGGTCTGGTCGGTTGGTTCGGCCGGCTAGTCTAGCCGGAAGGGGTGGGAGCAGGTACGGTGGCGCCATGCGCAATCACAAGGTAGTGCTCACCCGTTCACTGGCTGGTGTCCCGGAACCGGCTGACTTCCAGGTCGTGGACGAGCCGTTGCCCGAGCCCGGCGAGGGCCAGCTCCTGGTCCGGCATGTCTACCTCTCCCTGGATCCCTACCAGCGCTCGGCCATGGCCGGGCGCCACATGGCCGGGCGCCAGCCCCTCGGGGCCGGAGACATGCCCGCCGCCGAGACCCTGGGCCAGGTCATCCGGTCCCGCCACCCGGACTACGCCGAGGGCGAGTACGTCCGCCACTTCGGCGGCTGGCAGGAGTACGGCCTGTCCACGGGCGAGCGCACCGAGCGGGTGAACCCCGGGCTCGCCCCGCTGTCCGCGTGGCTGGGCGTGCTCGGGATGCCCGGGCTCACGGCCTGGGCGAGCGCCATCGAGCTGGCGGGGGTGCACGCGGACCAGACCGTGCTCGTGTCCGCCGCGCTCGGGCCCGTGGGGTCGCTGGTCGGCCAGCTGGCGATCCTGAAGGGCGCGGCGGCGGTCGGCATCGCCGGTACGGACGAAAAGTGCGCGATCGTCACCCGGGACTTCGGGTTTCGGGCCTGCGTGAACTACCGGGAGCCCGGCTTCCTGGACGCCCTGCGTGCCGCGCTGCCGGACGGTGCGGACATCTACCACGACAACGTGGGCGGCCAGATGCTCGCCGACGCGTTCTCCGTGCTGAAGATCAACGGCACCGTCATCCTCTGCGGCCTGATGGAGCGCTACAACGATCCGGCGAAGTCGAAGCCGCTGGACCTTGCCCTGCCCATCCTCAGGCGGGCCGTCATGAAGGGGCTGGTGGTCATGGACTTCGAGCACCGCCGCCCCGTGTTCGAGACCACCGTGGCGGCCGCGATCCGGGAGGGCCGCATCCGCTACCGGGAGGACCGGGCGGTGGGCATCGGCCAGGCGGGGGCCCACTTCGCCCGGCTGATGCGGGGCGAAAACGTGGGCAAGGCCCTGGTGGTGCTGGGGCCCGAGTCCCCGGCGGCCTCTTGACCAGCCATTTATATTTGGGTTAAGAAGACCCATATGTCGACTGCCATGCCCGAGGCCCTGGACCGTCGCGCCGTGGTGCAGACCTGCCGGGTCCTGCTCCGGCCGATTGCCAGCCTGCTGCTGAAGTGCGGGATGACCTGGCGGGAATTCGCCGAGGTGTCCAAGGGCGTGTTCGTCGCCGTGGCCAGCGAGGACTTCGGCCTCAATGGCCGGCCGACCAATGTGTCCCGGGTGTCGATCATGACCGGCGTCAGCCGCAAGGAGGTCGCCAGGGTCCGGACGGTGCTGCAGCAGGCGGCGGATCCGCTGCCCAACAAGACCACCGACGCCACGCGCCTGCTGTCGGGCTGGCACCAGGATCCCGACTTCCTCGCCCCCGGCGGCGTACCCCGCGTGCTCCCGGCCGAGGGGGAGGGCGCCAGCTTCGCCACGCTCTGGCGCCGCTACGGCGGCGACGTGCCCGTGACCAGCATGCGCAAGGAGCTGGAGCGGGCGGGCGCCATCACGACGTTGCCGGACGGCATGCTCCGCGCCGAGCGCCGCTACTTCATGCCCCGGCGCTTCGATCCCCAGTGGATGCTGAATGCCGGCGGCATGCTCCGGGACCTGGGGGAGAGCATCGCCCACAACCTGGATGCGGTTGCCGAGGCGCCGCCGCCGGCCGGCGCGCCTCGTCCGAGGCGTTTCATCGGCCGGGCCACCAGCGATGGCGTCGACCCGGCCGCGCTGCCGGAATTCGAGGCCTTCGTCGAGAAGCAGGGCCAGGAATTCCTCGAGCGCGTGGACGAATGGTTGACCGAGCACGAGGCGCGCGGAGCGCCTGTCGGCGCCCGCAGACAGATGCGGCTCGGTCTCGGTATGTTCCTGATAGCGGGCGATTAACGACTGACAAGGGGTTGCGTCATGCAGATTCTCAAGCGCGGATTGTGGGTGGCCGGGCTGTCCGGCCTTGTTCTGGGGCTGGTGGTCGCCTGCGGCGGGAGCGGCAGCGCAAGCTTCGACGGCATTGACCGCCTCGGCGTCACGACCGGAACGATCAACGGCTTCGGCAGCATCATCGTCAACGGCATCGAGTACGAGACCGACGACGCGACCTTCGACATCGACGACGATCAGTCCGGAACCCAGGGCGACCTGCGGGTCGGCCAGCAGGTGACGATCCAGTGGGACAGCATCGACGACGGCGTCACCCGGCGCGCGGATACGGTCCGCTACGATGACACGGTCGAAGGGTTCATCGAGGGTGCCCCCGACCTGGCCAACCAGCGCCTGGTGGTGCTGGGGCAAGTCGTGATTGTCGACGCCGCAACCTCCTTCGACAACGAAATCGACCCGCGAGACCTGACGGGCCTCACGAACGGCGACTACATCAAAGTCAGCGGCCTGATCGACGCCAATGGTGACATCCGCGCCACGCGCATCGATTTCAGCGAAAACACGGACGATTTCGAAGTCCGCGGCATCGTCACCGGCCACGACCCCGTCGACAGCACTTTCGTGATCAACGGGCTCACCGTGGACTACAGCGATCTCTTCGATCCCCCGGCGCTCGCCGATGGGGACTTCGTGGAAGTGGAGGGCGACACCTACGCGGGCGGCGTCCTGCTCGCCACCAAGGTCGAACTGGAGGACGACGACGTGCCGGGCGGCGACGACGGCGACGATGGCGAGGTCGAGGGCTACGTCACCGCCTTCTCGTCGCCGACGAACTTCGCCGTCGCCGGGGTGCCTGTGACCACCAACGGCCAGACAGACTTCGAGGACGGTGCTTTCGATCCGGTTCCGTCGAACAACATCAATGTGAAGGTAGAGGTCGAGGGCGAGTTCAATGCGTCAGGAGTGCTGGTCGCCCGCAAGGTCGAGTTCGAGTCCGGCGACGATGACGACGACGGCGACGACGACAGCATCGATGGCCGGGTGGAGGGCAACGTGACGGGCACACCCGGTGCCACCACGTTCGTCGTGGCTGGCGTCACCGTCACCGTGAATTCCGGCACCCGGTTCGAGGATCAGACGGGCTCGGTCGGCCAGGCATTCGGCCTGGACGACATCAGTGCCGGCGACTACGTCGAGGTGCGGGGCGTCCCCGGTGCCGGCGCCACGCTGACGGCCGTGATCGTGGAGCGCGACGACGATGACGACAACGAAGGCTTGCTGCGCGGGCCGGCCAGCAACATCAACGACGTGGCCTTCACGCTGTCCGTGCTGGGTGTCGCGGTCACTACGGATGGCGGCACGGCGTACCGGGATGACGATGACGACCCGATCACCGCCGGCGCCTTCTTCGACGCCATCAGCAACGGTTCCGAGGTCCAGGTGAAGTTCACCCAGGGCGACGGTCCGATCGTCGCTGACGAACTGGAACTGGAGGACGATCTCGACTGACCGTTCCCTCGCCAGTTGCCCAAAAACAAACGGGGCGGTGCATCAGCACCGCCCCGTTTCATTTCAGGCCGTCGGCCGTGGCTAGAAGGAGTAGGCCACGTCGTAGTTCGTGTTGAGCGTGTAGGTGGTCGCCGTGGCGTTGCCCTGCACGGAACCCGCGCTGGGGTTGCCGTCGTCGCCCCGGGCCTCGAGGATCTGGGTCACGTTGCCCGGCAGTGCGCCGAACACGACCACGTGGCCGGAGAGGTTGTAGAGGCCCTGCTCGAAGCCGACGAGGCCGCCGAAAGCGTGGGCCGGCTGCTGGTAGGAGGCGGCCGTGCCGTCCACGGGTCCCTTGAGGAAGCCCGCGCCGCGCAGGTGCTTCCAGATCTTGCGGGACTCCTGGGTGTTGTTCGTGCTGTTCCAGGCGCCGGCGATCACGCCGTTGCCGTTGCCGTCGTCCGCGGCGGTCCAGGTGCCCGGGAAGCGGGTGGACGCGGCGGGATCGTCGCCCGGCAGCACCCCGTAGCGGTCCTGGTAGGCCAGGATGGCGGCGGTGATGCCCTTGTAGTCGTTCTCTACCTTGCTCACCTTGGCGTTCGTGATCATCTCCTGGCCCTTCAGCACGCCGCCGATGAGCAGGCCGATGATGACGAGGACGATGGCGATCTCGACGAGCGTGAAGCCCTGCTGACGTGCGTTGCGATCCATGCCGTGCTCCTGGGATTTGTGACCACCGGAGCCCCGCGCCCCGGCCAAGCCTGAAAACCTGTGGCGATAATGCGGGAGTGCCGCACGGCGTTCTGTCAAACGGGTCACAGAATCGCCGGAACGTGCCGGGCTCAGGGCAGCCGGCCGGCGCTCACGAGTTCCCCGTAGAGGGTGGCCGGTGAGACCCACGTCACGATGTCGTCGAATTCGTCGCCGGCCTGGGCGCCGAGGGTCCTGTTCACGAACACGTCGTCGGAGGCGACCGGGTAGTTCACCCCCGACGGGCCGCCGCCCACCGTGGCGCCCAGGTTCTCCAGCTGGTCCGCGGAGGCGCCCGTCGCCCAGTCCTTGCCCAGGGACACCAGGACGAACGGGGCGCTGCTGGTCAGCGTGGTGGCGCTGCCGGCGCAGGCCGTCGCGCTGGAACCGGCGGCCGTGGTGCAGATGTCCAGGGTGGGAGCGAGGCTTGCCAGGGTCACCGTACGCATCTCGCCGGGTCGCACGAAGTCCCAGTTGCCGTTGCCATTGGCGTCGCTGTTCGTCACGGAGTAGCGGATCGGGCTGCCCCAGGCATCGAGGAGCAGCTTGTCCTGGTTCTGCGCCCCCGGCAGGCCCAGCGTGACCGCGGGCACGAAGCCATGCTGGCGCGTGCAGCCGGTGGCCGTCGCAGCGGCGAGCCCGTTGCTGGCCGGCGTCGCGGGGCACGGCAGGGCGTCCCGGGCCAGCGCGTAGCCCACCAGTGCCTGGCGGATCTGCTCCAGCTGCTGGCGCGTGCTGTCGATCTTCTGCTGATCCATGCGCGCGCTGAGCGGCATGATGAGCCCCCCGAGCAGCAGGCCGATGATCAGCAGGACGATGGCCAGTTCCAGCAGGCTGAAGCCCGCCTGGCTGGCGTGTCCATGGCGAATGTTCAACATGACGTGACACTCAGGTTGGCGTCGATGCAGTAGAGGATGTCGTTGAAGGTGGCGCTCGCCGGCCCCGACTGGTAGTCGCCGGCGCCGGCCGCATTGGGATGGTTCGTGGCGTTGCGGCCCTCCAGGTAGTTGCCGATCGTGCCCCGGGTGTCTGGATCCACCGGCGGTTCGTCCCGCACCTGGCCCAGCGCCGCGAGGCGCGTGCCGGAGAACATGACGATCGCGGCCCAGGCGCCGGCCCCGTTGACCCGGAGGCAGGTGGTGCAGGTCGTGGTCGCCGGCGCGTCGGGGCGGAAGTCCCGGGCCACGGCGTAGAACAGGTGGTCCTTCCAGTTGGCCCAGAGAGTGGCCATTTCCGGCGTCCACTCCGGGACGGTGGCCGTATTGCAGGTGCTGAGAACCCCGAGGCTCAGATTGCCCGTCCGGCTGTTGGAGTCGTTGACCAGGTTCGCGAGGCGTCCGCTCAGTTCGCCCACCGGCGTGTCGTCGAACGAAGCCGCCGCCCGGTATTGCGCCAGGTCGACGGGCGCCGGCCAGGGCAGGCGCCGGTCGCCGGGTGCGCCGGGATTGCGCCTGCCGTAGTCCGCGACGCACTTCGCGGCGGCCAGCGTCAGGTTCCGCAGCTTCGCCTGCACGTCCGCCCGCCGGAGCAGCCTGTCCTGCAGTTCGGCGCGGGTGATGAAGATCACCTGGTCGTTGATCGCCGTCGCGCCGGGATCGGCGGTGATGAAGTCGTCGATCGCGTCCGGGGCGAGCGAGAGGGTGGCATTGTCGATGCCCGAGGCGGCGTCGTCGTCCAGGTAGCCCGCGGCGGTGAAGCTGCCGCCGCACTGGCTGACGCCCGCGGGCAGCGTGCTGCGGACCTGGCCCGGCAGCGGCGGACCGGGGGCGATGATCACGGCCACCGGCCGCTCGGCCGGCGTGGCGCCGGCGATCACGGTCGTCCCGTCGGCGGCGAGCACGCGGAACTGGCCGCCCGAATCCTCGTTCGCCATCGCGGGTTCGGCGAGGGCGCCGGCCTTCCAGGAGCCCGACACCGCGTACCAGAGGCATTCCCCGCCGTGGGTCCGCCCGGGCGCCAGGCCCAGCGTGCGCCATGGCAGCCGGCCCAGCACGTTCTGGTGCTGCAGGCCGCACAGCAGCTCGTGGGCCTCGCCCTCGGCAAGCAGGCCAGTCGCGTCGATGTCCGGGCACGGCAGGAGCCCGAGCTCGCCGGGGTGCGTGGCGTCGAAGGTCATGGCGTAGCCGAGCAGCGCCTCCTTGGCCTCCGCGAGCAGTTCGGCATTCGCCCGCGCGCGGCTCGCGCCCGGCAGCTGAAAGTGGCTGGCGCGGGAGAAGAGCGCCACGCCGCCCAGCACGAGGAGCAGCAGCATGATCAGCAGGGCGGCCCCGCGCTCGCGGTTGCCGGGCATCGCCTCAGGAAGCGTGTGCACGATGCCGCGGTCACGGCTTCCCGGCCGTGGCCTCCGCCGGGGCCGGGGCCCCGGCCGCAGCTGCGGCGGGATCCGGTACGGCAGACGGCGCCTTGGCTGGCGTCCCGCAGCCGTAGCAGTCGGCCACCCGGCCGGTCGCGGGTTCCCAGAACTGGCCGGGCTTCAGGCGCACGGTGCCGCCGTCCGCAGTGTCCTCGAGGGTGACGCGATTCGCGGCGTCGGGGCCCTGGCGCAGGCGGATGCGGCCGCTCGCCGCGGTGCTGCGGCTGCCGTTGACCCAGACCACGTCGGGACCCAGCCGGCGGCGGACGACGCCGTTGAGGACGACCTGGGGCTCCGCCGCGCCGGCGGCCGGCTGTCCGTCGCCGGAAGATTCGACCGGCCCCGCGTCGCCCGCTTCGCGCAGCGCGTCGAGCGCGCGCCGCTGGTCCGGGGTCATGAACAGCCTGCCGAGGGAATCTCCGGCACTGGCCGGGGCCGCCGCCGCGGCGAGCAGCGCGATGATCAGGGTGCCGGTCAGCAGGCGCATGTCAGGACTCCGGGTTCACGGCGGCCACGGACGCTTCGCGCGGGATCGAGTAGAGGTTCAGCTGGCAGCCGCCGGTGAGATTGGCCTTGCCGGCCTCCGGCGGCGCATCCGCGGCCAGCATGTCGAGGGTGCACGACTGCACCTGCACCAGTCCGGGCGCCTCCCGGAGGCGCGCCAGCAGGCGCAGCAGGTCGCCCTCGTGCACGAGGCCGAGCTGCAGTTCCATCGGACTCACGAGCACGGGCGCCGACACACCGGGCACCAGCCAGTCCGCCTCGAAGGGCCGCTGGGGGCCGGCCGTGTAGCGGAGGTAGGGCAGCCCGAGATCGCTGCCCGCGTCCCGCGTGGCCTGGATCCAGGCCAGCCGCTGCTCCGGCCCCACGACGCCGTCGCTGGCGAGCTGCTGGAAGATCCGGGCGAACTTCCGGCGCGCCTCGCTACGCTCGGTGAATTCGTCGCGCTCGGCCTCGAGGCTGGCGAGCGACTGCCGGTCTGCCTGCAGGGCAGTGGCGGCGCGCTGGCCATACACGGTCGTCGCGCCCCAGACGACGGCGCAGGCCAGCAGCAACAGCACCGGGCCGAGCAGGCCCTGCCTGAGGTGGGGCCAGTCGAGGTTACGCAGGCTCATGGCCGACCCGCACGAGCACGTTGATGGTGAAGACTGCTTTCTCGACCCGTAGCTCCGGCGTCATCTCGCCGGTCAGCGTCGAGCGCAGGTTGACGTCGAGGGGTTCATTGCGGGCATTCACGGTGATCACGCTGGGATCGGCGCCGAGGGTTGCCATGAACGACCGGACGCCCCGGAAGGCGAGCGGGTAGTTTCCGTCGAAGGGCTCGATCCGGCCCCGGATGGTCAGCCGGACGCGCTGTCCGGAGGCCGGGACCGGCCCGGTCGCGGTGGCATCGGTCGATTCGCCGGCCGCGGCGTCTCCTTCCTCGCCGGTCTCGTCGCCGGTGGGTTCGCCGTCACCGGTGGGGGAGACCGCCTGCACCGGCGTCCACTCGACGCCCTCGATCCGCACCTGCGGATTGGCGTCGACCGCGCGGCTGACCAGCGCGAGGACTTCGACGGGCTCGACCGAGTGCTGCTGGAGGAGCCGCCAGGCCGTGCCGATGCGCTGCATCTCCAGCGGGTCGGCGCCATTCGCACCGTCCGCGGCGAGGCTTGCCTCGAGCTGGCTGGTGACGTCGCCGATGGCCGCCCGGACCGACGCCGTCTCGTCCGCGACGCCGAGGATGCCGGCGGCGTTCAGCGCCGAGCCCGTCAGCGCGCCTGCCGCCAGGACGAGGCACGCGGCCTTGCCGAAGACGCGCAGCTGGTGCAGCTGGAAGTAGCGGCGCTCCTCCGCCGGCGCGAAGTTGCCCGTGGGCGCGTGCCGGCGCAGCAGTTCGACGAAGAGCAGGTCCGCGTTGCCCGGCGTCAGCCCATCCCGCAGGCCCAGGCGCCGCCCGGCCTCGGCAGGCTCCGGCACGTGGAAGCGGAAGCCTTCGTGGCCCGTGCCTCCGGCCGCCGCCCGGGCTGCGTCCACCCCGGGCTCGCAGAGCAGGAGCACGTCGATGGGATTGGCGGCACTGGGCGCGAAGGCGGCATCGAAGTAGCGGACGCTTTCCTCCAGCTGCCGGGTGAGCCTCGGGAAGTCCCCGGGCGGCGCGGCGAGTGACCGGCGCATCAGGCGGCTGCCGACCAGCTCACGGCCCCGGAAGAAGGAGACGCGCAGGCTGCCTTCCCGCTGCCGCGATACCACCAGGGTCGCGTACACCGGATTGGCCGGCCGCAGCCTGTCGAGGATCGGGTTGCTCAGCAGTGCCGGGCTGCAGACTACCGACACGGGCAGCCGCGCACCGGCCAGCGCCTCCTGCAGCGCGCGCAGGTGGTCGGCCTTCGACAGCCCGCTCAGCAGGATCCGGCTCGTCCGCGGATCGCCGGGCACCCGGCCCTGGACCGCCGACGTGCGGTAGCTGGTCCTCGGGAAGGTCCGGGCGATCCTGCGGGCGAGCATCGCGGCCTGGTCGCGCCGCCCGAGGCGGGGCATCGTGTCCCGGTTGTGTTCCTCCTCGAGCACGTCCACGACGATCGCCACCACGCCGGCAGGCGCCTGGCGCAGGCGGGCCACCAGCACCGCCGGGTCGCCGTCCGGCAGCTCGTAGCCCGCGACGGGCGCGAAGCGGGCCCGGCCCCGGGTGTAGAGCGTCGCGGCGGCGCCGGACAGGTAGATGACGTGCCTGGGCTTCATCTCACGTCGCTCCCAGGTTGCCGATCGTGTCGTAGATCGGCCCGAGCACCGACAGCATCACCCAGCCGAGGATGAGGCCGAGGATCACGGTCATGGCGGGCTCGATCAGCGTCTGCAGCTTGTCCACCGCCTCGCCGACCTCCCGGTTGTAGAAGTAGGTGACGTTCTGCAGCGCCTCGTCCAGCTTGCCGATGTCCTCGCCCATCCTGACCATGCGGACGACGAGGGGCGGGAACAGCTGCGCCTTGCCGATGCCGGCGCTCAGGGAGTTGCCTTCGGCAACGTAGCCGGAGACCTTGTCGAGCGCCTCCGCGATCACCATGTTGCCCGCCAGCTCCCGGGACGTCTTGAGCCCGTCCACGATCGGGATGCCGGAGGCGTACATGATCTGGAAGTAGGTGGCGAAGCGGCTCATGATGATCTTCTGCAGGATCGGCCCGACCAGCCAGGCCTTCAGCTTGAATTCGTCGAAGGCCCGGCGGCTGCGGGCGTCGTTCTTCACCAGCCACCGTCCCGTGAGCGCGAGGACGGCGGGCACGGCGAGGATCAGGTACCACCAGGCGACGACGAACTCCGACGTCGCGATCAGGGCCTTTGTATGCAGCGGCATCTCCTGGCCCATGGTCTTCAGGAACTCGCTCATCTGCGGCACGACGTAGAGCATCAGGAAGAACACCACGCCGGCCACCACGGTGCCGACGAAGGCAGGGTACATGGCGAGCTTCCTGGTCTGGGAGACCAGCTCGTCCTGCCACTTCAGCGTCTCCGTCATCCGGCCGAGCACCTGGGAGAGCTCGCCGGATTTCTCGCCCGCGCGCACCAGCGCCACGAAGACCCGGTCGAAGGTCGCCGGGAAGTCGGCCATGGAGTCCGACAGCCCCTTGCCGCCCTCGACGGAGAGGGAGATGGAGGCCAGCACGTTGCGGAAGGCGTCGTCGGTGGTGCTGTCCCGCAGGTCGCGGAGCGCCTCGAGGATCGGCAACCCGGCGCGCTGCGCCTGTTCCATGTGGAAGCAGAAATTGATGAGTTCCCTGCGACCGACGCTGGTCCTGGCCGCCTTCTCCTGGCGGCTGGTCAGCGGCCGGCAGGTAACGAGCTGCAGCCCGATCTGCAGGAGGCGCGAATCCAGTTCCGCCTCCGACGACGCGGCCAGCTGGCCCCGCAGCAGGCGCCCGCTGGCATCGACCGCCCGGTAGGCGAAGGCGCTCACGTGGCCACTCCCAGCGCCCGCTCGGTCAGGTCGACCACCCGCGCGATCTCCTCGAGGCTGGTGTCGCCCGAGAGCACCCGGCGGATTCCGTCGTCGGCCAGGGGGCGGAAGCCCTTCGACACCGCCATTTCGTGCAGTTCGCCGATGGAACTGCCGCGCGCGAGTGCCTCGTTCAGGTCCCTGTCGAAGCGCACGATCTCCATGATGGACAGCCGGCCCCGGTAGCCGATGTGATTGCACTGCTCGCAACCGACGCTGCGGCAGATCTTCACGTCGGTGCCGCCGGTGACACCCATCAGCCGCCGCTCGATCTCGCCCGGCGCGTATTCCGCCTTGCAGTGCGGGCACAGCCGCCGGACCAGGCGCTGGGCGATGATGCCGATGATGTTGCCGGCCAGGATGCCGGGCTTCAGGCCGATGTCGAGCAGGCGGGGGATGGCGCCCAGCGCGGAATTCGTGTGGAGCGTCGTGTAGACCTGGTGACCGGTCATCGCGGCGCGGAAGGCCATCTCGGCGGTCGCCTCGTCCCG
>Ga0268299_1003119_pt1 | contig 16490 bp, 11 predicted proteins | sample NOBtaG_FD_193484 | JGI IMG/M metagenome (GOLD analysis project Ga0268299, IMG submission 193484) | Activated sludge microbial communities from bioreactor in Nijmegen, Gelderland, Netherland - NOB reactor | ecosystem: Engineered > Bioreactor > Aerobic > Activated sludge | place: Netherlands...
GGGCGAGTTCCTCGCCAACATGAGCCACGAGATCCGCACGCCGATGAACGCCATCATCGGCATGACCGAGCTGGCGCTCGACGGCCCACTGCCGGACGAGCAGCGCGAGCAGATCGGCCTGGTGCAGAAGTCGGCCGAGGCGCTGTTGCTGGTGATCAACGACATCCTCGACTTCTCCAAGATCGAGGCCGGGCGGCTGGATCTCGAGCGCGTGCCGTTCTCGTTGCACGACCTGGTCGACGAGCTGCAACGCACGCTCGCGCCGCGGGCGCAGGAGAAGGAGATCGAGCTGCTGGCGCACGTCGATCCCGACGTGCCGGCGGCGTTGCTCGGCGACCCGGGCCGGCTGCGCCAGGTGCTGCTCAACCTGATCGGCAACGCCATCAAGTTCACGCCCACCGGCCAGGTCGAGGTCGAGGTCGCCTGTACCGAGGCCAGCCCCGCCGGCGACGCCGTCGAGCTGCGCTTCGTGGTGCGGGACACCGGCATCGGCATCCCGCCCGACAAGCTCGAGCGCATCTTCGAGGCCTTCGAGCAGGCCGACGGCTCCACCACCCGCCGCTTCGGCGGCACCGGCCTCGGCCTGGCGATCTCGTCCAAGCTGGTGCGGCTGATGCACGGCAGCATCTGGGTCGAGAGCGAGGTGGGCGAGGGCAGCGCCTTCCACTTCACCGTCCGCCTCGAGCGCGCCGCCGAGGCCGCCCTGCCGCCGCGCCGCTCCGAGCTCGCCCCGGCGCCGGCGCTCGCCTCGATCGCGCCGCTGCGCATCCTGCTGGCGGAGGACAACCCGGTGAACCAGCGCGTCGCCGTGCGCATGCTCGAGAAGCACGGCCATACCGTGCTGGTCGCCGGCAACGGCCGCTCCGCGGTCGAGACCTACGCCACCTACCCCGTCGACCTGATCCTCATGGACGTGCAGATGCCGCTGATGGACGGCTTCGAGGCGACCGCTGCCATCCGCCGCATCGAGGGCGAGAGCGGCCGGCGCGTGCCGATCGTGGCGATGACGGCGCACGCGATGAAGGGCGACGAGGAGCGCTGCCTCGCCGCCGGCATGGACGGCTACGTCTCCAAGCCGGTGCGCAGCGCCGAGCTCTACGCCGTGATCGAGCGCGTGCTGAGCGAGCCGCCGGCCGCGGTCGCCTGAGGGCTGCGGCGGCCGCCGCCCCGAGTCCGAGAAAGAACAATGGGGATGAACGACTCACCTACCGTTGAGTTGCCGCTCGGCTCCACGGTATGCAGAAGAGATGAGGGGCTTCCCGAGGCTTGCTTGATCGAGATCGAACCGTTCGGGAGGTCCTGCGCTTCTTCGCGATTGCGTTCGGCGCGACGGCGGTCTTGCATGGGGCCATCGCTGCCTTCGGGCTTCCCTTCTCGCTCTCGCTGAACTCGCCCGTCCTGCTGCTGTACCTCCTCGGGCTCGCGACGCCGGCCGCTGCTGCCATCGGTCTGACGGGGTTCTCGTTCGTCGGTTCGTTTCTTCGGAGCGCGTTCGCGCCAGCCTCGCTCGGTCTCTGCGGTGTGGCGCTGGTTACGCAGGCCATCTTGCTCGCGGTCACAGCGATCGTTGCTTACGCCACTGACGATTCCGGACTGCCTCGCTGGTCCGTGGCCAGCGAGTTTGCGCTCCTCGCGCTCGGTCAGGCCTGGGTCGTCCTCGGCGAGGAGCTCGGCTGGCGCGGGTACGCGCTTCCTCGGCTGCTGCGGCTCGTCTCCGCGCGCGTGGCCACGGTGCTGCTCGCGTTCGCGTGGGGTATCTGGCACGCGCCAATGTTCTTCGTGGCCGGGTCGCTGCAGGCGCGGGAGCCAATTTGGCTCTTCGCGGCGGCGGTCTTCGCGTGGGCGTGCATCCATTCAGCGCTCTACCTGCGCGCTCGCCCGAGCATCCTCCCCAATTTGGTCTTTCACGCCTCTGCGAACCTGACTCTGAATTGCGTCGTGGTACCAGCATCAGCGCAGAGCGCTCTTGCCTGCGTGTACGCGGTCGCGGGTGGCATCGTCTGGCTTAGGTTGTTGGTTGTTAGGTCAGAAGGGGAGGGGGCAACCAACAACCCAACAACGTAACAACCCGACAACCTTCTTGCGCAAAGCCGTTCAGGCAGGCGGCATCTCCAGCCATCTTCCGGCCATCCCCGTTCATCTCCGTTCGAGTCTTCTCCGATCGGGCCTAGCCCGCGCGCCCCTCGAGCACGAAGATGGCGATGTCGGCGTTCCAGTTCGGGTCCTCGTTCTCCTCGACCCGGCGACCGCTCTCGCTGTCGAGGTAGAGGCGGTCGCGGATGGCGATCTGCTTGCCGCGGCAGAAGTCCTCGAAGTCGGCGATCGACGGGAAGCGGCGGTTGGGGGTGTTGTACCACTCGAAGTGGTACGGGCCCTCGGCCTTGGGCGAGCGACCCTGCTGGTAGAGCATGGTGCGCAGGCGGTGGTAGGCGAAGTTGGGGAAGCTGACGATGCAGGAGCGGCCGATGCGCCGCATCTCGTCGATGATGCCCTCGGTGTCGATCACCGACTGCAGCGTCTGCGACAGCACGACGACGTCGAACTGGCCGTCGGCGAAGGCCGACAGCGGCTGCTCGAGATCGGCCTGCACGACGTCGAGGCCGCGCTCGATGCAGGTCAGCACCGCGGCCTCGTTCAGCTCGACCCCGACCAGGCGCTCGTGGCCGCGCTCGCGCAGGCGGCCGAGCAGCAGGCCGATGGCGCAGCCGAGATCGAGCACGCTCGCGCCCGGCGGGATCAGCTCGACGATCAGCTCGTGGTCGAGACGGTTGCCGTGGAAGATGCTGCGCGGCTGGCTCTCCGGCAGCGGCGCGGCCGCGTTCGGGAGCACCGTCGGCCGGTCGCCGAGATGGTCGAGGAAGGCGTGCATCATGCCGCCGTAGAGGTCGAGTCTCTCCTCCAGCAGGAAGGCGTCGTGGCCGCCCGAGGCCTCGATGTCGCAGTACGACACCGGCTTGCCGGCGGCGATCAGCGCGTCGACGATCCGCCGGCTCTGCGCCGGCGGAAAGAGCCAGTCGCTCGAGAAGCTCAGCACCAGCCAGCGGCACCGGCTGGGCGCGAGCGCGTCGCGCAGGGCCTCGGCGGTTGCGCCGAGATCGAAGAGGTCCATCGCCAGCGACAGGGTGACGTAGCTGTTGGCGTCGAAGCGCTCGACGAAGCGGTGCCCCTGGTAGGCGAGGTAGGAGCCGACCGAGAAGCGCTTCTCGAACAGCGTCGCGACCTCGCGCGGCTGCAGGCGGGCGACGTCGAACTTGGCGTCCATCGCCTCGCGCGACAGGTAGGTGATGTGCGCCAGCATGCGCGCCAGCGCCAGGCCGACGCTCGGCCCGGGGCCTTCGTCGTAGTACTGGCCCCCCTGCCAGCCGGGGTCGTGCAGGATGGCGTTGCGGCCGACGACGTCGAACGCCAGCGCCTGGCTGGTGAGCCGCGGCGAGGTCGCCAGCGCGATGCAGCCGCGCACGCGCTCGGGGTGGCGCACCGCCCAGGTGAGCGCCTGGTGGCCGCCGAGCGAGCCGCCGACCACGGCGCGCAGCCGCTCGATGCCGAGGTGGTCGAGCAGGCGGCGCTGCACCTCGACCATGTCGCCGACGGTGATCGCCGGAAAGTCGGCACCCCAGGGCCGGCCGCTGACGGGATCGATGCAGTTGGGTCCGGTGGTGCCGCGGCAGCCGCCGAGCACGTTGCTGCAGACGACGAAGGTGCGCTCGGTGTCGATCGCCTTGCCGGGCCCGACGACCAGATCCCACCAGCCGGGGTCGTCGTCGGGGCCGTGGCGCGCGACGTGCGAGTCGCCGCTGAGCGCGTGGCACACCAGCACCGCGTTGTCGCCGCGCGCATCGAGGCGGCCGTAGGTCTCGTAGGTTACCGTCACCGCCGACAGCTCGACGCCCGACTCCAGCCGCAGTGGCGCGTCGAGGGTGACCGCTTGCGCCTGCCGCAGCGGCCGGGCGCCGCGCTGGCTGTCGCTGCTGTCGAAGGCGTCCGCCACGCGCGCTCGCCGATCGCCCTCAGGCCTGCGACGCCTTCAGCGCCTGGTCGAGGTCGGCGATGATGTCGGCGACGTCCTCGATGCCGATCGACAGCCGCACGTACTCGGGCGTGACGCCGGTCTCGCGCTGCTCGTCGGCGGTGAGCTGCGAGTGGGTCGTCGACGCCGGATGGATCACCAGCGTCTTGGCGTCGCCGATGTTGGCGAGATGGCTGGCGAGCTGCAGCGCGTTGATGAAGCGGATGCCGGCCTCGCGCCCGCCCTTGATGCCGAAGCCGAGGATCGCGCCCTGGCCGTCGGGCAGGTAGCGGCGCGCGCTCTCGTGGTCGAAGTGGCTCGGCAAGCCGGGGTAGTTGACCCACTCGACCTGCGGGTGCTTCTCGAGGAACTGCGCCACCGCCAGCGCATTGGCGCAGTGACGCTCCATGCGCAGGTGCAGGGTCTCGATGCCGAGCAGGAAGAGGAAGGCGGCGAACGGGCTCATGCAGGCGCCGGTGTCGCGCAGCCAGTGGGTGCGGATGTGGAGGATGTAGGAGACGTTGCCGATCGGCCGCAGCGCCTCCTCGAACACCACGCCGTGGTAGGCCGGGTCGGGCGCGCACAGCTCGGGCCACTTCTGCGGCGTCTTCGCCCAGGGGAAGCGGCCGCTGTCGACGATCGCGCCGCCGATGTGGACCCCGTGGCCGCCGATGAACTTTGTGGTCGAGTAGATGACGACGTCGACGCCGTGGTCGATCGGCCGCAGGATCAACGGCGTGACGGTGTTGTCGCACAGCACCGGCAGGTCGTGCTGGTGCGCGATGTCGGCGATGCGGCGGAAGTCCGGCACGTCGTTCTTCGGGTTGCCCAGGCTCTCCAGGTAGACGCAGCGGGTGTTGGCGTCGATCAGCTCGGCGATCTTCTCGGGCTGGTGCGGGTCGAAGAAGCGCACCTCGATGCCGAGCTTGGCGAGCGTCTGGGTGAACAGCGTCCAGGTGCCGCCGTAGAGGCTGGTGGCCGAGACGAAGTTCTGGCCGCTGTGGCAGATCGTCAGGATCGCCGCCGTGATCGCCGCCTGCCCGGAGGCGAAGGAGAGCGCCGCCGCGCCGCCGTCGAGCGCCGCCAGGCGCTTCTCCAGCACGTCGTTGGTGGGGTTCATCAGGCGCGAGTAGATGTTGCCGAACTCCTTCAGCGCGAACAGGTCGGCGGCGTGCTCGGTGCTCTCGAAGACGTACGACGCGGTGGCGTAGATCGGCACCGCCCGCGCCCCCGTGGTGGGTTCCTTCTCCTGGCCCGCGTGCACCGCGAGCGTCCCGGGCCGATATGTTCGTTCCGCCATGCTGTCCTCCTGTGGGGCGCGATTCGACACCCGCGCCCCTGCCAGCGCAAGAGCCCGCTCAGCGCCGCCGCACGACCCGCACGCGCACCGGTCCCGCCGGTTCGAGCGCGACGCGCGGCCGCGGCCGCGGCGGCGCGCCGACCGGCTCCAGCTCCCAGCGCGACAGGATCGCCGCCAGCACCGCCACCGCCTCGGCGCGCGCCAGGCCTTCGCCGATGCACTGGCGTGGCCCGAGGCCGAAGGGCAGGTAGGCCGACGGCCGCATCGACCCGGCGAAGCGCTCCGGATCGAACCGTTCGGGCTCGGGGAACCAGCGCGGGTCGCGCTGCAGCACCCAGGGCGAGACGTAGACCTTGGTGCCGGCGCGCAGCGCCGCGCCCGAGGGCAGGAGGTCGTCGCCCGCCGCCAGCCGCACGATCAGCCACGTCGGCGGGTAGAGGCGCAGCACCTCGGACACCACCCGCGCGGCGTAGGGCAGACGGTCGGGGTCGAAGGTCGCCGCCGCCTCCGCTTCGCGCCGCAGGTGCGCCTGCACGTCCGGGTGTCGCGCCAGCAGGTCGAGGCTCCAGGCGAGCAGGTGGCGCGGGGTTTCGTAGGCCGCGACGGCGACGGCCGCGAGCTGGTCGGCGAGCGAGGCCGCGGCCGAGCAGAACAGCGGAGCCGCGACCGTCAGGGAGCGGTTGGCCTCGTGCCAGCACGCAGCCAACCGCTCCCTGACGGTCGCGGCTCCGCTGGAGTGCTGGATCGCGGATGTCGGCGGCCGGCGCAGTTCCTCGGCGACGATCGCGGCGAGGCGGGCGCGGCCGCGGCGGAAGCGGCGACGCGCGGGCGTGGGCCAGGCGTCGAGGCCGGGCACGGGGGAGGCGAGCACGCGGTCGACGTAGGTGCGCCGCTGCTCGACGATCGCTTCGAGCTCGGGATGGGCACGCACGAGTGGCTCGCCGAAGAGCATCTCCAGCGCGCAGCGGCGCGTCAGGCGGTGGAGGGCCGCGCCCAGGTCGACGACCTCGCCATCGCGCCAGCGCGTCTGCATCTCCTCGGCCCGCGCCGCCACCGGGCGCAGCCGCTCGGCGAGCCCGCGCCCGCCGAGCAGCGGTTGCAGCAGCCGCCGCTGCTCGAGGTGCTCGGGGCCTTCGCTGGTGAGCACGCTCTCGCCGAGCAGCGCGCGGGCCGCGGCGGAGGTGAGGCGCGGGCTCTTGCGATACGGACCTTCGCGCCGGCCGAGGACGTGGCGCGCGTCGTCGGGGTGGGCGAGCAGCACCGTCGGCCCGCCGATCTCGAGCCGCGCCACGTCGCCGAGCGCGCGCGCGCTGCGCTGCAGGAAGCCGAGCCGGTCGCGCAGAAACGCCGGCGCGTGGCCGAACCACGGCAGGCGAGCGGGGCGACACGCCGTCATGCGCAATGCGCGACCCTCGCCCGCGAGGTGCCCAGCGCGTGCGCGCTCGGATCGCGTTGAGCAGCCATCGCCGCGCCGGCCGTGTGCATCCCGTCGCTCTCGCCGCCGCTCAGGCGACGCGCACGCGGGCCGCGTCCGCCGCCGGCGCGATCGCCACCGGCGCGCCGCTGGCGGCCGACTGCGCCGCCGCGCGCGCGACGGCGACCGCGTGGCGGCCGTCCTCGAGGGTGCAACCGACCGGCAGGTCGTCGCGGATGCAGGCGGCGAAGTGCTGCCACTCATTGCGGTACGACGCCAGGTAGTCGCCGCCGGCGCCGTTGGCCAGGGCGAGCGGCAGCCGGCCGAAGGCCGCCGCGAGGCGCTGCGCCGCGCGGCGCAGGCCGCCGGGGGGCTCGGCGGCGGCGAACTGCTCGAGGCCGTCGTAGCGCAGGCAGGCGAGGCGCAGGCGGCCGTCGCGCCCGTAGACCTCGAACTCCATGTCGTAGCCGCTGACCTCCGAGAGCAGCGACGACACCAGCGCGCCGTTGCTCATCCGGCCGATCAGCGTCGCGCTCTCGTCGGGCCAGTCGCGCCCGCGCACCGCGGCGGCGATCTCGACGACGTCGGCGTCGAGCAGATAGCGCCACAGGTCGTACTGGTGCACGCCCAGCTCGATCAGGCAGCCGCCGCCGGTCTCGCGGCGCTCGCGCCAGGCGGGCAGGTCGCGCTGCAGGCGGATGGGGTTGCTCCAGACGCTGCGGACGGCTTCGATCACGCCCAGCTCGCCGGCGCGCAGCCGCCGCCGCGCTTCCATCGCCTGGCCGTGGAAGCGCATGTGGAAGCCCACCATCACCTTGACGCCGGCGCCGCAGGCGCGCGCGATCATCCGGTCGCAGGCTTCCAGGTCGAGCGCCAGCGGCTTCTCGACCAGCACGTGCTTGCCGGCGTCGATGGCGGCCAGCACCGCCGCCTCGTGCTCGCCGGGCGGGGTGCAGACGGCGACCGCGTCGACCTCGCGATCGTCGAGCAGCGCGCGCAGGTCGCGGTGGCGGCGGGAGATCGCAAAGGCGTCGGCGACGCGCTCCAGGGCGCGCGCGTCGGTGTCGGCGGCGGCGACCACGCGCACGCCGGCGATGCGGGGCAGCACCTGCATGTGCTTGAGCTCCATGACCAGGCCACAGCCGATCATCCCGACGCGCAGCGGTGGAGCTTCCCGGGTCACGTCCATTCCCTCGCTCCGCCCCTACTGAGCCGCGCCCGGGGTTGTCAATTGGGGCGGCGACGACGACAATCGCGCGCCCGGCGGCTGGCGCCGGAGAGCCCACGCATGAGCGCACCGCCGATCGCCCGACCGCCGACCGCCGCCGCCGAGTTGCGCGCCAGCGCCGCGCGCCGCCGGACCGCCACCGGCGTCGCCGTCGTCTTCGTCGCCGACGCGCTGATGCTGCCCACCGGCCTGGTGACCGCCGGCTTCCTCACCCGCCACCTCGGCCCCTCGGACTACGGCCTCTTCACGCTCGCCGCGACGCTGGTCGCCTGGGCGCAGTGGAGCGTGAGTGCGCTCTACGCCCGCGCCACCGTCCGGCTGGCGGGCGAGGGCGGCGACTGGCGCGCGGTGGGCGCGACCTCGCTGCGCCTGCACCTGCTCACCGGCCTGGCGCTGGCGGCCGCGCTGGCGGCGGCGGCCCTGCCGCTCTCCCGCCTGCTGGGCGAGCCCGAGCTGGCGTGGCTGCTCGCCTGGCTGGCACTCGACGTGCCCCTCTTCGCCGCCGCGCAGGCGCACCTCAACCTGCTGATCGGCACCGGCCGCTTCCGCGCCCGCGCCCTCGCTTCCGCCGCGCGCTGGATCGGCCGACTGGTGCTGATGCTGGCGCTGGTGGGCGCCGGCTTCTCGGTCGCCGGCGCCGCCGCCGCCAACGTCGGCGCGTCGTGTCTCGAGCTCGCCGCCTGCCGGCTGTGGCTGCGCCCGTCGCCGCGCCACCGCCCGGCGCTGCCGGTGCGGGCGCTGTTCGCGGTCGCGCTGCCGCTGATGGCGTTCTCGCTCGGCCTGCGCCTGTTCGACAAGCTCGACCTGCTGATGCTCAAGGGCCTCGGCGGCAGCGCGGCGCAGGCCGGCTTCTACGGCGCCGCCCAGAACCTGTCGCTCATCCCGCTGGTGTTCGCCGCGGCGGTGTCGCCCCTGGTGCTGGCGACGATGGCGCGGCTGCGGGGCGAGGGCGATCTCGCCGCCGCCCGCCGCCTCGGGCGCGACGCCTTGCGCGCCGGCGTGGCGCTGCTGCCGTTCGCGGCGCTCGCCGCCGGCGCCGCGCCCGAGATCGTCACCTTCGTCTTCGGCAGCGAGTTCGCACCGGCCGCGCCGGTGTTCGCGCTGCTGATCGTCGCGGGCGCGGCGCTCGCCATCCTGTCGATCGGCAACGGCGTGCTGGCGGCGGTCGACGCCGCCCGCGCCAGCGCGCTGGTGGTCGCGCCGATGCTGCCGGCGGCGCTGCTGCTGCACTGGCTGGTGATCCCGCGCTGGGGTCCGGCCGGCGCGGCCTCGGTCACCGCCGCGCTCGCGCTCCTGGGCGCGCTGGCGACGCTCGCGCTGGTGGGCCGCATCTGCGACGCCGCGCCCTCGGCGGCGACGCTGGCGCGCGCCGCGCTGGTGGCGCTGGTGGTGCACCAACTGGCGGCCTGGTGGCCGGCGCCGGGAGCCTGGCTGTTCCTCAAGCTGGCCGTGCTCGCGCTGCTGGCATCGTTCGGCCTGGCTGCGCTCGGCGAGCTCGACCGCGACGAGGTCCGCTGGCTGCGCGCCGCGCTCGGCGCGCGCGCCGGCGTCGAGGGCGCGGGCTGAGCGATGGCGCCCTCGACCGTCACGGTGATCGTGCCGACGCGCGACCGCGGCGAGCGCGTCGTCGGCGCGGCGCGCGCGATCCTCGCCGCCGATCCCGAGCTCGCTCAACTGCGGATCGTCGACCAGAGCGACGACCGGCGCACGCGCGAAGCCGTGCGGCCGCTGCTCGCCGACCCGCGCGTGGCCTACGTCGCGAGCGAGACCCGTGGCCTGACGCGGGCGCTGAACGAAGGCGTGGCGGCGGCCGAGAGCGAGCTGGTGGCGATCACGGGCGACGACTGCGAGGTGCACGCCGGCTGGCTCGCGGCGATGGCGGCGGCGTTCGCGCGCGAGCCGCGCGTGGCGGTGGTCTTCGGCAGCGTGCGCGCCGGCGGGCACGACGCCGCGGCCGGCTTCGTCCAGGCCTACCCCAGCGCGCGCCTGGCGCGGGCCCAGCGGCCGCACCAGATGGCGCGCCTGGGCGGCACCTCGGCCTGCATGGGCATCCGGCGCGACGTCTGGCGGGCGCTCGGCGGCTTCGACCCCGCGCTCGGCGTGGGCGCGCCGCTGCAGGCGGCCGAGGAGCTCGACTTCGGCCTGCGCGCCCTGCGCGCCGGCTGGGTGGTGCGCGAGGATCCCGCCTGCGCCGTCACCCACCACGGCTTCCTGCCATGGGACGCGCTCGCCGCGCTGGTGCAGCGCAACTGGTTCGGCACCGGCGCGGCGGTGGCGAAGCTCGCGCGGCTCGAGCCCGCCGAAGGCGCGCGGCTGGCGGCCGGCCTGGCGGCGCGCTGGCTCGGCGCCGCCGGCGGCGTGGCGGGCAGCCTCGGTCGCCCGACCCGCCTGCCGCGCCTCGCCGCCTTCGCCCGCGGCTTCGCCGCCGGCCTGCGCCGCCCGCTCGACCGGCAGAGCGGGCTGTTCCGGCCCGACCCCGACGACGGGTCCTCGCGCCATTGATCCCGCGCCCCGCCTTCCGTTGACAGCTCCCGCCTTCGCGCGCTTCATGGGGGCATGGCGAAGTCGGGCAAGCCGCCCGCGGATTCACCCGGGACCGCACTCGACGACATGATCGCCGAGCGCGAGCGACTACGCCGCTCGCTGCGGCGCTCGGTCGCCGAGGATGCGGCCGAGGACGCGATCCAGGAGGCCTTCGTGAAGGTGCTGGCGCGCGGCGGCGCGGAAGGGGTCGAGAACCGCCTCGGCTGGTTCAGGCGGTTGGCCCGGAACCGGGCGGTCGACGAGGCCAGACGCGAGGGAGCGGCGCGGCGGGCCGGCGAAGCCTATGCGCGTGAGAACGCCGCCGCCGTGCCGCCTCCGTCCGACGCCTCGCCCTGCCGCTGCACGCTCGGAGTGCTCGACCGCCTGCGGCCCGCGTACGCCGAGATCGTGCGCCGCGTCGATCTCGGCGAAGAGGATCTCGCCGACGTCGCCCACTCGCTCGGCATCACCGCCAACGCCGCCCGTGTCCGCCTCCACCGCGCGCGCGGCGCCCTTCGGCGCAGCCTGGAGAAGGTCTGCGGCGCCTGCGCGCGCGGCCGCTGCCAGGACTGCGGCTGCCGCTCACGCGCCGGGAAGGCACCGGCGCCTCGCCCCCGCTGAAAGAAAGAGTGTAATGCGGCCCCGGCCGCATCCGTCCTCCCAGGGCAAGAGGGGCGTCTCCCGCCCCCGAGCCAGAAGGAGGACACATGGAACATTGCCAACGACCCGCCCCCGAGCCGTCCCAGGGCATCGTGCGCCACCCGCCTGGGGTCGCACCGGCCCCCATCCTCGCCGAACTGACGCGCGAGCGAGACCCGGTCTGTGGCATGACCGTCGCGCCGGCGATGGCGGCGGCGACCCACCAGCACGCCGGACAGACCTTCCACTTCTGCAATCCGAGCTGCAAGGCGAAGTTCGCGGCCGACCCGGAACGCTACCTCGAACCGCACCCCGCAGCGACGACACCCGCCGGCGAGGCCGACGGGCGCGAGTACACCTGCCCGATGCACCCGGAGGTGGTGCAGGTCGGACCGGGAACCTGCCCCCTGTGCGGCATGGCGCTCGAGCCGCGCACGATCAGCCTCGAGGCCGGCGACGACAACCCCGAGTTGGCCGACATGAGCCGGCGGATGTGGTACAGCGCAGCTCTGACAGTGCCGCTGTTCGTTCTTGCGATGAGCGACCTGCTGCCGGGTCAGCCCCTGCATCACGCTCTCGGGCGCGCCATGTCCTGGGCGCAGCTCCTGCTGGCGACGCCCGTGGTTCTCTGGGGCGGTCGCCCGTTCTTCGAACGCGGCTGGGAATCGCTTCGGAGCGGCAACCTCAACATGTTCACCCTGATTGCAATCGGCGTCGGCGCAGCCTTCGCGCAGAGCGTCGTCGCCACGCTCGCCCCGGACTTCTTCCCCGAGTCGTTCCGCTCTCACGGCGGCGGCGCACCGCTCTACTTCGAAGCCGCGGCGGTGATCACGACCCTGGTGCTGGTCGGTCAGGTGCTCGAGCTGCGAGCGCGTAGTCACACCAGCGGCGCGCTGCGCGCCCTTCTCGGGCTCGCGCCGAAGTCGGCGCGGCGCATCCGCGGCGCAGAGGAAGAGGATGTCGCGCTCGAGCACGTGCAGGTCGGTGACCTGCTGCGCGTCCGTCCGGGCGAGAGGATTCCGGTCGACGGCGTGGTCGTCGAGGGCCAGAGCAGCGTCGACGAGTCGATGGTGACGGGCGAGCCGATGCCGGTGGAGAAGGCCCCGGGCGCCGCGGTCGTCGGCGGTACCTTCAACGGCGCGGGTGGCTTCGCGATGCGCGCCGAGCGGGTCGGCGCGGCCACGCTGCTTTCGCAGATCGTGCGCATGGTCGCCGAGGCCCAGCGCAGCCGCGCGCCGATCCAGCGGCTCGCGGACGCCGTCTCCGCCTGGTTCGTTCCCGCCGTCATCGGGATCGCCGTCGTCGTGTTTGCCGTGTGGGCGTGGTTCGGGCCGGAGCCGCGCTGGACCCACGCGTTGCTGAGCGCGCTCGCCGTGCTGATCATCGCCTGTCCCTGTGCCCTCGGGCTGGCGACGCCGATGTCGATCATGGTCGGAACCGGGCGCGGCGCCACCGCCGGCGTGCTGGTGAGTAACGCCGAGGCGCTCGAGATCCTCGAGCGAGTGGACACGCTGCTGGTCGACAAGACGGGCACGCTGACCGAGGGGCGGCCGCGGTTGACGGAGGTGGTCGCTCTGCCGGGGACCGACGAGATCGAGCTGCTGGCGCTGTCGGCGAGCGTCGAACGCGGCAGCGAGCACCCCTTGGGCGCGGCCATCGTCGCCGCGGCCCGAGCGCGCGGCGCACGCCCGAGGCACGCGAGCGAGTTCCGCTCGTACACCGGAGCAGGGGTGAGCGCCCGCGTCGGCGAGTCGTTCGTGCTTCTCGGCAACCGGGCCCTTCACGAGGAGCACGACGTGCGCTTCACAGAGGAGCTCGAGGCGCGCGCCGAGTCGCTGCGGCGCGAGGGGCGGACGGTGCTGTTCGTCGCCGTCGATCGGCGCCCCGCCGGTCTGCTGGCGGTGGCGGACCCGGTGAAGGCGACGACGCCCGAAGCCGTCCGGCGCCTGCGCGCGGAAGGCGTCCGCCTGGTGATGGTCACCGGCGACAGCCGCGGCACCGCCCTCGCCGTCGCCCGCGAGCTCGGCATCGACGAGGTCGAAGCGGAGGTGCGACCGGAAGGCAAGCGCGCGATCGTGGCCCGCCTCCAGGGTCGCGGTCTGCGGGTGGCGATGGCGGGCGACGGCATCAACGACGCCCCCGCGCTGGCGCAGGCCGACGTCGGAATCGCCATGGGCACCGGCACCGACGTGGCGGTCGAGAGCGCCGGGGTCACGCTCGTGCGCGGCGACCTCCGCAAGCTCGCCGAAGCGCGCTCGCTGAGCCGCCACACGATGCGCAACATCCGCCAGAACCTGCTGTTCGCCTTCGGCTACAACGCCCTCGGCATCCCGCTCGCGGCCGGCCTGCTCTACCCGGCGTTCGGCTTCCTCCTCGACCCGATGATCGCCAGTGCCGCGATGAGCCTGAGCTCGGTCTCGGTCATCGCCAACGCCCTGCGGCTGCAGCGGGTGCGGCTCTAGCAGGACCGCACACGGATCGCGCGACGGCCTCTGACGGTCGCGGCTCCGCGGTCCTGCTGGATGGGCGAGGGGGCGGGCCGCCTTGAGCCAGGCCGGCGCGACCGCTACGAAGGACCGTTCCCCGGAGGCTTCGTGGCACTCAGCATCGGAATCGTCGGGCTGCCGAACGTCGGCAAGTCCACTCTCTTCAACGCTCTCACCAAGGCGCAGAACGCCGAGGCGGCGAACTACCCGTTCTGCACCATCGAGCGGAACCACGCGATCGTGCCGGTGCCGGACCCGCGCATGGCGCCGCTGGTCGAGCTCGCCAACCCGGAGCGGGTGGTCAACGCCACGGTCGAGTTCGTCGACATCGCCGGCCTGGTGCGCGGCGCCAGCAAGGGCGAGGGCCTCGGCAACCAGTTCCTCGGCCACATCCGCGAGACCTCGGCGATCGTGCACGTGGTGCGCTGCTTCGAGGACGAGGACATCGTCCACGTCGAGGGCAGCATCGATCCGGTGCGCGACATCGAGGTGATCGAGATCGAGCTGATCCTCGCCGACCTGCAGGCGACCGAGCAGCGGGTCGAGAAGCTCGTCCGCAAGGCCAAGGGCGACAAGGAGGCGGCGGCCCAGCTCGAGGTCGCGCGCCGCCTGGCCGAGCACCTCGGCGCCGGCCACCCGGCGTCGGAGTTCGCCGAGAAGGACACCGCGCCCGGCGCCGAGCTGCTCGGCGAGCTCGGCCTGATCACCTCCAAGCCGGTGATCTTCGCCGCCAACGTCGACGAGCACGTGCTCGCCGAGGACAACGAGCACGTCCGGCGCGTGCGCGAGGTGGCGGCGCGCCGCGGCTCGCCGGTGGCGAAGATCTCGGCCAAGGTCGAGGAGGAGCTGGTCGGCCTCGACGACGCCGAGCGCGCCGAGTTCCTGTCCTCGTACGGCGTCAAGGAGAGCGGCATCGAGCAGGTGATCCGTGAGAGCTACGAGGTTCTCGGCCTGATCAGCTACTTCACCGTCGGCCCCAAGGAGGTGCGCGCCTGGACCATCCGGCGCGGCTGGAAGGCGCCGCGGGCGGCCTCGGTGATCCACACCGACTTCGAGAAGGGCTTCATCCGCGCCGAGGTCATCGCCTACGCCGACTACGTCGCCCACGGCGGCGAGCAGGGCTGTCGCACCGCCGGCCTTTTACGGGTCGAGGGCAAGGACTACGTCGTGCAGGACGGCGACGTGATGCACTTCCGCTTCAACGTCTGAGCGGGGATGGCGATCAGCGAACCCTGCCGATCTTCTCGCGCGCTGCCTCCGGGCTGCGCTTGCACTCGAGCAGCGCGCTCAGCATCAGCGGCGCGACGATGGTCGCGTCGGACTCGATCACGAACATCGGTGTCTCGGCGGTGAGCTTGTCCCAGGTGATCTTCTCGTTCGGCGTCGCGCCGGAGTAGGAGCCGTAGGACGTGGTCGAGTCGGAGATCTGGCAGAAGTAGGCCCACGGCTGCACCGGCTGCTCGAGGTCGTACTTGATCGACGGCACGACGCAGATGGGGAAGTCGCCGGCGATGCCGCCGCCGATCTGGAAGAAACCGACGCCGGCGCCGGCGGAGAGCTCGCGGTACTGGTCGTAGAAGGCCGCCATGTACTCGATGCCCGACCTGGCGATCGCGGCGCTGCACTCGCCGGTCTTCACGTGTGACGCGAAGATGTTGCCGAAGGTCGAGTCCTCGTAGCCGGGCACGACGATCGGCAGGTTCGCGTGCGCCGCCGCCAGCAGCCAGCACTCGTCCGCAGCCCCTTCGTGCAGCTCCTTCGGCGCCACCCGCACCAGCTCGTAGAAGTACTCGTGCCAGAAGCGGCGCTCGCCCTTCTCGGTGGCGCGCTTCCACATCGGCACCAGGATCTTCTCGACCGCGCGGAAGGCCTCGTCCTCGGGGATGCTGGTGTCGGTGACGCGCCGCATGCGCTCCTCGAGGATGCGGGTGTCGTCGGCCTTGGTGAAGTAGCGATAGTCGGGGAAGTCCTTGTAGCTGTGGTGCGCAACCAGGCGGAAGAGCGACTCCTCAAGATTCGCGCCGGTGACCGAGAGGCCGTGGATCAGGCCCGCGCGGATCGCCGGCGCCATGGTGATGCCGAGCTGCGCCGACGACATCGCGCCCGCCACCGCCCAGAACATGCGGCCGCCGTTCTCGACGTGGCGCCAGTACGCCAGCAACGCGTCACGCGTCGCGCGGGCGTTGAAGTTGCGATAATTCCCCAGCACGAAGTCGAGGATCGGCGTGTTCGACATGGTGTTCTCCGCGAGGTGGTGAGCGAGACGGGTCTTCTACCACGCGCGCCGGCCGAGGGAACAGAGGACGAGGGATCACGCCCGGTCGCCGCATGCGCCGCTCGCGCCGAAGATGCGGCGGCACTCCGCCAGCGGCAGCTTGGGGGTGCGGTCGAAGTAGAGCAGGCCGTTGGCCTCTTGCTGCACGTCGGTGAGCTGGGTCCAGACGAAACCCTGCACCTCCGGCATGGCGCGCACGGCGGCGACCAGACCGGCGGCGCGGCGGGCGAGGTCGGCGGCATCGGCGGCGACGGTGTAGCCCCAGACCTCGGCCGCGCCGGCGCGCGCGGGGTCGATGTAGGTCACGCCGCCGAACTCGGTGAGCATGACCGGCAGAGCGCGCGGCGCCGGGCCGAGCGCGGCGACCTTGCCGGGCGCGAGCTGGGTCGAGGGATCGGCGAGCGCGCGCCGCAGGCGCGCCGCCAGATCGGCGGGCTCGGGCTCGTACGAGTGCAGCGCCCAGACGTCGCCTTCGAGGTACTCCCAGCCGTCGTTGGCGACCACCGGGCGCGTCGGATCGGCGGCCCTGGTGGCGTGGTAGAGGGCGCGCACCCACTGCTGCTGGCGGCGGCTGGCGGCGACGCCGTCGACGCCCCACGACTCGTTCAGCGGCACCCAG
>Ga0268299_1003120_pt1 | contig 16486 bp, 18 predicted proteins | sample NOBtaG_FD_193484 | JGI IMG/M metagenome (GOLD analysis project Ga0268299, IMG submission 193484) | Activated sludge microbial communities from bioreactor in Nijmegen, Gelderland, Netherland - NOB reactor | ecosystem: Engineered > Bioreactor > Aerobic > Activated sludge | place: Netherlands...
GGGTGCGGGTGAGCTTGGTGAAAAAGCCCGCCAGAAAACTGGCAACCGGGTTGGGAATCCCGTAAACGATGATGAACACCAGCTTGTCGCTCGTACCCTGCTGATACGAACTGCGGAAATCGGTAATTCGCATGGGATAGTGCGTCATTTCCGTCATATCGACCAGGCTGTAAACCGGGTAAGCGCCCGAATCGATCATCTGCGTTCCCTGGCGGCTGCTGGCGGCGAGTTCATCCGCCGTGACTGAACCTATGAGGCGCGTCAGCAGGACGTGATCCTGAACGAGCCAGCTATTTTCAACAGGCATAAAAATCCTCAACTCGGTGAATCCGATAAAAATTTGCGGACACCGTTTGGAAAAAACTCGCCCGCAGTCCAACCAAGATTAAATTTATTACAGTTCTGTCGGTAAGACAACTAAAGATGAGAAGAATTGAGGATTTTTTCATGAGAGGGAGGCATTATGAGAGCGATTCTCATCTGGCTGGAACGCTGGATTAGACAACGGTTGGGCGACGAGCCGCTGCCGCAAACCCGTGTGGGTGTGATGTCCGCCAGCGAAGGCGGCATTGATGACGGCGTGGATTATTCGATTCCAGCAATTTTACCGGGCTGGCTGCGGCGGGCGATGGAAGCCAACGTGCGGCTGCGCGAGTCGGTTATCAGCAATCTGAATGATCGTTCGACCTTTGGCAGCCTGTATCGCAGCGCCGACGCACCGCTGACCCCCGTGACCGAAGACCCGCTGCTGGAATGGGACGCCGCCACGCGCGAACGGATTCTGAGCAACTGCCACGCGGCCTATCAGCGCAATCCCCTGGCCCACGCAGCCGTGAATTACACAACCGATTTTGTCATCGGCGACGGCTTTAATCTGGTCTGCAAGCACCCGGAGGTCGAGCGGATTTTAAAAGCGTTCATCGACAACCCGGATAACGCGCTGCGCAAATATGAGCGGCAGGCCGTCAACGATTTGCAGGTGGATGGCGAATTGATCGTGCGCTTTTACAGCGAAGGCGGCGAAACTGTCGTCGTGCCGCAGCGCCCCTGGGAACTCAAATGGATTCAGACCGAGGCCGGGTTTTTTCGGCGGCCTGAAATTTTTCATTTTGAGCGTGTCCAGACCGAAGGCGACTCCCCCACTGGACACACCGAGACCGCGCCGGAACATGTGCCAGCCGACGCGATTCATTTTGTCACCATCAACGATCACGCTTATGAGCTGCGCGGCAGGCCGGAGCTGTACCGTGTGCTGCCCTGGCTGCGCGCCGATAAAGAATGGCTGGAAGAACGCACACGGCAAAATAAATGGCGCAATGCCCTGCTCTGGCACGTGAAGGTCGAAAATGCGACCTCTGCGATGATTGCCAACGTCGCACAGCGCTGGCGCAGGCCGCCGTCACCGGGGAGCGCCTACGTCAGCAGCGCCGCCGAGGATGTCAAGCCGCTGGTGAACCCGATCAGCGGGGGCGACGCCGGACACGATGGTCGCGCGATCCGCCTGATGGTGATCCTGGGGATGCGCTTGCCGGAATATTTTTTCGCCGACGGTGCCAACAGCAATCTGGCGACCTCGACGCGGCAGGAATTGCCCGCGCTGACCAAATTTGAAGCGTTCCAGCAGATCATGATCGAGCAGGTGTGGACGCCGATTTTCCGGCGTGTGCTGCAAAACGCGCTTGATGCGGGAATTTTGCCGGAAATGACCTCGGCGCTGGATGCCTTTGAGGTCAGCTACGAACCCGTGACCGCGCAGGATTTGAACGCGCTGGCAAATATGCTCGACATGGCGGTAAAAAATAAATGGACGAGCGCGCAAACGGCGGCTGAAAAATTGGGCTTTGACCCATCGGTGGAGCGCGAACGAATGGGAGGGAATCTATAAACGCCGGCATCCGTCGAGCATTCTGAAATTTTTGTAGTCAAACAAGGGCGACCCAGCCAGGATCGCCCCTACGGAATTTTGGATGTTTAGCCGAGGCTTTCGGCGATTTTGACCAGATCATCCAGCGTCAGGTAGCCGGGTTGGTCGGGCGCACCACCGTTGAAGTAAGCGGGATGCGGGATGTAAGCAGCCTGGAACAAAATCTGATAATTCATGCCGTCCACCTGCCAGTTCAGAAGGTGCATTTCGATGTCGGGATTCCAGGTCGATTCGATTTGAACCTGTGAGCCGGACTGGGTGCTGTTCGTCACATCCCAACCCCCCTGGACATATTCGCCCGTCACGCCGTTGATTTCCACAGGCGTAATTTGGGCATCCGCGCCAACCGTCATCGGTTCATCTGCGCCAACCGGGAACTGGTGAATGACGAGGTTGCGTCCCAGTTGATCCGCCGCACCGAGGCGATAATTCAGCGACGAAAGGCGATACTCCGCGCCATAGTTTGCGCCTTCAAACACATAACCCTGTGGCACGAAAGCGGGCGTCCTGATCACGAAATCGGCCTGCGCCTGCACCGCTTCGACAGATTCCGGCTGCCATACCTGCGCATCGGCGACGGGCGTTGGCTCGATCACATCCAGCGTGGTGACGATGGTGCTGCTGGCGGCGGGGACAAAAAATTGACTCAGAAATTCCTGCGCCAGCGTCCGCAGTGGTGGCACGGCGACGAATAGGGCGACGGCGAGGGCAATGGCGGCGGCGACAGCCAGTAAGCGGACGTGGGACGGCGATAAACGTGTGGTAGGCATACGATTCTCCTTTGGAGCGCTGTCAGTCCAGGGCGCATTCGACATGCGCTTGTAGAACTGGTCGGATGGTTTGGGCTGGATATTCTCCAGCAGGTCGGTGATGCGTTCTTCATCGGGTCGCGGTTGCTGGTTCACGATTTTTTCTCCTGGGGCCAATCGCGCTGTAGACGGCTGATCGTGCGGCGCAGCGTGACGGAAACGGTGTTTTCGACAATGCCGAAGTGCGCGGCGATTCGGTTGACGCGCCAACCGAGCATATAGCGCAGCACCAGCATTTCGCGCGGGTCATCCGGCAGGTCTTGCAGCAGACTCCACAAAATTTCGATCTGCTCAGCGGTGATCGTCTGTTCTTCGATGCTGGCGTCTGGCGCAGCGACGATCAAATCTTCGATGCCGGGTTCGGTTTTCTGGCGTTCGCGCTTCCGGTAAGCGTCGATCACCAGCCGCTTGGCGATCAGCAGCAGCCAGCCCAACGCGGCCTCGGCGCTGCCTTCGAACGAATCGCGCGCTGTCCACGCTTTCAGAAACACCTCGGCGGTCAGGTCTTCGACTTCTTGCGTCGGGCCACCCGTGAGGCCGTAGATATAACGGAAAACGGACAGATGTGCGCTCTCAAAAAGCTGGCTGAAGGCTTCCGCGCTGTGGTACGGCGCTGCCCGTCTGCGAAAGCCTGCGAACCGTATCGCGGGCAGTGGGAGAATTTTTTCGTTCACAAGGCGACCTCCTGATGACGCGCTCACTTGAAATGAGAAACGCGCACAGGGGGGAAATGTGACACCCAATCGAACGCAAAACAAGCGCAAGTGATGCGCTCACAAGCCGAAACAATTGTCACCCAATCGAAAAATACGGAAATTATGCGCCGAAGAATTTTTGAAGGTCGAGCGTGAAGCCGGGGAGTACATCACCACCGTCGAGCGTATCGCCCACTTTGAGAACGATGGGGTTTTCGAGGTCAGGTGCGTGAATCGTGACCTTACGGCTCTGCGGATTAAAAACCCAGATCAGGCGCACCCCATCGGACAGATACAGATCGATTTTCGTGTCAAGTTCGATCACTTTGTCATTCGGCGAAACGACTTCAATCACCAGATCAGGCACAATTGAAAGTGGGCGTTCGCGATAATCCGGCGTTTCCGCTTTATATTTGGCGAGGCGATCCCCCACGTAGAACATCAAATCAGGTATCCGTGATCCGCTGACCCAGTTTGAATCATAGCTATCCGGCAAAATAAAGGTCGTTTCGTTGTAGGCATCGCCAACCTGTCGTGCAAGCGCGTAGGCATCCAACAGCCGAAATAACAAACGAATAATCTCACTGTGTCCAAAAAGGTTCGGCAATTTCGGAATCCTTTCGTCGTTAATCAGTTCAAAAGGCTGCTGATTGCTCAGTTCGAGAAATTCATCCAGCGGCATCCCTATGCGCGTGGTTGTGGTCATCCGATAAAACTCCTTCGCTTATTTACCCCATTGTACATCGAGATCGGGCCAGAACGTAATTTTTTGCCCGAAAATTAGAACGTTTGTGCTTTATCAAAAATTAGGGTACACTATTTTGATGGAAATACCAATCAAAACGCACATCATCTTTTGGGTGCAGCGCCCCACAGGGGTTCCCTTCGGTCACGCTGCACCCCCACAACACCCACCACCCAATTTTCGAAATTTTCCCTCTATCCTTCGCGTTTCTTTGCCCCTGTGCGAAGCCTCCCTGTGGGATTGCGATCTTTGCGTTGAGTCTTTTGTTGAGTCTTTTACAGACGAAATGGAGCATATCCTATGACTACCCAAATTCTGATCGAATCGCTCGACCTGACCGAAGCGCAGTCGCAGCCGGACGAGCGCATTTTACGCGGCGTGGTGTTGATCCGTGCGGGCATGTCGAAAAATCGGCGCTTTTACAGCGAATCCGTCCTGCGCGAATCCGCTTCCATTTTCGAAGGCGCAAAGGCGTATGTGAATCATCCGGCGCGGGCCAACGCCAAAGAAGCGCGCAGCATCCGCGATATTTCCGGCTGGTACAGCGGCGTCCATTTTGAAAACGGCGCGCTGCGGGCGGATCGTCATTTCACCAAAAATCAGGCCGGGGAGGACGTGTGGGCGATTGCCGAGGAAATTGTCGGCGGGCGCGCTCCGGCGACTCTGGCTGGCCTGAGCATCAACGCCGTCGGTCAGGGCAGCATGGCGCGTTTTGACGATGGCGACGCGCTCAAGGTCGAGTCGATCACGGCGGCGATCAGCGTCGATGATGTTTCCGAAGCGGCAGCCGGAGGCAGCTATCTGCTCACCGCCAGCGCCGACGACGACCTGACCGCGACGCTGCTCCAGTCGCTGACGTTTGAGGAGTGGATCGCGGCAAAGCCGGACTTCCTCATCCAGATTCACAACCAATGGAGCGCCGAATTTGAACATGATCTGCAAGAAACGATGGCGCAGCTTGAACGGGAGCGTGACGCCGCGCTGGAAGACGCCGAAATTTTTGAACACGCGCTGGAAATTGAACGCCTGATGTCCCAGGTCAACCTGCCCGCCGCCTGGTCAAAAATCCTGCGCGAACAACTCGCCTGCGCCGACCCCGCCGACTGGTCAGCCATCGTCGAGGCCGAGCGCGAAAAAGCCCGCAGCGCCGGACACCGCATCCCCATCCACAGCGCCAGCCAGCAGGTGCAAAAACCGCTGATTACGCATGTGCCTTTACGCCGCCGCGCCCCGCTGGACATCACCACCATGCGCGCACCGGAGGAATTGGCAGCGTTGGTGCGCGAGATCAAAGAGGAACGGCTGTGGGATGAGGGGTAGGTAGCGGGTCAGCGGTTAGCTATTAGCGGTTAGCTGTTCAGCAAACCGCCTGCCAGAGCAGTAATTTTTGATATGTAATTTCCCCAGCGATATAATCGTGACCATCGTCAGGGCTAAAAAGGCTAGTCCGTAAATAAACATTCACTCTTGCCTCGCCATCGGTTGAAACCGACGGCTACCAAATCCAAGTCCACTAAAGGGACTCATTATGCATAGAGTCATCTGTGTTTTAACCCCTTTAGAGGGTTTGAATTCCGGCAGCCGGACATTTATGCAAATTAACTATTAAATACGGATATTGTTTTCGTAGGGGTGCAATATATTGCGCCCCTACCAACACCGTGTTCGAATATCCGTGTTAATTTGTAAAACTACATCAATGTCTGGCAGATAAGCTCAAACGCTTATCTTCAATATCGTACAAGCCTTAAAAGCCTACGGCGCTTATGGGTCATGGACAGCCTAAGCGAAATTGCCTTACGATAAAAAATGATGGGGGAGTGCTCATGAAAATTGATCGCGTGCGTATCGTTCATCTCGCGGGCGAGTGGGACACTCACGAAGCCCACAGCGAAGCGACCCTGGTTCGCCCCTCCTACATTTATCCCGAACTGCGGACGAAAGATCATTACTTTCCGCTGGGCGCTGCGCCCGTCGGCCCGCCCTACCGCCTGGAGCGCCACTTCCTGCTCATCGACACCGACGAGGGCGTGAGCGGCTGCTACGGCCCGCTCGACGCTGCCGACATTTTTTTCATCGAGCAAATTTTTGCGCGCCTGCTCATCGGCGAAAATCCACACGCCGTCGAGCGCATCTGGGACAAAATGTACCGCACCGCGATTCATGGTCGCAAAGGCGAGGCGATGATGGCCTTGAGCAAGGTCGATCTGGCGCTCTGGGATTTGAAGGGCAAGCTGCTCAACGCGCCCGTCTATATGCTCCTGGGCGGCCCATCACGTGAAAAAGTGCGCGCCTACGCCTCGATGCTGGGCTATGCGGTCACGCCAGAGAAGGTCGCCGAACGCACCAAGCAGGTCGTTGAACAGGGTTACACCGCCATCAAGTGGTTTTTGCAATATGCGCCCGTCGATGGCGAACCCGGAATTCGAGCCAATCTCGAAATAATCCGGGCGGCGCGGGAGGCCGCTGGGCCAGACGTTGACCTCATGTTCGATGCCTGGAGCAGTTGGAGTGTCCCCTACACGCTGCGCATGGTCGATTTGGCTGCCGAGTACCGCCCCTACTGGTTCGAGGAACCTGTCATGGCAGATTTGATTCCGCAGTATGCCGAGATTCGGCATCAGGCGCGCGGGACGTTCATTTCTGGCGGCGAACATGAATACACGCGCTGGGGAATCAAGGCGCTGTTGGATGCTCACGCGGTGGACATTCTGCAAGCGGATATTACCTGGGCAGGCGGCATGACGGAGATGATTAAAATTTGCGCGCTGGCCTCGGCGAACGCGATCCCTGTAATCCCACATCACGGCGGCTGGGCCTCGACTCACGTGATCGGCGCACAGACCTTGACCGCTTGCCCGTTGCAGGAATGGCTGTTTCTGGCGGGTCGCCCCGTCAATGTGTTTTTAAAATACCCGCTCGAACCCGTCAATGGCTATATCACGCTCCCCACGACTCCCGGTCTGACGACGGATTTGGCCGAGGGACTTGAGGCGCTGGGCGAACGCACGATTGCGGAGTAGTCAGCGATCAGCTTTGGTCGCTTAACACGCCGCGCAGACGCCGGAGAAAAAATCGGCGCTGAAAATAGCCTTCTGCCAAAGAAAGCGCATACCAGAGGATCGGCAGGCCGATAAACACAATCGCAAAAACCATCAACGCCAGCGGTATTCCCGTGTCTGGATTCAGGATCGGCATCACACCAATCGCCAAAAAAAACAGAATCGATGCCAGCACCCACAGGCCGCTCTGCCCTGCTCCAGCCGTTTTGGGGTCTGCCTGCTGCGCGCGGTTGATCCTGGCGCGAATCCGCGTGGACGCCGGGCCGACGGCTTCCAGCGTTCCGTTGGCAAACAGGACGTGGGGCGAGGGCGAACTGCCGACCACCTGGAAGGCCGCGTGATCCCTGTTGGGCGAACGCTGAATCGTGATTCGCAGCCGAGCATTGGCGGCGTAATGCTCCAGTTGGTGGATACAGGCTTCAAGCGGAAGCGGCACGACCAGATCGATGGCAAAAAGCCGCGAAAATCGAATTGGTTTTGACTTGCCGCCTGGGTTTTTCATGTCGTCCATGCCTTCATCGTAGCATGGAAAGCGGCGGCGATTCATTGACGCCGTTCGCAAATACGCCGGATGCCGGGATCGAAAATGGCAATTATTTTTTCGGCTTCACTAGCCCCATGACCTGCATCCACTCGTAAAAGCGATCAATCCAGCCTTCCGCCGACAGGTTAATCTTGCGGAACGCGAAGCCATGCCCGCCCTGCGCATAGATGTGCATTTCGACAGGGCTTTTGGCCTTGTGCCAGCCGGAATAAAGCTGAAGCGAGGAGTCAACGGCGATGCCATCGTCCTCGGCAACGGCGATAAACAGCGGCGGCAGCGCGCCGGGGTGATCCAGTTCGCGCCACAAACCGCCGTAGATGCTGGCGGCGAAATCGGGTCGTTTCGCGCGCTCGGCCTGAAGCGTCGTGACCAGCGTCACATACGATCCTGCCGAAAAGCCCATCATGCCGATGCGGTCTGGCTGAATACCCCACTCCCCTGCCCGCTGGCGCACCATATGAACGGCCTGTCCGCCATCAGCCACCATCGTCGGCGTGAAAGCCTCCGCCAGTTCAAACAGGCGCGGCAAATCGCCCATCAGCCCGGACATATAGGTCTGATAATCGTCGTGTCCGGCGGGCGTCGGCAGCAGGCGATATTTGAGGACAAACGCGGCGATCCCCCGTTCGCACAGCCAGCGCGCCACGTCCAGCCCCTCATAATCAATGGCGAGGATATGAAACCCGCCGCCAGGACAAACGACGACGGCTGATCCGGTGTTGATCGCCGGGTCTGGCAAAAATGCGGTCAGAGTCGGCACGCTGACGTTGCGTAAAAAGCGCAGTTTATCCACATCGGGGTTCGAAAATTCGACTTCCGGCGAAGCAGGCGAAAATTTCGCGTCTGACCAGAGTTCTAAAACAAGCGGTTCTCCTGACGGATTCATCAATAAGCCTTTCCGCAATGGTTTTACGGCTATTTTACCCGGCTTATCGCGCGTCTCCCACCCCGCAGCCCTTAAGCCTCAAGCTGGTAGCCCATCCGTTTTCCGACCCAGGCCATCACGCACATCACCCCAAAAGGCGGCTGAACGGATCGCTGCAAAGCCTGATGCTTGACCCACAGCATCGAAAGATAAATGAGCGATTTCAGGTCGCCAAAACCTTTAATTTTTCCCGAATGCACCAGGCCATGAAGCTCGCGCATCATTTCCTCGAAGCTCAGGGCGGGTTCATGCGTATCGCGCATTCTGAGCCACGCATCGGTCTTATTTTTAAACGTATGCGGGGTGTTGGCAGGGATTTCTACCTTATCGCCCTGCCTGACGGTGAAAGTCCTGTCCCCCAGCATAAATTCGGCTTCCCCTTCCAGCACATCATAGGTTTCCTTCTGCGAGGGGTGGATGTGAGCAGGCGGGCCAGACTCTCCCGGCCCAATTTCCGCGATCATGATGACGGGATCGCGAAATTTATCCACAGCCGATTGGACAACAATGGCTTTCGTTTTCAGGATCGGTTCAAAATCGAGTGTGTCCATAAGGCATCCTTTGAAGCAGCACACGGTTTCGCGAGTCAGACGCGATTTTCAGAACAGGCAAATATTTTTTGGGCTTCACGGATTCTTTACGTCAAAACCTCTGTGGATGGATGCACGGTTCGGAATTTTCGCGATTTCCCCTATAATCATCACATCACGCACATCACGCACATCACGCACATCACGCACATCACGCACATCACGCACATCACGCACATCACGTGTATCATATGTATTATGTTGTATCACGCGCATCAGGGGGAACGCATGTTTCAAGAGGGTCTTGCAGTCATACTCGCCATAGCGTTCTTATTGGTGATCGACGCGCCCATTTTTCTGGCGATCATCACCGTGATCGGACGCCGCCGCATCCAGGCAGCGGAAAATTGGAAAATGACTTTTGGCGAAATTGCCGAATCCGGCCTGCGCACGGTGAAAAAACGGCGCAAGGGCGGGACATTTGTCCCCAACGTCGTCTACACCTATGAGGTCGGCGGGCAGGATTACCGCAATAATCGCATCCATTTCGGCGTCGATGGGCCAACCAGCGTCCGCCCGTGGGTGGAGGAAGCCGCCGCGAAATATCCGGTTGGCAAGCGTGTCAACGTCTACTATAACCCTCAAAATCCCGCCGATTCAGTGCTGGAAAAAGCCGCGCCGTTGAGCAAGGCCATGCGCGTCGCGCTCTACGCGATGATCGCGGCATCAGCCTTCGCGCTGGTGGTGATGTTCGTCATCCTGCTGCTGATTTAGAGGTCGCCACGCACATACATGCCGCATAGTAGCGTCACGTTCCTCAACAACCCCTATCACCAGCCGTCACCGTAGGGGCATGATGATGCAATTGAGCAAAATCAATCGGCAACAGAGTCCGTAGGGGCTTGATGATGCAATTTGACTCATCATGCCCGTACAACCCAAATCACCCTGTTACGGGTTTATATTGGGGCGAACGGCTATTCGCTGGAAATCGCCGACACCAATGTCACGTCGCGCGTTTCGCGGTCATAAATATAAACATCGGTGGTGAAATTAAAATCGCTGAACACCAGCGCCGCGCCTGTCTCAAAAGCGATAAAACGACCATTCGCCGAAGTCACGCCTGCGTCAGAACTCGAATCAAGCTGCGCATCATCGCTGTTGACCGAAACACGCACGGTTGAAGCCGACGCCTGGTCGTGCAAAAACACATCATAAGCGCCGTTGGTGTCCTCATTCACCAGCCCGGTGAGGTCGGACGTAAAAACGATGAAGCGCCCATCACCGGAAATGGACGGCTCAGACGAACCCAGGCAAAAATCATCACACAAAGTCCGAATATCCCGCGTCGGGACGGAAACGCGCGTGGTCTGCCCCGTTTCGCGGTCATGCACAAAAATCTGATTTCTGTCGTCCGTTTCCTCGCTGACCAGATTGGTCGCCTGCGATTGAAAGGCCACAAAACGCCCGTCACCGGAAATACTCAGTTTCTCGAACGTGTAGCCGTTGGCCTGCGTACCATCGCTGGCGACATTGACGCGCGTCGTCTCTCCAGTTTCCAGATCGTGGACGAAAATATCCTCCATCCCATTCGTGTCATCGGCGACGAGGTTGCTGGCACGCGACCAGAACACGGCGATGCGACCATCATCGGAAATATCGGCGTTAAAGCTGTCCTCGTTGGCTTCGCCGCGCTCCGAACTCACGCTCACGCGCGTGGTTTTGCCCGTTTCCAGGTGATGCACGAACACGTCGCGGTAAAAATTGGTATCGGCATCCATAAAATTTCCAGCATTCGTCCAAAAAATCACCGCCGTGCCATCGCCTGCAATTTTGGGATCGTGTGACGACAGATCGCCCTGCTCGCCGTCAGAAGCCGCCGATACCAGCCTGGTCTGCCCCGTTTCGCGGTCATGCACAAAAATATCCGGGCTGTTATTGTCGTCATTTTTGACCAGATTGCGCGCCGCCGACTCGAAAACGACATAGCGCCCATCGCCGGAAATATCGGGCGCGCGTGAATAATCATCGCCCTGTGTGCCGTCGGAAGCGACTGAAACACGGCTGGTTTCGCCAGTTTCGCGGTCACGCACGAACACATCCGTCGTTTCATTGGTGTCATCAATCACCATATTGCTCGCGTCGGAAGCGAAGGCCACAAATCGACCCTCTGCCGAAAGCGCCGGACTCAGCGAAGCGCTGTTGCCGGATAGCGGGGGTTCGGCATCCTGCGCCTGGAGCTGCGCCGCGAACGCCAGGAAAGTGATAAACAAAACGATATGAAATTTCATTTTTTTCGATTCTCCCGCATGTCATTCACGCCACATATTAATTGCCGTGTCCCACAAAAAATTCGGATATGTATTTTGCCCTGCTCCCCTCTCCATGAGCTTGCGAAATGGGGGGTCGGGGGAGGGGTAAACTGAACTCATTTATCAACATGCAGCCAACGGCACATCCCTAAATTCGGCTTGAATCGCCACACCCGGCACGTTCGCGTTGAAATAGATAAGGTCAAATTCGCCGCTGATGCTGGTGGCGCTGCGGCCTGTGATCTTGATCGAGCCGCGTCCGCCGCCCATAAGCGACCCATCGGCGTTTTTTCCACTCAACCACGCCCCGGCATCGCGCTCATTTTCATAGCTTGCCGAGGTATCGATGCCAAAATTTGCGCCTGCTTGCACGTCGCCATAGAGCGTCAATTCCAGGCGAAGGCCGTCCGCCATTTGCAGTGTGAGGATGGTTTTGTCGCCAGCCTTCATTTCCGCGCCGATCCAACCCTGCGCTTCTGCGCCGTCAACCGTGTAGGTCATGGGCGCAGACTGAGGCGGCAGGCCATCCGGGCAGGCCGGGAACAGCATACCGCAGCCGCTCACCAGCAGCGCCAGAATCCAGATGACAGGCCTGAGCATTCATTTCTCCGATCAACACTGTGAGCATGATAGCATAGCATCTTTAAGAAATTGCGGGACTCTCATAATCTCAAATGTAATGTTAATGCGCCTGTGCAACGATAAAGTCTCCGGTTACGAGCAGCAAATGGAGGATGAAAAAAGATAGCAAAATTGTTGAATTTTTATTCCGCCATCGGTATACACGTCATTTTCCCCGCCAACATTGACCTTAAAGCCCAGGATGTCGCGATAAAAGCGCACACTGGCTGCCATATCCGTCACCAGCAGGCGTGTATGGGTGTAGGTGTAAGCCATCATTTTTTTGACTCTGTTTTAGAATAAATGTTCTTTTTTAGTATAGGCGAATATCTCACTTTACTTCAAGCAATTCAAAACCTGAACGCAGAGGAGCAAAGGGGCATAAGATGCAGAGAATTTCAAAAAAATGATCGCTGCGCCTCCGCTTCCCTGCGCCTCTGCGTTAAATCTTTCTCGTTTCCGTTTCGGTTTTCGTTAAATCTTTCTCGTTTTCGTTTTCAAGGAGAAAAACTCAATGGCAGTAACAGCACAGGGAGCGGCAAGCGCCATCCCCAAAATTTCCGACAATCGCTACGCCGTCGTCAATCCCAGCGGCACGGCGCTCGAAATCAACCCCGGCGATTATGTCGCCTGGTCAGGACAGTATGCGATTGCGGTGCATGATGGCGTCGCCTATTGGAAAGCCAGCGGCATCGGCATCGCGCTGGATCGCAACCCGGCTTACGATTGGGCGGGCCGCCAGATCGTCAACAGCGCGCTTTTAGTCGCTCGGCGCGGCACGTTTATCATGAGCGCGTCGTTCAGCGGTCAGCCCGCGCTGGGGACTCTGGCTTTTCCCGACACCACCGGCAGCGGCGTGGGCGCACCCAGCGGCGCAGCCGGAGTCGGCTCGACCTGGGGGACAGCCAATCCGCGCAGCGTTTCGGCAGGCACAGGCGGCGCTCCGGTCAACGGCGTGGCGCAGGTGATCGGCTGGCGCAACAGCGGGCCGGCAGGCACAGGCCAGCTTGAATTCGCGCTGTGGGATCGCAACGCGGATTATTATTAGTCGTTAGCTTTTAGCGAAAGGCAAATGCTTTTAACGCAAAGGGACAAAGGGCGCTAAGGGACGCAAAGAAAAGGTTAAAAATTTCTCTGCGTTCTTTGCGACTTTGCGATCTTTGCGTTGAGTCTTTATATCTTCAGAAAGGGTTTGAGCGCGGATAAATAGGCATCGCTTTTTTCGTACATGGGGAAATGCCCACACGCCGGGATTATCACCAGTTGACTGCCAGGGATTTCTCGCTTGAAAATTTCGCCGTCGCCAACCGGGACCGTGCCGTCAAATTCGCCGAAAATCGCCAGAGCCGGGACGCGAATTTTTGCCAGATGCGGAGTCAAATCCAGCGCACGAATGGCAAGCCCCGTCTGATAAATTGACCAGTGGTGTTGCGGCGGAAGCGCGCGTTCACGATCTTCACGCCACTGTTCAAACGGCGGGTTGTCCATCCGGTAAAACCAGGTGCGATAGACAAAATTCGCATACCAGCGCTGATTTAATAAGGGCTGAATCATCGTGTACATGATGGGCAAATAAGCGCCAAGGTAGACCATCGGATACGACCTATTGCGCACGATGGGCATCAGAACGCCCGTGACGACACCAGCGACGCTGACGAGCCGAGTCACCCGCTCCGGCGCGGTCACAGCAGCGATATAAGTGGCGATCTGCCCGCCCATCGAGTGACCGATGAGTGTAAATTTTTCGAGGCCAAGATTATCGGCCAGTGCCACCACCCGTTTCGCCTGCGCTGGGAGGCTGTAATCGCCCGCGCGCGGCTTGTCGCTGTCGCCAAAGCCGAGCAAATCCAGCGCCACGCAGTAAAACGAATCCGACAGCGCAGCAATCGTCTGCCGCCAAACGCCCAGATACGACACCCAACCGTGAATCAGCAGCAGCGGTGGGTTGGCGGGGCTGCCTGCCGTGACGTAGTGAATCTGATAGCCGTCAAGGGTGGCGGTTGGCATTTGGGAGTCCTTTGTGGTTGAGGGGCGTTTGTCAGCTTAAATTATATGCCGATAAGGAAATTGCGAAAGCGAATGCAGCGAAGTATCGGAAATACAAATGCTTTTAACGCAAAGGCGCGAAGGGCGCGAAGGGCGCAAAGGGGCGCAAAGAAAAAGGTGATTATCCCTTGACAACAGGTATAAATCTAGAGTATGATGATAATTGGGAAATTATATATTCTTTTCCCAATAATATCCCGATACGTGTTCGGAGGCATTTTATGCCACGTATTGACCCTGCACACCTTCATTGTACTATTTATTTGTATCCCAATAAATCCGCCGCCGAAAAGGGCGCAAACTTTGGCGGCTCTGGATTTCTGACCGCAATACCATATAGCCAACTTATCGATGGTCAACAAAGGGCGCATGTCTATGCCGTAACCAATAGTCATGTGATTGGGAAAAAAGAAGGCAATAGCCCAGTAATCCGATGTAACCGACTCGATGATAAAACCGAAATCATCTCCTATATCTATGAGGAATGGACTGATTTTGGTGAATATGAGGATTTAGCTATCCGAAGATTGGATACAGATTATGTGAATAAAATCTCGTGGTTAGCTTATTTCCCTTGGACTTTTGTAATGGTACAAGACGTTATTGTTCGTGAGCGTTACGCGCCTATAGATATAGGTGCTGATGTAGTTATGATTGGTCGTTTTATTTCTTTCGATGGTAAACAGCGCAACCTGCCTGTTGTGCGTTTTGGTTCTATCTCTATGTTGCCACTAGAGGCAGTACCGCACTCAAATAAGAAGCGTCCAGATCAGTACAGCTTTCTTGTTGAGACTCACACAAACCCTGGCACAAGCGGTTCGCCAGTATTTACCACAAAAGAGCGCGAGGATGGTTTTGTTGAGCCGGATAAATTGCTAGGTGTTGTATGGGGATATTCAACAGTCAACTCAAAAATATTGCGCAAAAAAACACATGATGAAATCGCAAATATGTACACGCCAGCCAATAGCGGCATGGCTATGGTAGTACCCGCTTGGAAACTTGCTGCATGTTTATATCATAAGGATGTAATTATGGAACGGGATGAAATCGAGAAACGAGAAATAGAAGAGACTGAAGAACGTCAAGGCGGTGTTGCTCCGGCAAGTTATACGCCAGACATGGATGAAACAGAGGATATGTTTTTAACCGAGGCGGGCTTTGAAGAAGTGTTAGCTAAGGTTGTGCGGCCTGTGAAACCTAAAGGCAATAAAAAACCTAACTCAAAGCCTCGAAAATAATCTAGCCTCTTACATTGGGTTTTCTTTTATCGCTTTCTGTGAATGGATCGCTTTTAGTAGCAGGCGGTTTTTCATCTGGTACTTTTCTTTCCGGTAATGGCGGCGGCTTTCGAATTGAGTCTTTTTCTGGTTTTTGTTTGTCTGTTGTCATAAATCGTTTACTCAAGACTACATGAACAAGGTCGCATTTATGGAACTTTTTCTCAAGGAACAAATCGTATTAGAGCAAATGCGTCAACATCATCGTGAAACTGTTGCAAGTTATCGCGCACTTGATGCAAAAGCTCTAAGTTTGCTTGAAATTGGTAGTATCATAATTACTTTGCTGACAGGATTCCAACTAGCAAATTCAAAACTAGAAAACGGCAGTTTGTTAATCATTGCATTGATATTTTATGCTTGTACTGCAATTTGTGCCTTTAAGGTAATATTTCCAAAGGAAATACAGCGTGAACCGATTCAGGCAAATTGGGAAGCCATTAGCGCCAAACTTAAAGAACCCGACGACACTTTTCTTTACACTCTTCTAAGCGGCTATGAGGATTCGATTAAGGCTAATGATGAAGTTAACAGCGAAAAGGCTTTTTATTTGCGATTAACCTTTATCCTTTTAACCGTTACCGTAGCCGTTTCATTGTTGGCTGTATTTTTTGTCAAATAATACTCAGCCCATGCTAATACTAACGCGCTCTAAAATCGTCTGAAACATCGGAGTAACATCATTACGATGGTTGTAACGAAAAACATATTCGTTCACGTAGCGTTGCAAATAGATTGGCGATACGCCATGATGCACACCATTGACCGCATTCTTGGTTTGCGCCCAAAAGCCTTCAATGCTATTGGTGTGGACATTGCCGACAACATACACGCCGCCAGAGTGTGCTACTCGCAGATGATTGTAGCCACGTGCGCTCAATTTGTTATAGGCGTTGTATTCATCGGTGTGTACAGTCGCGTTCGTATCAACGGTTTTGTCAACAAACTTCAGAACGGTTTCGGCTTGAGTATTCGGCACAACCTTAGCGCTTA
>Ga0268299_1003121_pt1 | contig 16478 bp, 10 predicted proteins | sample NOBtaG_FD_193484 | JGI IMG/M metagenome (GOLD analysis project Ga0268299, IMG submission 193484) | Activated sludge microbial communities from bioreactor in Nijmegen, Gelderland, Netherland - NOB reactor | ecosystem: Engineered > Bioreactor > Aerobic > Activated sludge | place: Netherlands...
TCTTCACCTCCGTGCCGGGCTCGAATTCGCCGATGGAGATCAACGCCGGGACGATCGACGAAGTGCACCCGAAAACGATTCAGGCGTTGAGCCGCCAGTTGAAGGTGAACGTGCCCCGCCAGTACGACACGCTCGTCTTCGGACTTCCCGACCTGAGCCCGTACGCCATCGACGCCCGCATCAACCCGGTGCTCGTGTTGAGCGACGTGCTGGGCTACGTTTTCAACTGGTTCTACAATCGGCCGCTCGTGCGTGAGGGCGGAACGGTCATTCTGTTGAACCCCGTGTTCCAGGTGTTCCACCCCGAATATCACACCGCATACAAGCAGTTCTGGGACGAAGTGTTGCCACAAACCACGGACCCAATGGAGATGCACAAGCGCTTCCAGGAAAAGTTCGCCTTCGACGACAAGCTTCGCGACGACTATCGCCACAAGTTCGCGCACCATGGGTTCCACCCGTTTACCGTGTGGTATTGGGCTACTTACCCGCTGAAGTATTTGTCGCAGGTGATTATGGTCGGCCCCAAGACCGACTTCGAGGCCAAACGCCTGGGCGTGAAGTGGGCCAAGTCGGTCGATGCCGCGCTGGAGATGGCGCGGCAGAACGGCCGCGACGATGTGGCCGCCTTGACACTGCCGCCGTTCTTCTACGTGAACGTGGGGTAAGTAAGAACTTCCCGCATCGTGTGTTTCTTGCATGGCCGCGTTCGAGTCGCGGTCTGTAACCGTGTGGATCTCCGTGCGTGGCGGAGTCTGGCCCGGTGCTTGCAATCCGCGAGGCAGGAGGTTGAGATGAGACTCAAGCTACTCACACCGCTTGCAGTGGCCGGAATGTTGACGGCGGGAACAATAGCACTGCCGCAAGAACCATTGGGTGTGCGTCCGAGCCAGGAATCGCCCAAGCCCGAAAACAAGGCCGATGAGGAAACGGCGAAGAAGGTGCGCGAATCGCTCAAGCAGAACCAGTTGCCCTCGCAGGCCACGCACCGAATCGATGTGCTGGTGAAGGACGGCAAGGTCTTTCTCTCCGGCACGGTCGCTTCCAAAGAAGAGAGCGACCGCGCCGCGAAGGTGGCGGGCGAAATCGCCGGGGCAAGTATGGTCACCAACTCGCTTCAGGTGAGGCCGTAGGGCATTGCCGTGAAGTATTTGCTGGCCCTCGCCGCGGGCGTTCCGCGTATGTTCGTGCTGGCTTGGATAATCGTAGGCCGGACTGTGGGCAATCCCCGTTCCGCTCTGCCTGTTACCGGTAAGCCGCAATCCCCGTAACCGCCTCGCCGATGACGAGGGCGTGGATGTGGTCCGTGCCCTCGTAGGTCTTCACCGTTTCGAGATTGCACATGTGGCGGAAGACCGGATAGTCGTCGATGATGCCGTTGGCGCCAAGCAGGTCGCGCGCCGCGCGGGCCACATCCAGTGCGATGCTCACGTTGTTGCGCTTGAGCATCGACACGTGCGCGGGTTCAAGCTTGCCCTTGTCCTTCAGGCGGCCGGCGTGCGCGGCCAGTAACTGCGCCTTGGTGATCTCGCTGATCATCCCCGCCAACTTCTCCTGCACCAACTGGTGCGAAGCGATGGGCCGGTTGTCGAACTGCTTGCGGTCGATCGTGTATTGGCGCGCCGTGTCGAAGCAGTCCATCGCCGCGCCAATCACGCCCCAACCGATGCCATAACGAGCCTGTGTGAGGCAGGCCAGGGCGGAGCGCAGCCCCTTGGCGCCGGGCAGCATGGCCGACGCCGGCACCCGGCAATCGGAAAAGGCGAGGCTCGAAGTGACGCTGGCGCGCATGGAAAGCTTTCCGTGAATGTCGCTCGCGGTGAAGCCGGGCGTCCCCTTCTCGACGAGGAAGCCGCGAATGCCGTCGCCTGTACGGGCCCACACGACGGCCACGTCCGCGATAGTCCCGGAAGTGATCCAAGTCTTTTCGCCGTTGAGCACCCAGTGATCGCCATCGGCCTCCGCGCGCGTCTGCATGCCCGACGGGTTCGACCCATAGCCGGGTTCGGTCAGGCCGAAGCAGCCCAGTTTGCGGCCGGCCGCCATCTCCGGCAGCCAGCGCCGCTTCTGCTCCTCGGTTCCAAACGTGTAAATCGGATACATCACCAGCGCGCCCTGCACGCTGCAAAAGCTCCGCAGTCCGGAGTCGCCGCGTTCCAACTCCTGCATCACCAGACCGTACTCGACGCTCGACATGCCCGCGCATCCGTAGCCTTCGAGGCTCGATCCGAGGAAGCCCATCTCGCCTAGCGCCGGGATGAGCTGCGATGGGAACCGCCCCTCTCGGTAGCAGTCGCGAATGAGCGGAATCACCTCCTGCGTCACAAAATCGCGCGCCGTGCGGCGAACCAGAAGTTCGTCCTCGCTGAAAAGCGAGTCGATGTGCATGTAGTCGGCGCCTCGGAAGGCCATATGGGACCAGTTTAGCGTGGCGTAAGGACGCTACCCGTTCGGCACGGTGAATCTAAGGCTATTCCGAGCCGAACTAGAGTAAAAACATTTGTTCACCTTTTGTTTGGGCGATGCCATACTGCCGGATATTCGGCATCGGGACGAAAGTTCTAGGTGCGAGGGACCTAAAAGAGGAGAGAAGAAAAATGAAACAATGCAGAGCTAAAGTGCTAGCTTTAGCTGCGGTGGTGTGGATGGCGCCGGCCGGCTTTGCCGGAGTCATCGTGCAGGCGACGTCGATTTCGTCGCCGCAAGGCTCGTTCAGCACCGCTGGGTACGAGCTGACCCAGATCATCAATCAGAGCGGCCTGAGCGCCGGCTATACAGGCGGCGTCACGGATTTTGACTCGTTCCTGGCGAGCGCCACGCACGATAGCGGTGTAGGGACGACCACCAATACCGGATTCACGAACACCGCGGGCGGGTTCCCCCAGCAGATCACCTTCAACTTCGGAAGTCTGTTCTCGATAAGCGGTCTCGGATTCTGGGCCACGTCGAACATCGGCACGGTGACCGAGTTCCGGTTGTTCGCCGACGACGACAGCGACCCCACGAACGGCGTGGGAGGGCAATTGGGCGGAACCTTCAACGCCGCCGCCAACGGTGGAACGGCAAGCGCCGGTCAGGTATTCTCCTTCGGAGCCGCCTCCACCCAATTCGTTCACCTCTATGTGGACAACACCGCGGGCGGTACCGGTCTGTTCCCCGGAATCGGCGAAGTTGTGTTCAATGCATCCAACGCTTCGGCGGTACCTGAGCCGGCAACCACGGCGCTGGTGTTGATCGGCCTGGCGGGCGTCGTGCTGCGCCGGAAGCTGTAGGTTTGGTCCCGTTGCGAGGCGCGGGGAGCCCGCTTCCGCGCCTCACTTCAGGGCGAGCAGTTCCTTCTGCAATTGCCGCGATCGCGTGCTCAACGACCGCAGTTGCCGCATATCTTCGTCCGCCGAAGCGATGGCGGACTGGATGCGTGACACGTCGCTGCGGTTGATGTTGGCGCCTTCCGCCCGGTCCTCGATCTGCAGGCTGAGTGTGCGCAACGAATCGGTGGCCTCGCGGTACCGGCCAAGGATGTTCGTGATATACACTTCGCGGCGGCGCGCAAGGTCCTCTAGGTCCTCGGTGACCTTACGCACGCGCTGAAGGCTGCGCAAGTTGTGCTCGCTCTCGGCCTTGAGCGATTTGAGCGCCGCCTCCTGCTGCGAAATCCGCGTGTCTTTCTGCTGATTGGCCTGCTGCAACTCGATGATCTGCTCGGTATTCGAGTCGATACGCTGGCGGAGCGTGGTTTCCGTCTCGCGCAGTAGCTTGTCTTGATCCTGCACCGCCGCCAGACGCTGTTCGAGTTCGGCCCACTTGGCCCTCAACTCGGCGAGCGCGCTTTCGGATCTGCCGAGCTGTGCGTCTTTGAGACGGATGAGTTCGGCCAGATCGGCCTCCCGGCGCGAATAGGGCGTACTGGACGCCGCCGCGCGAGGTTGGCCGGGAGCGTGCGGCGACTCCGGCGCGGGCATCGGCTGGCCGAGGGCCTGCAGGCGTTTCTCCGCTTCCGCCAGACGGGCGCGAAGCTCGGCCTCGGTCTTGCGCCATTCCTCCGCCTGGGCGCCGGATTCGCGGCTCGCGGCGGTGCGCCAGTAGACGATCCCGCCAATGCTCAATGCCAAGACGGCAATGGCCAGCAGCCACGACTTCATTTCTCAACGTCCTTTCGAGGAGAACTGTCTCCGCGGGCGTGAGTGTATCTCACGTCCCCCGGCGCTGACAACCACGTCCAGCGTCCCGTTCTTGGCGCCTTGCCACTCGGCCTCGGCCGTATACTGCGCCGTCGCGATGTGATCGAAGCTGCGCGAAACCGCCTCCGGAATGTCGCCCAGCGAGCGGCAAAATTCGGCCTCGCCGCCCGTCGAGCGGATCAGTTGCTGCAAACCGGTTTGATAGGCCGTGTTCAGCCGGTCAGTCAGATATTGCACGTGCACCAGGAATAACGGCGATTCGCCATGGCCCATGCGAGCCGTGAGCTGGCGCATCTTTTCGTTGACGAGCCCCTCGGGAAACCGGCGGCTCATATCGCCCGAGTCGCTCGAGTTCACCACCGGATTTGAATAGTCCTCCTGGTAGTTGGCGACGTTGCTATCGCTGGCAATGAGCACGGCGACGCGCACATGCGCGCGGGCGGCGATGCTGTCGGCAAGCTCCTGGGCGTTCTCGATCGCATTCAGCAGCCCCGGCCGCGCGGCGATAGTGAGCGACTCGATGGCGGCGGCAAGCTCGGCTCGGGGCGCCTTGGGATCGACCGTGACACGCAGCCCGTCCTGCGCCTTCATCAAAGCTACGCGCACATTGCCGGGAAGCGCGGCGAGGCGTTGCAGAATCGCCTGGCGCGCCGGGTCGACCAGCGAAAGGTCTCCCGAGAAGTCGAGCACGAGCAGCAGGAACAGATCGGAGGCGGGAGTAAGGAGCCTCAGCACGCGCGCCGGTCTTCCCCCAATGGAGATATCGATTCCAGAAGTCTCGAGAATCGGCTCGCCCGGCGCTCGGAACGGAACCCGAATCACGGCGCGGGGTTCCGGAGCGGCGGGTGGCAATGCCGCCAGGGCGAGCCACTGGCGGCGCGAAAAGGCGCTCAAAAACTGAACCTCAGGCCAAGCTGAATCACTCGTCCCCCGCGCGAGCCGATGATGCGGCCGGCGTTCACGTTAGGCGCCGTGGTCGGGCCGATCATAGTGTCCGGATCGCTCCAGTTGGCGCGGTTGATGAAGTTGAGCCCCACCATGCTGAACTCCATGCTCTTCTCCAGAGACAGCGCGATGCGCTTATTCACCGACAGGTCGTGATTCTGCGCGGCCGGCGCGCGCAAGCTCGGGTGCGTGCGCGAGGCGTCGCCGACGGTGAAGTCGGCGGGTTGGGCGAACGCCGCCGGGTTGAACCACATGTCCGGCGACGGATCGGCCACATGCGCGTCCACGCCCGGAACCACGTTCGCATTGAGTGTGTCCACCACTCTGCCCGTATTGTTGAATTGCGGACGGATCGCCAGCGGTTCGCCGCTCACCAGAGTCGTGACGCCGCTCAACGACCAGCCCTCAACCAGGTACCTGCGCCAGTCGGTGACGGGAAAGAGCAGGCGGTTGGGCCCCAGCGGCAGTTCGTACGAGTAACTCACCGTAAGCCGGTGTGGGTTGTTGCCCGCCGTGAGCGACCATTCGTTCTCGCGGTTGTAGTAGTCCTGTATGCCGTAGGGCCCTGAATAGTTGTCCATCTGCTTGGAAAACTCGTAGCTGGCCGACATGGCCAGTCCCGACGACGCGCGTTTCTCCACCCGCAGCGAACAGGCGTCGCGCTGGTAGCGGCCCTCGGGCCACGAGGCGTACACGTCGAATCGTTGGTACTGAGGAAAGGGTCTCAGGGAGCGGTTGAACGTCTCGTCGTTCAACTGCACGCCGTAGTCGAGCGCGGAGAGGGGAATCGCGTTCGGGTTCGACGAACCGCTGCCCAGCAGCAGGTTGTGGCCGCCCGCGTGCCCCAGGCCGAGCGTGAACAGAAAGGCGCCGGGCAACTCGCGCTCGAACGACAGAGAGAACGATTGATATGTGGGTTGAACGCCGCGCGGTTCGATGAGATCGGCCACCGTGTTGTTCGCCGAATCGGGGCGCACGTCGGGAAACGTGCGGGATGCGGGGGGAAGCTCGTCGGCCAGCGTCACCGCGGACTGTAGCTGCGGATTCGGCGATACCCACGTGGGGCTCCCGTTGAAAGCCTGTGTGCCCCACTGCACCGAATAGATGGGTATTGTCCCGTAGGAGCGGCCATAGCCGAGGCGAACCACGGTCTTCGTGGCGCCGAACGGATTCCACGTCAGCCCCGCGCTCGGCTCGGCCTTCACAAGGAACGGTTGAAACGCGCGGCCCTGTCCGTTTACCCCGGCCACGATCAACGCGCCCGGCCGCCCATTCACAGGGTTGATCGCGTCGAACGACACCGTGGATTGCCGGTTATATTTCTCCTTGCGCGGCTCGGCCATGTCCACGGTGACCGACACGCTGAACACCAGCCCCTTCCGGATCTCCCATTGGTCCGCTCCGGAGACCGAGTACCGGCTGCGCCGGAAGTAGGAAGGCGAAAGCACGACGCTCTTCTCGGCGTATTCGGCCTCTCCCAGTAGGAAGCTGGCGAAGGCGTGGCCGGTATTGTTGATGCCGGGCAGGCTGGTGAGTCCGGCGCCGAATCGGAACATGCCTTCGGGATAAGCGGGCGCGTAAATGTTCACCTGCTCGCCGATCCAGCGTCCGTTCATCCGCAGCCTGTGCTGATTCCAGCGCACGGAGTGGCCGTTGGCGACCACGAACTGGTTGCGCGCGTTCTTGAGCAGCGAGGTCGAACGGCCCATGCTGAGGTACGGCGAGATGACGTATGCGGGGAAGACCGAATCGCCGCCCGCCTCGGGCAGGTTCTCCAGTTGAGAACTGGAGACATCGACGGTGAGCGTGTTGATGCGCTGCGGCGAAAGCGTAAAGATGTGCTCGGCAAACGCGCGCCGGCTTCTCCGGTCGCGAACCGGCGCTCCGGGATTGGCGGCGTTTGGGAAGAGCGGCGAAGCGCCGTCCTGGCCGTTGGAAAAGTTGATGCCGCCGCCGAAACGGTGGCGTTCGCCCAAGGTGTGATCGACGCGCGCGATCACGCCGTTTGCGCTGTTGATCTCTGGCGTGAAGACGAAGTAGTTGTTGCGGAAAAAGGGGCCCGCGTCGGCGTTAGGATCTGGATAGAGGGTGAGCGCCTCGCGCGACGTTCGGTTGAGCCGGGAGTTGGGAATCGAGTTGCCCGCGAACGGAGTCCGCAGGTATTCGAGGTTCTCCGGGGTCACGTCCGCGTTGGGGTTGTAGTTCGGATTGCGCGCAGTGCTGGCCGGATCGTATATGGGCAGCAATTGCCCCGCCGCGTCCACTGTTCGTGACCAGTCCCCCGTCCGCTCGGCGAGCGTGGGAATCGTCCGCAGCGACGAGCGACCGATCTTCTCCCGCATGCCTTCGTATGTGAACGTGAAGAAGGTGGTCCGGCCTCCGTCGTAAAGGCGTGGAATCACCACCGGGCCGCTGACGTTAAAACCGAACTGATTCCGGCGCAGGATGTTCTTCGAACCGCCTCGTTGTGCGACCTCGTGCGGTACCGCGTCGAGGAAATCGTTGCGCAGGTTTTCAAAAAGACGGCCATGCCAGCGCGACTTTCCGTTGGCGTCCCTGCGGCGCGCGGAGGTTGCGCCTTCCACAAGTCCAAGACGCCTGGTCTGTGCCCGGAACTCCTCGATGGCCTTATCCAACTCGCTGGCCGCGCCGCGCGGAGCGGGCGTCTGCGCATTGGCGGCCGAGAGGATGAGGGAAGCTGCGAACAGCCGCAGTGCTCTCATGCTTCCTAGTGTAACGGCTGGAATGCAAATCCGGAATGAATCCGGCCGCGGATTGGCGCTGCCGCCCGCCGCCGTTGTATCCTGGTGTTTGCGCGCCGTCGGGGCGTGGCTCAGCCTGGTAGAGCGCCTGGTTCGGGACCAGGAGGCCGGAGGTTCGAATCCTCTCGCCCCGACCATCCTCCATCCCTACGACTCTCCGGCTCGGCTCTCCCCAACGGCCCTCTCCGCTCCGTTGCCACGTGGCTCTCCGCCACCGACGTGGGACCCGCCCCGAATCCCATACCAGTCAAGCGGCGTCGCGGGCACAGTGGCGGTTTGCCCTCTTTCTTCCCTTTTTACGCACAGGCTGTAACTGAACGCACCTAGGCGCGATGGCCGGAGATTGCTCCTTGGCTGCCGTCCCGCTCTCCGAACAATGCCTACTGGACTGGCACTCGAACTGCCGCGCCCTTCACCCACGCAGCGCTGAGCTGCAAGTTCGCAAGGCCGGCCACCGTTTCATCGGGAACCCTGAAGTCGACGCGGTAGGTATCCGAGGTCCCTGGCACTCCGACCTGATTAATGGCCGGCGAGGACCTTCCGTTCACCAGCACCTCAACCGGTGAGGTCGCAACCGCGAGCTGTTCGCTCGGGAAAACGCCGCCGGGATTGAGACTGGGAATCGTCGGGCCCAAGCCCCTGGCGTAAACGATCAGCGTTTCCCCTGGGCGGGCCGGGCTGGCTGCGGTAACGAGGCTGAAGTCGGCGTGGAACAGCGCAGGACCGCTGTCGCCGAGGAGCACTTCGGGCCGGAACATGGGGAAAATCTGAAAAACCGAGCGAAATCGCCCGCCTCCGTTAATTCTGCGCATGGACGGATCTTCCGCCTGTGAGGTGACTCTTTGGACAGGGTTGGCGTCCAGGACCGTCGCGCTACCCCTCGCTCCGAGGAAGGCTCCCGTTCCGCCGACGATCGACAACCCCCCCGCCGCCCCAACGAGTTCCATTCCCCAAAGGGTTCCATAAGAAACTCCATCGGCCTTCAGGAATTCATAAACCACGTGGTTGGCCGCTGGACGATTCGCGTCGGCAATGGCTGCCGATATAGGAGGCGATGTGTTGAGGCGAAGGACTTGAACCATCGACACAACTTCACCCTTAGCGGCGATCCCGTTAATCGCAGTCACGTCCGCCAGAAAAACGTTTCTCGTGAAGTTCCCCGCCTGCGCCTGTGGAACCGGCGCGACCGGCGCAGGACTGCGCGCCAGTCTGGACTGATCCGCTACGTCGCCGACGTATAGAACCGAGTTCTCGACCTGGACGTCCAAAATGGTGGGCAGGTCCTGTGCAGCCGCGCCGGACACAAGTAACAGCGTCCAGAATACGGAACCGCAAGTCAGCTTCCAACTAGTCTCTTTGTTCATCACCGGTTCTCCTTAGAGCCGCCGTTCAAGATTGCAGGCTCATCAGAGGAACCGAAAACGGGAATGAAAAGCTATCACGCGGGAAGATATTTTCTTTGCCGGCCGAGGCGGCTCAACCGAGCGCCTTGACCCCAATGCGGCGGGCGAGGTTCTGGAATCGAGGATCATCGCGCACTCCAGCGAACATCGGGGCTACCATGAGCCAGGGCATATAACTGTCACGTTCCTGATAAGCCTTTTCGAGCCACCGCAGAGCTTGATCCGTGTTGCCTAGAATGGCATGGATCGCTCCCAGGCCGTAGGCGGCGTGATTTCCCGGTTCTTGCGCTACTGCGTGCGCGATCTGAAGCGCTTCGCCGCGGCGGCCGGCCACCGCATAGCCTTCTCCGAGGCGCCACTTCCAGGCCGGATCCTTCGCGACCACGCTCTTATACGTCGCGATCGCATCTTCGTGCCTTTTCAACCCCGAGTAACCCCGTGCCAGAACGAGGAGACCCCATGTGTAATTGGGCTGTATCCCAATCGCCTTGTTCGCTTCCTCGATCACTTCCCCATAGCGCCCCTGGTAGTTATACAAAGAGCCAAGCCACGCCGTATAGAGAGGCGTCAAAGGATCCAGGTCCTTTGCCCGTTTCATTTCCGAGATGGCATCTTCAAGTCGCCCCAGTATCGGTAAGTACCAGCCATAATGGCAGCGCGCCACGGCCAGATTCGGGTTTAGATCCAGAGCATGCAGAAAGTCTTGTTCAGCGCCGGGGAGATCCCAATTCCAATACAGTTTGGCCTGCGCCAGCCCGGCATAAGTTTCCGCCATCGTCTCTCCCAGTTCCAACGCGCGGCTGGCGGCCGCTCCTGCAAGTTTGAAAGCGTCCGGAATGCGATCGTGTCCGATACGGCTGTACCCAAGTGACAGACCGGCGTAGGCGAGGGGCTCGGCCGGGTCTTTGTCGATGGCTGCCCGTAAGAATGCGATTCCCTTGTCATGGTCCGCTGGCGCCGATTTGTTCAGGTAGTACATTCCCCGCAGGTAGTCCTCATAGATTTCCGGTTTCACCACGCGACGCGATCCAAGGCGTGCCTGCTGTTCTGGGCTGATGGCGCCGCGTATTTGGCGCGCCACCGCCTGCGTCACTCGGGCCTGTAACCGGAGCGCCTCCCGCAACTCCCCTTCGTAGCCTTCAGACCACAAGGTAGAATCGGTGGACGCCTGGATGAGATTGACGCGCACCCGCACGTGCTGGCCGTCCCGCTGTATCGTGCCCTCGACCACTCCCTCCACGTGAAGTTCGCGTGCAATCTCCGGCAGCGCCTTCGCCCTGCCCTTGTACCGCATCGCCGATGTCCGCGAGATTACTCTCAAGCCGTCGATCTTGGAGAGGTCCGTGATTAGGGCATCCGTGAAGCCGTCCGCAAAGTACTCCTGCTCAGACCCGCGCGAGAGATTCTCGAGCGGCAACACAACCAGTGATCGAATCCGCGGGCCTGGCGTCCCGAGAAGACGATCTCGTACCCCACCGAAGTTGAACGCCATCGGCGCACCCACTGCCGCGGCTGCTGCACAAGAGGCGATCAGCCGCCGGCGGGTGAAGGTTGGCCTGCGAGGGTTTGTCAGTGCGCTTGCAATCGCCTGTCGCGCCTCGGTGATGTCAGGCAAACGCTTGCCGGCGTCTTTCACCAAGCATTGCTGAATCAGGCGGCGCACCTGTTCCGGCGCGGCGGAGGGCAGCGCATCATAGCCGGGTTCGCGCTCGAGAATAGCGGCGATGATGTCGGAAACGGTCTTTCCACCCAGCGCGGGCTGACCCGTGAGGAGTTCATACAACACGCAGCCGAACGCCCAAATGTCCGTGCGCTGATCGACCGCCTCGCCGCGCGCCTGTTCCGGACTCATGTATCGCGGCGTGCCCAGAATCCGCCCGGTTCCACTTTCGAGGCCCGCTTCAGCCGGCTTGAGTGGGGGCGCGGCCGCGGCAGTTCGCAGCACCTTTGCCAACCCAAAGTCGAGAACCTTCACTCGTCCCTCGGGAGTCGCTTTGATGTTGGCAGGCTTGATGTCGCGGTGAGTAATGCCCTTCTGATGCGCCGCTCCCAATGCCTCCGCCACCTGGATCATCACTCGAAGGGCCTCATCCACCGGAATCGGGCCGGTTCGTTTGAGACGTTCGGCCAGCGTTTCCCCTTCCACCAACTCGAGGATTAGGAAGTTCACGCCCGCCGATTCATCCAGCCCGTAGATGGCCGCGATGTTCGGGTGGTTCAGCGAGGCCAGTACACGCGCTTCGCGGCGGAAGCGCGACAGACGCTCGGGATCTTCGCTGAATTCTTTCGGCAGCGTCTTGATCGCCACGTCGCGGCCGAGCTTGCCGTCGTGGGCAAGGTACACCTCTCCCATACCGCCGCGACCGATTAGCGTTCGAATCTCGTAATGACTCAGATTGGCGTTCTCGCCGAGCCGACCTACTGTCGCGGCCGCATCCTCAAGCAACGAGCCGGCATCGGACAACACGTCCCGATCGAACGGATCGGCGCTTGAGTCTCCCGGCGATAGCAGCGACTCGACTTCGCGGCGCACCTCCGGATCGGCGGACTCCAGCAGCGCCCCGCGATCGGAAGGCTCCGCTTCCAGCACTGCGTGATAGAGATACTTCACCTCTTCCCATCGTTCGGGAGTCATGGCGTGGTGAACCTGAGCGAGATTCTATCCCTTCCAAGAGCCCCTTGCTTGATGACATGCAAGCGGAGCAAAAAACTACAATGTTGGGGAGCGTAACATGGACGCCGCAGCCAGCCCTGAGATCACGATCCTCCTGAAAGCCTGGGGGTTGGGAGAGTCCTCGGCGCTGGACCGCCTGATTCCCTTGGTATACCGGGAGCTGAAGCGCATGGCGCGACGCCACATGCGGCGCAGCGATTCGGGAACAATCCAGACCACGGCCCTGGTCCACGAAGCCTACCTCCGCCTGGTGGATTTGAGCAGCGCCGGATGGCAGCACCGGGCCCACTTCTACGCGGTCTCCGCTCGAATCATGCGTGGCATCCTGGTGGACGCGGCCCGCGCCCGCGGAGCCCAGAAACGTGGCGGGATGCTGCAACGTGCCGGCGCGTATACCGATTTTGACCTTGGCCAGGTTCCCGATCTGGGGGAAGGCCGGGCAGCGGAGATGCTCGCGATCAATGACGCATTGGACCGTTTGGCCAAGCTGGATCCCCGGCAGGTTCAGGTCGTGGAGATGCGCTTCTTCGGCGGGCTCAGCGTCGAGGAGACTTCCGAGGTTCTCAAGGTCTCGCCACAAACCGTCATGCGGGACTGGAAGCTCGCCAAGGTCTGGCTGCGAAGAGAAATGCGGAAGAGCACCACAAACTAACCGGCGCCGGACGTTGCCCGTTTCGATCGAGGAATCCCTGCGACGCCATGCACTCCCGTGTAGCGGCGTGCAAAACCAGGTGTCTCAAAGTTTGAAACCAGGAGGCCGGAGGTTCGAATCCTCTCGCCCCGGCCATTTCTCCCCACAATTCTTCTCCGCCCATCCCTCAACTGCGCTACCCTCGTAGTGACCGCAAAGAAAGGGCGAAGCATGCAGCCGTCTCTCGACTTCTCTCTCCTCCCCAATCCTCGCCCCGCTCAGAACGTCGAAACCGCTGTCGCCCGGTTCCGCGAGGCGATGGAGAAGCCCTCGTCTCCTATCCGCTTCATCCGCCACCAGCCCGCCCGCGAAGCCGAATTCGCCCCGCTTCCCGAAGCGACCGCACCCGCTCTCCGCGCCGCTCTCGCCCAGCGCGGAATCGAGCAACTCTACTCGCACCAAGCCGAGGCCTTCTCGCGCATCGCCGCCGGCGAGAACGTCGTCGTCGTCACCCCAACCGCCAGCGGCAAGACTCTCTGCTATAACCTGCCCATCCTCGATCGCCTCGCTTCGGACCCCGAGGCCCGCGCACTCTATCTTTTCCCCACGAAGGCCCTCGCCGAAGACCAGCTCGCCGAATTTCACGGCATCGTCGAATCGATGGGCTCGTCGATCAAGGCCTTCACCTACGACGGCGACACGCCGCAGGACGCACGCCGCGCCATTCGCGAACGCGCCAATGTCGTGCTCTCCAATCCCGACATGCTCCACGCCGGCATTCTGCCCCACCACACAAAGTGGGCAAAATGTTTCGAGCGCCTCTCCTACATCGTCATCGACGAGCTCCACTACTACCGCGGCGTCTACGGCTCGCACATGGCCAACGTCCTGCGCCGCCTTCGCCGTATCTGCGAGTTCTACGGTTCGCGCCCCCAATTCATCTGCTCCTCGGCCACCATCGCCAACCCGCGCCAGCTCGCCGAAGCGCTCACCGGCGAGAACTTCTCGCTGATCGACAGGAACGGCTCGCCGTCCGGCGAAAAGTACTTCGTTTTTTACAACCCGCCCATCGTTAACCGCCAACTCGGCATCCGCCGCGGATATCTCAACGAAACGCGCCGCATCGCCACGGAGTTGATGGAGCGCGGCCAGCAGACGCTCGTCTTCGCCAACAACCGCCTCGCCACCGAGGTCCTCATCACCTATCTCAAGGACGCCGCCACCAAACTCCCCATGGGCCCCGAAGGCGTACGCGGCTATCGCGGCGGCTATCTTCCCAAGGAACGCCGTGAAATCGAACGCCGCCTGCGCACCGGCGACATCCGCGCCGTCGTCTCCACCAACGCCCTCGAGCTCGGCATCGACATCGGCTCGCTCGATTGCGTCGTCATGGCCGGATACCCCGGAACCATCGCCTCCACGTGGCAGCGCGCCGGACGCGCGGGCCGCCGGCAAACCACCTCGCTCGCCATCCTCGTCGCGTCGTCGGCGCCGCTCGACCAGTACATCGTCGAGAACCCAGACTACTTCTTCAACCGCCCGCCCGAGCACGCGCAGATCAATCCCGACAATCTTGAGATTTTGCTGAGCCACTTGAAGTGCGCAACTTTTGAGTTGCCTATTGCCGGTGGCGAGAAGTTCGGCCCGCACGACACATCCTCTCTCATGCCTTTCCTCGCGGAGTTGAGCCTCGTGCACCAGTCCGCAAACGCCTGGCACTGGACGTCGGATACTTATCCCGCCGACGCCATCAGCCTGCGCGCGGTAACCAGCGACAACTTCATCGTCATCGACGAGACCGGACCGCCTCGCGTCATCGCCGAGGTCTCCTACACCGCCGCCCCCAGCGAACTGCACCAGAAGGCCATTTATCTTCACGAGGCCGTGCAATACCAGGTCGAGCGGCTCGACTTTGAGAACCGTAAGGCGTACGTCCGCCGCGTCGAATGCGACTACTTCACGGACGCCATCGACTACACGCAGGTGAAGGAACTTTCGCGTTTCAGCGACGAAGATGCCGCCGCGCCCGGCACGCCGCGCGCCTGCTGCGGCGAAGTCCGCGTCAATCAGCAGATCGTCGGTTTCAAGAAGCTGAAGTTCTACACAATGGAAAATATCGGAGCGGGAAATCTGAATCTCCCCGAGCAGGAAATGCACACCACCGCCTTCTGGCTGCACTTCCACGCGGAATTCCTCGCCCGATTCCCCGAGTTCTCTCCCACCGAAATTCAAGCCGGACTCGTCGGCCTCGGCAACGCCTTCCGCGCCGTCGCCGCCCTCCTCCTCATGTCCGACCCGCGCGACTTTGGCATCGCCATCACCGAGGGCATCGAAGCCACCGCCGCCGGCCACTCCTACGAACCCAACCTCTTCCTCTACGAAACCTATCCTGGCGGCGTCGGTCTCAGCCAGCCGCTCCATCGCCTCCGTTCGCGGCTGTTCGAGATGACCGCCTCCATGATCGCCGCCTGCCCCTGCGAAACCGGCTGCCCCAGTTGCGTCGGCCCCATCGGCGAGGTCGGCGAACGCGGCAAGGAAGCGGCCGCCGCATTGCTCACCCGCCTCATCCCCGCGCTACCATGAACGTATGCAGCGATTGTTTGTATGGACACTCGCCGCGTCCACCCTCTTCCTCCCTGCACTCCGAGCGCAGTTTTCCGAGTTCGCCGTCACCGACGACGGCCGGCTGTTCTTCACCACCACGCTCATCACCGGCGGCCAAGCCGGCGGCGAAGACGGCCGCACGAAGGTCTATCGCATCTCGGGCGAAGGCCTCTCCCTGTTCGCCACCGGAGGCGACCCAGCCATCGGCCGCACCGCAGGCCAGCCGTTCACCAGTGGCGACGGCTCCATCACCGGCTATGCGCTCCACTCGCCCTGCCGCACGGGAAGCTGCGGTTTCTTCGCACTCCCCAGAACGAACTTTCAACTGCTGGGCACTGAATTCGCCAACCGCCAGTTCGACACGCTGCAGATCTCGCGCAACGGCCGCTTCCTGCTCGGCCGCACGTTCGACGCTCGCGCCCACCTCATCGATCTCGCCTCCAACGCAACGCGCGAGTTTCCCCAATTCCGCTCCCCGGCCTCGCGACAAGCCATCGCCAACAGCGCCGCCGTGTTGCTGGTCGTCGCCTCCCTGGGCGAGCACGCGATACAGCACGTTCCGTTCGGTGAAGAACCTCGCCCCATTCCAGGAACAGAAGGCGCGAACTCGGCCTTCCTCAGCCCCAACGGCGACCGCGTCGCCTATGTGCGCGGCGCCCCGGATGGCTTCGAACTCGTCCTCACCGATCCCCAAGGCGCCACCCACCGCGTGCTCACCACCGCGCCGGACCGCAACGCATTCCAGCCCTCGTTCGCCAACGACGGCACGCTGCTCTATCGCGATGCCGCCGGCCGTGTTTACCTGCTCACCCCCTCCGGCGAGCCGCGCACGTTCGGAAACCTCTCCGGCGTCACGCAAGCCATCCTCAGCGGCAACGCGGAACTGGCCTGGTTCACCACCGCTTCCGGCCAGTTGTTGCGCGTCCGTACGGCCGGCGGCGTCGCCGACGAGATCATCCCCGAAACGCCCGTCGCCCAGCAGGGCTCCCTCTTCGCCTTCCCCGGTTCGGTCGTCCGCCTCCACGGCGGCGGTTTCACCACGCGCACCCGCTTCCGCCTCGGCGATCTCGTTCTGCCGGTTTCCGAACTCACGCCTTCGAGCGCCGCGCTGCAAATCCCCTGGGAATATGAGGTCGCCAACGGCCCCCGCACCTTGGCGCTGCAAGGGCCCGCCAATCCCTTCGTGCAACTCGTCAGCTTCGCCCCGCTCGATCAGCCCACCATCAGCTTCGAGCGCGACCGCACCGGTTTCATCCTGCAGGCCGCCCATCAGGATTT
>Ga0268299_1003122_pt1 | contig 16476 bp, 13 predicted proteins | sample NOBtaG_FD_193484 | JGI IMG/M metagenome (GOLD analysis project Ga0268299, IMG submission 193484) | Activated sludge microbial communities from bioreactor in Nijmegen, Gelderland, Netherland - NOB reactor | ecosystem: Engineered > Bioreactor > Aerobic > Activated sludge | place: Netherlands...
GTTGTTCGAATGAAGATCGATCCCGGCATACAATGCCATCGCAAGCCTCCTTTTCGAGTACTCGTTGTTCATTCACACGAACCAACAAAGTACCGACTTGGAGGCTTGCTAGATGATTATCAGGATGGAATGGCATTAAGTTAGGCCGTTTTCCTGCGTAATTCGGACAAAACGGGGACATTCTACTTTTACGAATGTGGAAGAACGACAAAATGGAGTTATTAAAGACTGTGAATAATGAGGAATAATGAGGGACGTTCACCGGTTTTTAACGACGACGGGTGACGGTATTCCAGGGTTCGGCACGGGCGGCGACGCGGGGCGGGCGTCGGTGCGCCGAATCGACGCCCTGAGACTGGCGCATGGCTGGTCGGTGGGTTCCGAAATGACGAAGCGGCGGGTCGATGACCGCGCCCTACGCTGCTGAGGGCCAACCCTCGGCCCACCAATTGCCCGCCCAGACTGTTTCACGGCGGTGCGTTCTGTAAAGCCGTCACGCCTCAAACAGCGCCGAGACGCTTGTCTGATTGTGGATATTGTGGATCGCCTTGGCGAACAGGCCTGCCGCCGAGACCACGCAGACCGACGGCGGCAGCGGCTCGAAGCGGTATTCGATCGTGTCGGTGATGACCAGTTCCTTGATCGGGCTGGCCGCGATGCGGGCGACGCTGCCCGGGGTGAGCACGCCGTGGGCCACGGCCGCATAAATGTCCGCCGCGTTCTCGGCGCGGAGCCGTTCGGCTGTGGCGATCAACGTGCCGCCGCTGATGGTGAAGTCGTCCACGATCAATGCATGCTTGCCGGCAACGTGACCGATCAGGCGTTGGACGGTCGCCTCTTCGCGGTGGTCCTTGCGAATCTTCTCCGCAATGACGGTCTTGGCGTTGAGGGCCTTGGCGTAGCCGTTGGCCATCGTGGCCGCGCCGACGTCCGGTGCGACGACCACCCACTCGCCGCTCGTGACGCGCGGCTTGAAGTGCCCCGCGATGACCGGCAGGGCGTAGAGGTGATCGACCGGCACGCGGAAGAAGCCCTGAATCTGGGGGGCGTGCAGGTCCATGGTGACGATGCGATCGACGCCGGCCGCTTCGAGGCAATCGGCGCAGACCCGCGCGCGAATGGAGACGCGCGGCTCATCTTTCTTGTCGCCCTTGCCGTAACTGAAGAAGGGGATGACGGCGGTGACGCTCTTGGCGCTGGCGCGTTTAAAGGCGTCGATGTAGAAGAGCATCTCCATGAAGTGGTCGTTCACCGGATAGGAGAGCGACTGCACGAAGAAAATGTCGCGGCCGCGGACGTTTTCCAGCACGCGGACGAAGGTGTTTCCCTCGGAAAAATGGCGACTGTCGCATTTGCCGGGTGTCGCGCCGAGTTCGCGGCAGATTGCGGCGGTAAACCCGGGGCTGGCCGATCCGCCGAAGATGAAGGGTTGGCTTTGTGGGGGCATGGTTGGGTTCTCTCGCTCGAGGCGATTCGATCAACAGGACGCCGGCCGGACTGAAGCCCGGGGCTCATTCGCTCGATCATCGCCCGTCGCGGTTCAGGCCGGCGGGGCGGCGGTGGATTCGCGAACGACGAGTTCGCTCTCGATCTTGATCTTAACCGGGCGGGGGCCGGCGCTCGTGTCGCCGCTGATCTCCTCGAACAGCAGATTCAGCGCCGTTTCCACGAGCGATCGGATGTCGATCTTCAGGGTCGTCAGCGCCGGCTTGAAGAAGCCCGCCAGGTGGATGTTGTTTGAGCCGACGACCGAGAGGTGCTTCGGAACGCTCTTGCCCAACTTCTCCGCGCCACTGATGGCGGCGACGGCGATCTCATCCGACAGGCAGATCAGTCCGGTGGTGTCGGGCGCTTTGACCAGCAATTGCTGAAGGGAGGCCGCGGCCAGATCCGCCTCCGGGCAGGGCTGGTGTCGGCAGACACTGGGCGGCAGACCATACGTGGCAAGGGCCTCGTCAATGCCCTTGCGTCGCAATTCAAACCAGCGTGGCTCGGCCTCGACCCGGGGTCCGCCGAGGTAGCCCAGTTGACGGTGGCCCAGTTCGAGCAGATGCAGGGCGGCGGTGCGCGCCAGGCCCTGAATGTTCGGGCTGACCTCATTGAAGGCGGTCTGCTCGACGGCGCTGTGAATGACCACGGTGGGCTCGCGCACGATGCGACCGGTGTGTCCGGGCAGGGGCTGAAACACCTCTTCCGGCGGGGCGAGGATGACGGCCCCGGCGAGTTTGAAGTTTTTCAGGGCTTGTCTAAAACTGGGAATGGACTGGCAGACAATGACGCCGTGTCCGCGCTTCTCAATGGCGCGAAAGGTGTGCTCGACGAGTTCGGCGAGGTAGTGGTGGCTGGCGATGTACTCGGCGAAGAGGACGATGGTGCGAAGTTGTTCGCCCCGCAGGCTGCGCGCCATCAGATTGGGGACGTAGCCCAGGCGCTCAGCGGCTTCGCGGCACTTCCTGACCGTCTCGGCATTGACCAGGTGCGACTTGCCGGACAAGACGCGTGACACGGTCATGGCCGAAACGCCGACGGCCTTGGCGACATCCTTGAGTGTGGTGTTCTGCGTGCGGGGGGCCGGCATGCAAGCAACCCAATGGGGCGGCTGGTCGGATGGAGGCGTGTTAGACCAGATTCGCCGGTCGGATTATATCAGGCTTCCGGCGTTGTTATATCAGGATTTCGACAACAAGGCTGCGCGGGGATGCGGCGACCGACAACGCGGGCGCGCAGCGTCGCTGGCCGCGTGGCAACGGCACGTTAAGACGAACGGCTAAGATTACTTGGATTTAATGGAGATGAACCGGCTCACGCTGCCGAGGTCGTTGATAACATCGACAGTCGCTCGGATGTTGCAGGAGTCACCCTTCTCCGGCATGACCAGCCGCGGGGCCTTGGGGCGAACCATCCAGATGCGTCCGCCACGGCGAATGGGATGCGAGCCGTGAATGCGGAGTTCCTTTCGGCGCACGCGCAGTTTGCGGGCCGCGGCGTCCTTTCCGAACACGCGCGACAAGGTCTTGGCCGCCGCCTCGTTGGTCGGGGTCTTGGTGATGGTAACTTCCACGTTCGAACCGGGCTTGATGTCGACAGCCATGATGCAACTCCCTTGCAGCCGAAAATTCTGAATCGGGGAGTATAAAGTGTTTTGGGTAAAGAGCAAGCGGCAACTGCGGAATCCGTGCAAAGCGGCGACGAGCGATTTGAAAGCCCCGCCCGGCCGTTGCAAATCCGCACGGCCCGCGCTACCGTCCCCGCTCATGAACAAACGTCCAATAATAATCGCCCTACTGTATCCAATTTGTCGGCTTTGGCGGATTGCAGCCGTTTTGGGGATGTTCATCGCCATGGGTGGTTGCCGCCCGGTCGGATCGGAATCGCGCGTGGTGGAGGCGGACACGTCCCCGGCCGCGTCTACGGCGGAGGCGCCGATTGGCGAATCCTTGATGACGGAGGCTGCGTCCAGTTCGTCGGGCACATCGGCAGACCTGGACCTGATGGCCACGCGTACCACGCCGCGCGCGCAGCCGGACGCAGTCGGGATGGACGCTTCGCCCATTTCCGATCGCTCCATCGACGCCGATCGCGCTGCGCTGCCGTTGGAACTGACCCGCCATATCTCGACAAGTGGCAATATACATCCCCTGACGTCCGCGGGCGGGCGCACATTGGCGTACTGGGTGTTCGGCGAAACGGGACCGGTCACGCTGATTCTGGGCGGCATGCACGGCGCCGAACGGACGCCCACGCTGCTGTGCGCCGAGTTTGTCGGCTGGCTGGAATCGCATCCCGAAGCGGTGACCGCCGGGCGGATTGTGGTCGCGCCGCTGGTCGACCCCGACGGATTCGCCTCGCGCCGTCGCAACAACGACAACGGGGTTGACCTGAATCGCAACTATCCGGCGACCAACTGGCGGCGCCGGGCGGACCGGCATGGATCACGACCCGTGTCTGAACCGGAGACCCGATTCGTGCTTGCCTTGATGGAAGCCTATCCGCCGTCGGCGATTGTCAGCATTCACGCCCCGCTGGCCTGCGTGAACTATGACGGCCCCGCGGAGGAACTGGCCCGCCAAATGAGCCACGCCTGCGGGTTGCCGGTTCGCGCGTCGGTGGGCTATCCGACGCCGGGGTCCTTCGGGTCGTTTGCGGGCGTGGACAAGGCGATTCCGACGATCACCCTGGAATTGCGGCCCGGTCGCGATGTCGCCCCAGATTTTGACGCGTGTCGCAAAGCCCTGCTGGTCGCACATGAATTCAGCCTGGCGAATGGTCGTTGAGTCTGACGCCGGAGCGCAACGGTCTGTGCCGATCTCCAATTTCTGGCGGCGCGTCCGCCTCGGTTCAGTTGACCGGCTTCACCTTTTCAAACAGCCGCAAGTAGGGCTCGTTCTCCCATTGCGTGCGCGGGCGGGTTGAGTGAATCAGGCGGTACGACGGGCTATTCAGAAACTCGTCGAGCGGGAGTCTATGGTCGGGGCTGGACGCGAACTGGCGGTCCCAGGCGAAGACCGCACCGACCGGCGCGCGGTCGAGGGCCTCGCGGGTGCTTTCGTGGACCGGCGCGATCATGCGCTGGGTCTTGTAGTCTATCCAGACGATTGAAGAAATTAGCGGCACGTCGCCGCGGCCGTTTTCCTTCAGCCAGGCGAGCGTTTCGTCGATGATCGGCGCTTCGGGCGGCGGACGCAGCGGGCGGCACAACTCGCGGCAGGTCAGGACCATGATCACCGCTAGCGCCGCCGGCATCAGGTGCAACAGCCACTTTGCGAATGACATTCGGACTGCTACGAAGCCTGCAATCGACAGGGCCGCCAGCGATCCCGTGACCCAGTGAATCGCGATGCGGGCCTGATCGAGTCGCGGGATCTCGGCGAGGATGTCGCCGGTCCGCGATTGCAGCGCGATCTGCCGCCGCATGGCGATCCACAGCACGACCATCGCGAGCGCGATTGAGAGCCCGGTCCAGGCGCGGCGGCGCAGGTCGGCGTGCAGCAGGTTGTTGATGCCCGCCAGCGCGGCGATGGCGACGAGCGGCGAAATGCCGACGAGGAACCGCGCGTAACCGCCGGAGTCGTACAGGCCCAGCGCCCGGATGACGGTCTGCGCCGCGAAATAGACACCGATCGACGCCGCCGCCATCGCCCCGGCGCGGCGCAAGAGCAGGGCGGGCCACCCGCTGATGGCCAGCACCGCGATGGCCGGTCCGAAGGCCTCCATCGAGCGGCAGAAATAGGTGAGCCAGCCCCCGCGACCGTACTGGCCGGACGATTCGGAAGCGGCCAAACGCTGCCAGAGCGGCGTGATGCCAGCCAGCGGCGCGAGGAGGTTCACGATCAACGGGGCCCAGACGATGGGCCAGAGCCGCCAGAACGGCACGCGCTGGCGCCAGGCGAAGAAGACCCAGACCGGCAGGAACACGGCGGCCTCATGGCGGGTGACGAAGGCGAGCGAAAGCAGCGCGGAGGACAGGCTCCAACGGTTTCGCTGTGCCAAATAGACGGCAGCCGTCAAATAGAATGCGTGTGCGGTTTCGGTGAGCGTGGTCTGCGCGAGTTGGAAATAGAGCGGCTGGGCGAAGCAGAGCGGCACCACGGCCCACGGCCAGCGGAGACCGGCGCGTTGGGCGATGCGATAGGCCAGCCAGGCGGCGAAGGCCGAGAGAATGGCCGAGAGCGCCCGGCACATCGGCCAGCCGAAGTAGGCGGGCAGGGCGTACAATGCGGTGAAGCCGGGACGGCCCCAGTCGTTGAGCAGATAGGCCGGCCACCGCCAGGACCACTTGGCATAGAGGTAATGCGTCAGGTCGTCGAAATGAAAGAGGCCCTCGGGCGAGATCCAGCCAAAGAAGGCGGTGATGAGCAGGCCGAGGGCGGCCAGCGACGCGGCGAGACGGTCGGATTGCTCTATAGTCACTTTGGTCGCGCTTGCCAGGTTGTCGTCCATGTTCGACATCATCCCCAGATAGCACCTGATCGGGAAGGGTGGCTTGATTGACCAATTCACTTGCACCCATCAGCAACACAAGTGCCTCGCCGGGATCAGCGAAAATCGGGTTCTCGTGGAGTTGGAGACTCCGCACGGCACATATCGCAAGGCTTGCTGAAGGGGCGCTGCGAATCGAACGCGTTTCATGTCCTCTTGAGGCTGAGATACTCGATGGGTTCCGTGCAACAATGCAACTCATTGGTCCGAAGCGTGACTTTGATTTGGTCTTATTCGACGAGCTCGACGATCCAGATCGTTGGGAACAATCCGACGAAGATCAAACGGATCTGGAACAAGAAGCACTGACTTGCGGCATGCGCTCATGCGAGCGTCCACAGCGAATTGATACCAATCCAATGCTGGCTGACATGGCGTTCATTTCAGCAGCATTGCGCAGACGTCCTGTGAGCAGTGTCTTCTGTGCGATTGGGAAAGCCGAAACCGTCGAAGTCTACGCGCCGAATCCACGATTAACTCGTGTCCCAGTTCATTCGAGACAAATCAAGGACTGGCAATCGCCGAATGGGATTGCGGCGGCGATCAATGATGTTCAGTTGACAATGGGAATTCACACCGAGGCTGAAACTTGGGTTGTCGCAGGACCCGAGTGCGGGATTGTCGCTCGCGGGCTTTCTGAGCTTGCACTTGTGCAGAAGGTGGTCGTGCCGGCTCATGCCGGCGCGTCCACGCCTGTTGGACTACTCGTCATGGATCTGATCCGTGAGCATTGGATCTCATTCGGCTACACCACGGGTCTTGGGGATGGAGACACAGCAAGACTGCGGGAGGCGTTTCGCGATTTAATGGACCAGGCATCGGCAGAGGCGTTTCGGCTTGGGTTTGATACGGATGATCTTGTATGTGAGAAGTATGTCGATATTTCCGTGCCGCACTCAAGCACATTTTGGAGGGTCCAGTGCGGACAGTTCAGCACGATTGACCAGATCTTCGAGCAATTCGATCAATTGAGAAAAATGACAGGCGGCTGTACTTTTTCAAGCAAGATGATCGTCGGGGCGTCTATTCGATCGACGATTGAAACGGCAAAGCCCCGACTGCCCGTAGCGGCTCAATCGACAACGATTGTGGGTGCGGGCGAACCAGCTGCTCGCATTGTCGTCGGCCCGGGAAGAATGCTCGCCTGCCTGTGCGAGATTGACGTCCCCAGGGGTTGGCAGGCAGAGTGGGAGCCGAGCGGGGATGTCGTGATGACGCGGGTCTAAAAAAAAAGCAGAGAAGCGTGACGGCAGCAGTCGATTGCACGAGCAGTTGACGAATGTAGTGTGCCACTGCTCTGCGAGCAGTGTGACGACCAGGTGCGCTTGCTTGTGCTCACACTGCTCAAAGAGCAGTGGCACACCCCCAAAACCGGCGTGAGGACACGCCGACTCCGCAGTGGAGCGTATCCGCTGTGCAATTATCCCTTGCGCGGGGGCAGTTCTTCGAGCGGTTCGGGTGGCGGATTTGACGTCGGCGAAGCGGGCTGTGCGGCCGGTGGCGCTGCCGCGGGCGGTGCCGATGTCGCGGGTTCGTTCATCGGTGCCGCCGGACTGGCGGACGACGCCGGCTGAACCGGCTGAGCGAATCCATCGGGCGGCTCTTCGCCGGGCGGCGTTGCCGTCGTCGGCGCTTCGATGGGCGCGGTGGGCGGGGCGAAGTTGGACGCAGCGGTCGATGCGCCGAGTTTTCCGAGTTTCTCATTGGCCTGCACGGCCCACGACGTGCCCGGCCAGGTCGCGGCGACGCGCCGATAGTAATAAATCGCGGCGTTCGTCTTTTTGGTGCGTTCGTAGTATTCGCCGACGAGAAAGTCCTTCTCGGCCTTGGAATCCTTGATGCGTTCCAGCCGCGACGCGACATCGGCCTCGGCGGCGTAAGTGGGGTACTTCGCCTCGAAATCGGTGAAATAGACCTCCGCCTCCAGCAGGTCGGCGTCGTCGAATTTCACGCCGGGAAACCGCGCCAGGGCGGACTCGCCGCTGCGCAGCAGGGCAAATCGTCGATATTTTCCGCGGCCGAACTCGCGATTCAGCCGGGCATAGGCCTCTTCAGCCTCCTCAAACTCGCCCGCGTCGTAGTGGTAGTCGGCCTTCAGTCGAAGGGCCTGCTCGGCGAGCGGCGTGTTGGGCGCCCATTCATTCGCGATGCGATCGAGCATCGTGAGGGCTTCGTCGGTGGCGCCGACGCGAAACGCCCCTTTGAACACGCGCTGCTTCTTGCCTTTGAACAGAAACATCTCGGCGACAATCAGTTCGCGACGGATGGCGCGATCAGCCAGTTCGGTGCCGGCCCAGCCTTCGAGCAGTTCCTCATACCACCGGTAGGCCTGCATGAGGTCGCCGCTGTTGGCATTGGCTTCCTCGGACGAAACCTCGGTGTCCGCGGCGTAGAAAAGCGCCTCCGGCCGGCGCGGTGAATTCGGGTAGGCCTTGAACCAGGCCTTGAACGCGTTGCGGGCGCCATCGAAGTCTGACCGGGCCAGGAGCGACCGGGCCAATTCAAGATCGCCGTCTTCGGTTCCGGCGATGGGGGGGGCGACGGGTTTCCATTCGCCGGTGGCCGGATCGAAAATCTGGCGTTCGGCGTATTTCTCGGTTTTGTCGGCGGCATGGAGGGCGGGGCCGGTCAGACCGGTGGCGACCATGGCGAAAACGAGTCGGGTGACGAAGCGGTGATGTGCCATCCCTGGACCTCACAGACATGTTGGGTCGCGGCCGCAATTGGGCCGGACCGGATTCCCCAGCCGTCAGCGGCGATTCTAACGCGCAGGTTCTGCCGGGCAATCGCATTGCGGCAGACCCCCGTATCGCTATAATCCGCCCAACCACGGCGGCGGCGCGGCAGGTACGGAGAGACGGCGTCGCTCAGAAACCCGACGGCAAGGAATGGCGCGGCGTGCGACGGATTCTGAAGACTCTAAGCGTGTTCGGTTTGGCGGCGGTGGCAGGTTGCGGTTACACGACCGATCGAACCCAGATTTACCGCACGACGAACACCCAGAAGAATCCCATTCGCAGCGTCGCCGTAGACGTGTTTGGCTCGCGCGAGTTTCGACGGGGCCTTGAGTTGCAGTTGACCGAAGCGGTGAAGAAGCGGCTCAACACCGATTCGCCGTTTCGACTCGCCAACAAGGAGTACGCCGACACACTCCTGAGCGGGGAAATCAAGGAAGTGCGGCAATCGACCATCGGTCGGGATTTTCGCGATGTGCGCCCGCGCGAGACGGCGCAGACGGTGGTGGTCGCCTTCCAATGGAAGGATTTGCGGACCGGCGAGGTGCTGGTGGATCGTCCCAATTTTGTGCAGTCGGTGGATTACATCCGCCCGCTGAACGAGGACTTTTACCACGCCAGCCAGCGCAACATGGATCGGCTGGCCGAGCGGATCGTCGAACAGATGGAATCCGACGATTGGTGAACTGGCGGGGCCACCATCCGATAGAGGTAGTTGGCGCGGCGTTTCCGGGATGCTCGTTCGAAAGCGGCAAAGTCCGCGCGAGGGTCCTAGAATCCGCGGGATGTAATTAAATGACCATGCCAGACAACGGCTTTGATCCTGAAGACCCGCGAGGGCGTCGACCGAACGGCAAACTCCAGCCGCCGCGCATGCGCATGAGCCGCGGGGTGATGAGTTGGATCGGCTTCGTGCTCGTGGCGCTGATGATCGCCATCGTGATCAACAGCGAATACACGCCCACCTACCAGATCACCGTCGACAAGTTCTACCAGGAACTTTCCGAAGGCAAGTACAAGTCCGTCACGGTTAGCGATGACAAGATCATCGGGTCGTACAAGGTCCCGCCGGAAATCGGCAACAAGAAAAACGTCACGCGCTTTACGCTCTCGATGAAGGTGAACGACCCGGCCGAGTTCACCCGGCAACTGGTTGAGAAGTTCCCCAACACCGCCGAGATCAAGTACGAAAACAGCAATCCCATGCTGATTTCGATGCTGCTGCAGTTGATTCCGTGGCTGCTCATATTCGGGTTCATCTGGTTCTTCGTCCTGCGGCAGATTCGCGCCTCGGCGGGCGGGGCCGGCATGCTGGGCAGTTTCGGCCGGTCGCGGCACCGCGTCAGCAACAAGGAACTCACCAACATCACGTTCAACGATGTTGCCGGCGTCGAGGAGGCGAAGGAGGAGGTCGGCGAGATCGTCGAGTTCCTCAAGAACCCCAAGAAGTTCCAGCGGCTGGGCGCGCGCATTCCGCGCGGCGTCCTGCTGGTCGGCGAGCCGGGTTGCGGCAAGACGCTGCTGGCCAAGGCCATCGCCGGCGAGGCGGACGTGCCGTTCTTTTCGATCAGCGGCGCGGACTTCGTCGAGATGTTCGTCGGCGTCGGCGCTTCGCGCGTCCGCGACCTGTTCAAGAGTGCCAAGGAAAACTCGCCCTGCATCATCTTCCTGGATGAGATTGACGCGGTCGGCCGGCGACGCGGCAGCGCCTACAACGGCGGCGGCCACGACGAGCGAGAGCAGACCCTCAATGCGATTCTTGTCGAGATGGACGGATTCGACACGTCGGATCAGGTCATCGTCATCGCCGCGACCAACCGCGAAGACATCCTCGACCCCGCGCTGACCCGGCCGGGCCGGTTTGACCGCCGCGTGTATGTCTCACTGCCCGACGTGAAGGGCCGGCTGGAAATCCTCAAGGTCCACGCCAAAAAGGTGAAGATGGCCAACGGCGTGAACATGATGCGCCTGGCCCGGGGCACGCCGATGTTCAGCGGCGCCGAACTCGCGGCCATCATCAACGAAGCCGCCCTCATGGCGACCATGCAGAACAAGGACGCCATCGACATGGACGACCTGGAGGAGGCCCGCGACAAGGTTCGCTATGGCCGATCCAACAAGAGTCGGGCCATCGAGGAAAAAGAGCGGGAGATCACCGCGTATCACGAGGCAGGTCATGCCGTGGTGCAGGTGCTGCTGCCCAACGCCGATCCGCTGCACAAAGTGACCATCATTCCGCGCGGACGCGCCCTCGGCGCGACCATGTCGCTGCCCGAGAAGGACCGCTACGGCTACGGACAGAAGTGGCTTCATGCGACCATGCGGGTGCTGTGCGGCGGGCGCATCGCCGAAGCCAAGCACAGCAACGACGTGGGCAGCGGTGCGGCCATGGACATCGAGCAGGCCACCAACCTGGCCCGTGCCATGATTCTCGAATGGGGCATGAGTGACCGCCTGGGCTTCGTGAAGTACTCGCCCGACCATCGCAACGAGGCATTGATCGAGAACAAGCCCTATTCCGACGAGACCGGCAAGATCATCGACGAGGAAATTCGCCGCCTGATCGACGAAGCCTTCCGCGATGCCACCAAACTCATCAACGAAAACTGGGACAAGGTGACAGCCGTCGCGCAGGCCCTGCTCAAGCACGAAACGCTTGACACGGACGAAGTGATGAAACTGTGCCGCGGCGAAACGCTCGATCGGCCCAGCCTGTCGGGTCTGCTTTCGGCGGACAACCTCGCGCCGCCTTCGGCCCTGCCGGCCCAGCCCCAGTTTCCACCCGGACTTGGCGGCACCCTGCCGCAGCCGGGCTGATTCACACTTCCAATGATTCAATGCAGGTCAGCGTGAGTCTCCGTGACTGCGCCCGCGCCCGTCCCGCGCGACACCGCCTCACGTCGACTATCATCGTGCAACGAGGAGGGCGATCGAATGGCGAATGCGGAAGTCGTGGTCGTCGGCCAGGACGAACTTGCCCTGGTCGCCGATCTGCACAATCAGGTCTTTCGACCGCCGCGGACAGCCGAACAGCTCCGCCGGCGCTTTCTTGGGCGTTACAACCCGATGATCCTGGTCGCACAACTCGACGGCCGGCCGGTCGGGTTTGCCACCGGTTTTGAGTTGAAGCCAACCGTCTTTTTTTCGTGGTTGATGGGCGTCGTGCCGGAGGCGCGGCGCATGGGCGTGGCCAGTCAGATCGTCGACGCGATGTTCAGTTGGGCGCGCGAGCATGACTACCGCTATGTGCGCATGGAGTGCCACAATTCGGCGCGGCCCATCCTGCACATGGCGATCAAACAGGGTTTCAACATCGTTGGCATTCGCTGGGACGGCGATCACGCTGACAACCTCGTGATCTTCGAAGCGGCACTCGCCGACCTGCCGGAATCGGAGTAATCCATCGGGGCCGCGATTCCCCGGCATTGCCGTGGCCCGGCCCGCGGCGTGAAGCCCGCGCTTGCCCGACGGCTGATTCCCGCGACAATGCTCGACCGGTCCCCGGGTGTTTCACGGCAAGGCGACTTGGCCGCGGCATCCGCGGACGGCGGGAGGGTGCGCACGCGAAGCGCGGCGCGGGAGTCGGTCCTGAATGACGGCACAAGTGCGGGAATTGTGGCGGTTCCGCGAAGTCGTCAAGAACTTCGTGGCTCAGGACCTCAAGGTCAAATACCGGCGCTCGGCGCTCGGGTTCCTCTGGTCGCTGATGAACCCGCTGCTGCAGATGATCGTTCTGTCGACGGTCTTCTCGCTGATGTTCAAGATTCCGAACTTCACGCTGTATATTCTCTCCGGCATTGTCTGCTGGACTTTCTTTTCGACATCGGTCGATGGCTGCGCCGTGAGCATCATCGGCGCCGAGGGCATGCTCAAACGGCAGTACTTCCCCAAATTGGTGTTTCCGCTGGCCAAGGTCGTGGAGAACCTGGTCACCTTCGTCCTTTCGCTGACGACGCTGCTGTTGGTGGTCGGGCCGTTCTGCGGATTCAAGTTGACGTCGGCGCTGGGCGTGTTGCCGCTGTCGTTCGCGTGCATGGTCTGTTTTACGCTGGGCGTCGGGGCCATTGCGGCGGTGGCCACGGTTCACTTTCGCGACATGCAGCACTTGATCACCGTGTTCCTGGGCGCGATGTTCTACCTCACGCCGATCATCTATCCCCTCGACGACAAGACGCATCCGCCCGATCCGTCGCAACCGGTCGCCGCCGCGGTCGAGGGCGATCCGACCGGTCGCGCGGCGATTGCCAGGGGTCCGATCCCCGCGGAGTATCGCAAGTATTTCAAGATCAATCCGCTGTTCAGCCTGCTGGCGATGTTTCAGCGTCCGATCTACGACGCCATGCTGCCGACCCGGTCGGAGGTGACGACGGCGGTCGGCGTGTCGCTGGCGTCGCTGGGGATCGGTCTTCTCGTTTTTAGACGATTTGAGAATGGCTTGATTTTCCGGCTCTAGGAATGCAGCGCGGCATGGGCGACCAACACATCACGCTCGAGGACGTGCACCTGCGCTTCCGGATGTACTCCGCGCGCAACCGCTCCCTCAAGGAGGTCGTGGTCAACGCCCTCGCCCGGCGGAAGTACGGCAAGCCGTTCACCGAGATCAACGCGCTGCGCGGCGTGTCGCTGCACGTGTCGCACGGTCAGCGGCTGGGCATCGTCGGCGACAACGGGGCCGGCAAGAGCACGATGCTCAAGGTCATCTCGCGCATTTATCCGCCGACGTCGGGGACGGTACGGGTGCGCGGCTTTCTGGTGCCGCTGCTGGAAGTGGGCATCGGCTTCAACTTCGAGTTGTCGGGCCTGGAGAACATCTTCCTGACCGGGGCGATCATGGGCTTTTCCCGCAAGGAGATGGAGAAGCGGGTCGATAGCATCATGTCTTTTTCAGAGATGGGCGAGTTCGCGGACACGCCGATCAAGTACTACTCCTCCGGCATGGCGCAGCGCCTGGCGTTCTCGATCGCCACTGATATCGATCCCGAGATCCTGCTGCTCGATGAGGTGTTCAGTGTCGGTGACATCCACTGGATGGAGAAGGCCAAGTTGCGCATGCAGCGGTTGATCGACCGGTCCGGCATCCTGGTGCTGGTGTCGCACGACATGAACTTGATCGAGCAGTATTGCACGCGGGCAGTCTGGGTGCACGGCGGCAGGATCGCGGCCGACGGTCGTCCGTCCGACATCATTCAGCAGTATCGCGATTCGACACAGACGTCCGTCAGCGCGGAGGTTCGCCACGAAGGCGCCTCGGCCGGGTGACAGACATGCGTGGCAATCCACCGGCCCATTGGCGTTTATGCGCCCGACCTGTTGACTCCAGTATCCTTTGATTCAAAAATATGGAGAGAAATAAAGTAAAAAATACAGGGGAAAAAACTTGACTCGGGTTGTGCGATTGAGTTATGGTTCGGGCGTCACGAGCGCCTCGCGGGCCGGGCAGGTGAAGGTGGGGGCGAGGGTCCGCGGGTCGTTGGTTCGCATCGGGGTGCAACATAGCCTTTTTGGAAGGACCGAAGGGTCCAACGGAGGAAGGTATGCGCATCGTGCGGCACGCAACGCGCAACTTGGTCGGCAACCCGCTGCACCGCGAGGATTCGCAGGAGGCGACGCACAGCGAAGTCTATTGGTACGACGACGCCAATCGACTAACGGAGTTCAAGCGCGGCACGTTGAACGGCGGCAAGACGGATGTCGCCACCTACACGACCGACGCGAACCTTACCCAGCGCAACGCCTGGACGCTGGATGCCCTGGGCAACTGGGATGAGTTCGTCAAGCGGGTGAGCGGAATAAAGGGGACATTCTACTTTTCTGCCTGACGACTGTTCATTCAAGTGGCTCCGAGACGCGTAACCATGACTTTGCGAAAAATCACGATTGGAGCGCTATTACTTGCGATGCTAGGGGACGGCATTCATATCTACTTCGAGCATGCTGGCGCACGACGGAATAAATTTACATCATTGCAACAAGAGAGTTTGCGAAATCTAGGTAAAAGAATACACGAATATCGGCGTGAAAAAGGTGACTACCCGGAGTCGTTCGAGGAGCTGATAAGGGCCGGGCGGATGACGCGAGATGAAGTAGTTTTTCTTTCGAATGGGCACAAAGTAGTAAGAGAGTATAAGAGGCCGACGGGTATTAATGCTCCGTCGGAGGAAGTGATGGTACTCGAAACCTATGACTTCCTTGAAGGATATGTCAACACTCTAACTGTTGATGGACATGTGAGTCTGGTTAAAACAGTCAAATAGGGGAATCTAATGGGTAACTGTTTACCGCTTTGCGAGGTGCTTCAAGTGCGCTGGCGTGAGGATGAAGGGCATCTTGCCTGACCATGTTCCGCGAATCAGGTCTTTGATCGTTCTCAGCACGTCGCGGCCCTGTTGTTGAGCGGTGCGCATGACGCTCGCGAGGATGGCCCATGCTTGCGCGCCGGCTTCGCTGCGATTGCCTCCGGTGATCTTGCGCATCACCACCGGCGGGCGCAGGGCTCGCTCCGCGGCGTTGTTGGTGCCATCGACCTTCGCATCATGCAGGAAGGTCGTCAGGCGACTGCCGTACTTGCGCAAGCGCGCCGCCAGTCGATCCGCATCGGCCTGATTCCAGTTCTTCCGGCCCAGATTCGCCAGCCGCGTCTCCAGGCCCTTGACCCGCCTTTGATAGTCCTCCGCCTTCAGCTTCCTTCGCTGCTTCTTGAGCCGCAGCATCGACTGCGCCAGACTCTTGCAATCCCGGAAGAACGCGTGCTTCGCCAACTCCGGCTGCTGGGTCACGACGTCCCGCAGTTCCCTCAGCAGATGCGCCAGGCACTTCTGCTGCGGACAGTCAAACTGGTCATAGGCCGCATAGAAGTCGCTGACCAGCGTCCCACCGAAGGCCTCGCCCAGCAGTTTCGCGATCACCTTGCCGCTTCGCGATCGATCCATGTGATACAGCGTGTACCGGTCATTGGTCAGTGTCCACAGATAGCTGTTCTTCCCATCCACCCGCCAACCGGTCTCGTCGCCATGGACCACGGCCGCCGCCCGCAGAACCATTTGCAACTGGTCATAGTAGCCCGCCAGCCAGCGGCTCATCCGCTGAAGCTGCTTCGCGATCGCCGCCGGACTGACGCTCAACCCCGGCAGGTCGGCGAAGAGTTGCGTGATCTGTCGCAGCGGCAGCCGATAGCACACCCGCATCATCGCCGCTGTCGCCATCGCTTCCAGTCCCAGTTGCGACTGATCCAGATGGGCCGCCGGCGGCTGATCCGGCCCGCGTGACTCGATGTGTCTGCGGCAACTGGGACAGTAGGCGCTCTGCGTGTGGTAGCACGTCGTGACCACCTTCGACGGCACGATGTCTTCCACCAGCCGCCGATGGTTTCTCACCTTGCTCAACTGCGTGCCGCAGTCCGGACAGGAGCGCTGCCGGCGATTGTCCACCGGCAGCGGTGCATGCACATGCCGATCGATCTTGCGCGGTTGTGGACGAAAGGCTCCCTCGTGGCCCATCGGACGGCCAGGCTTGCGGCGGACCTTTTCAGGTATGTTCGGCTTGATGAACGGCGGAGGAGTGTGATTCGATTGCGACTCAACTCGCTGCGCCGCGGTCAACTCCGCGACGCGCTGCTTGAGCTTCTCATTCTCCGCGAGAAGTGTCCTGCCTCTCCTGGAACTGGAGTTTTCCGCCGTCTCGGATAAGGATTCCGGGATGGAGGACAACTCATGGGACGGCCGCGTAAGCACTACTCGGGTGCGGAGAAGATGGCGATTCTGCG
>Ga0268299_1003123_pt1 | contig 16472 bp, 17 predicted proteins | sample NOBtaG_FD_193484 | JGI IMG/M metagenome (GOLD analysis project Ga0268299, IMG submission 193484) | Activated sludge microbial communities from bioreactor in Nijmegen, Gelderland, Netherland - NOB reactor | ecosystem: Engineered > Bioreactor > Aerobic > Activated sludge | place: Netherlands...
ACCACCAGGCCCAGGAGCCAGCCGAGCACGGTGACGAACAGGATAGCGGCGGCGATCGGGGTGAGGATGATGGACGCGACGCCGAGCAGCAGCGTGCGGAAGGGCGCGGCGCGGAACACGGCGTCGGCGCGCGCGGCCAGCCGGGGCGCCAGCCACAGCAGGATGAGGCCGGCGGCGGCCACGGCGAGGCCGACGGCCCAGCCGCCGTCCGGTCCGGGCACAGCGTCTGCCTCGTCCGATTCCGCAACGTCCTCGCCGGCTGCCCGGACCTCGCCGAGGATCTGCGCATCCTCGGCGATCTGCGGGGGCTGATCGCTGCGCCAGACGAGATCGCCACCGATCACGGCACCCGGCTCCACGCGGATCTCGCGGGCGGCGACCTCGACGTCGCCGACGACACGACCGGCGATGCTGACGGTGCCCGCGGCGACCTGCAGGTCGTCGCCGATCTGGCCCGCCATCTCCACGTCGCCGCCGGCGATCCAGGTGCGCCCGCCAATCGCGCTGCCCGGGCCCACCGTGACGGAACCGCCGGCGATGGCGGCCTGGTCGGTCACGAAGCCCGTGACCCGCACGTTGCCCCCCGCCACCCGGAGGTCGTCGCCGACTCCGCCCTCCAGGGCGACCCGGCCACCGGCGAGGATCAGGTCGCCCCCGACGTCGCCGCTGACGTCGGCGCTGCCCGCGGCCAGCGCGGCGGCGCCCGCGATGGAGCCGTCGATCCGGACCTCACCGCCCGCCGCGTAGAGGTCGTCGTCGATAGCCCCGCTGATGACGACGGAATCGGCCAGGCGCGTTTCGGCCGCCGCCGGTCCCCACGCCAGGAGCATCGCCAGGATGACAGGCAGCAAGGCAGGCATCGCGCGGCGGACCTCAACTGGCAGGCCGGAGGTCATCGAGGGCGGCCGGCAGGACCGCGAAGACCCGCGCGTACAGCTGCTGCTCGAGGCGGGTCTCCTCGTCGGTGACACCAGCCATGAATTCCCAGTCGGCGGTGGTGAACAGCCGGCCGGCAAGGTCCGTGGTGCCGCCGTGGTGACCCATGTTGCTGACGATGTAGCTGGTGTAGGCGCCGGCGACGGCCTCGAAGTGCGCCAGCGCGCTCGCCCCGCCGCCCTTCAGGGCGCGCTTGGCGGCCGACAGGGCCTTCAGGTGCTCCTGGTTGCCCGCGAGGCGCTGGTCGAGTTCCCCCAGGGCCTTCTCCGCGGGGGCGTCGAGCTTGCCGAGCTTTTCCCGGATCATGTCGCCCATCTTCACGTCCTGGGCGTGCAGTCGGCCCATGGACGTCTCGATGTACTCAGAGACTGCCTCGTAGAAGGGCACGAAGGCGGCATCGCCGCAGGACTTGCGGGCCACTGCCGCGGTGAGGGTCTCCCGCACCGACTTGAGCCGGCGGCGCTCGCCGGCAACCTTTTCGCGAAGTGTCGTCATGTCTGTGGCTCCCTGTATATGAGTAGTGGGTGCCGGCTAGCCTGAACCAGGTCGGGCGACCGCACCATCCGGTCCGGCGCCCTGCGGCATCATGACGCGGCCACCGCCGGACCGGAAGTCCCGTCCGGGTGGTGCAGCGGCGGGGGCGCCCCGTGTTGTAATTGGGCCAGACCCGAGCGAAGGAGTCTCCCATGCCCACCGTATCCCGCGTCCTGCTGATCATCGGCAGCCTGTCGCTGCTCGCTGCCAACCAGCTCAGCGCCCTGGGCTTCCACGCGCTGGACAAGGTGCTCACCGCCGACCAGCAGGAGGCCTGGCACTGGGCCGCGCAGCAGCAGTTCTACCACTCCCTGGGCCTGATCCTGCTGGCGCTGCTCGCGCCCCGCCTGGGCAATCCGAAGCTGGTGGCCTGGGCCGGCGGCATCATGACGCTGGGCCTGCTGCTCTTCTCCGGCACGATCTACGTGAACTCGCTGGGGCTGGCCCCGGTGGGCCAGCTGGCTCCCTTCGGCGGCGGCTCCTTCATGCTGGCCTGGCTGCTGGTGGCCATCGCGGCCTTTCGCGCCAAGCCGGGCACGGGCGGAACCTGAGGCCGTGCAGAAAACCCGGAGGGCCGCCCTCCTCCTCATCCCCGCCCTCGCTGCGGGAATCGCACTCGCCGGCTGTACTGCCAGCCTGGACGGCGCTGCCCCGAAGAAGATCCTGGTGGCCGGCGCCACCGGCCAGACGGGCCAGCTGATCGTCAGCGAGCTGCTCGCCGACGGCTACGCGGTCCGGGCACTGGTGCGCGACACGGCGAAGGCGCGGAAGACGCTGGGCGACCGGGTGGAGTACGTGCAGGGCGACGTGAAGGATCCGGCCTCGCTCACGGCGGCCTTTGCCGGCACGGACGCCGTGGTGTCCGCGATCGGCGCCCGGGGCGCACGGGGTCCCGACCGGCCGGAGGCGATCGATTACCAGGGCGTGAAGAACCTCGTCGACGCCGCCGTGGCGGCGAAGTCGCGCCAGTTCGTGCTGGTCTCGTCCCGCGCCGTCACCCAGCCGGACAACCCGCTGAACCGGCTGTTCGGCAACGTGCTCACCTGGAAGCTGAAGGGCGAGGACGCCCTGCGCGCGAGCGGCGTGCCCTACACCGTGGTGCGCCCCGGCGGCCTCGTCAACGGCCCGGCCGGCGAAAAGGAGATCGTCTTCGAGCAGGGCGACACCGTCCGCGACCAGACCACCATCACCCGCGCCGACCTGGCGCGCATCTGCGTCCAGGCCCTGAAGCACCCGGAAGCACGCAACCGCACCTTCGAGGCCAGCTCGCGGCCGGGGAACCCGGTGACGGACTGGCGGGCGAAGTTCGCGGGGTTGAAGCCGGACCAGCCATGACCCCCACCCCCCTCCTCAGCCGTTGCATGTGCGGCGCCGTGGAACTGGAGCTGCACGGCGAGCCGGGCCCGATGGCGTATTGCCACTGCGAGAGCTGCCGGGGCTGGATCGGGGCGCCGCTCTATGCCGCCAGCCTGTGGCCGGCGAGCAGCCTGCGTATCGTGAAGGGGGCAGACCGGATCGGCGAGTACCGGCGCACGCCGGGCACCCACCGCAAGTTCTGCACGAGCTGCGGAACCCCGGTGCTCATCGACATTCCCGCCCTCGGCATGGTCGACGTGCCGGCCGGCAACGTGCCTGGCCTCGATTTCCGGCCCACTTCCCACGTGAACTACGGCGAGCGCGTGCTCGTCGTGCGGGACGGGCTGCCCAAGTTCAGGGACTACCCGAAGGAGTTCGGGGGCAGCGGGGAGATGGTGGCGGATTAGGTGCCCATTGTCCCGGGGAGGGGCACCGTCGCCCCTCCCCGGCCTGCCTAGCGCACCGCGATCTCGTTCCTCAGGGCGGCCACGCCTTCCACGCTGCGGGCGACCTCGGCCGCTGCCGTCCGCTCGGCAGCCGACTCGGCGAAGCCGCTGAGCTGCACCGTGCCCTGCTTGCTGGCGACGTCGATGCGCAGCGCGCTCGTCCGCTTGTCGGCAGCAAGTGCCGCATCCACCCGGGCCGTGAGCGCGGCGTCACCCACCACCTCGCCAGCCGTGCGGTCCGCGGCACGCACCTCCAGGTTGTTGTCGATGCGGACCACGCCCTTCGCCTGGGACGCCAGGCGGCTGGCAGCCGTCTTCGCAGCCGCGGAATCCACGAAGCCATTCAGCTGCACCACGCCCTCGCGGGTTTCCACGTTGATCTGGTAGGCCTTCGTTTCCGGCGAGCCGATCAACTGGCTCTTCACGCTCGTGGTGATGGCGGCGTCGTCGATCACCGTTCCCACGGAGCGGGCGGCGTCGTCGGCCTGGGCAAGCGCGGACGCGGCCAGCACGATGCCGGTCGCGGTCACGAGACGATTCACTTTGCGCATGGCTATCTCCTTCGGCCTGTTGACCATGTCCCGGCGTTCTGCCGGTGGAGACAGCATCCGGCCCGCCGCGTACCGCCGACGCCAGCGCAAGCCCCGACCTGCCGTAGGCGGGATCCCACAGGCGGCGTCCCGCCTTGCGCCGGCGGAAGGGCCCTAGAGGAGTCGCTCCCAGGCCGCCCAGAACCGCTCGAGGAACGGCCGGTACCAGGCCCGGTCCGCCCAGTCCTCCGGCGTCACCCGGTCGGCGTTGCGCAGGTCCTCCTCGAACAGGCGCGTCATCCGCCCGGCGAAGGCCCCGTCGATGATCACCACGTTCAGCTCGTCGTTGTCCAGGAAGCTGCGGTAGTCCCAGTTCGCGGTCCCGACGGTGGACCAGACGCCGTCCACGACGATGGTCTTCGCGTGCACGAAGACCTTGCGCGCCTCGTGGATCTGCACGCCGGCCTCCAGCAGCCGGGAGTAGTGTGACTGGGCTGCGTAGAGGACGCCGGAGAAATCGCTGAAGGCGGGCAGCAGCAGGCGGACCCGCGTACCCCGCGCGGCCGCCTCCAGCAGTGCGTCTTCCAGGGCGTCGTCCGGCGCGAAGTAGGCCATCGTGATGTCGACGCTCCGGCGGGCGTAGGTCACAGCTGCCAGGGCCGCCTGCCAGGTTTCCGCGGTCCGGGACTCCGGCGAACTCGCGTCGATCCGGACGAGGGTGTCGCCGGCATCGCGCGGCGGCCGGAGGTAGCGGGCCGGCGGCAGGTCGGGACAGTCCTGCTTCTGCCAGCTCGCGATGAACAGGCGCTGGATTTCCAGGGCCGCGGGCCCCCAGACGGCCACGTGCGTGTCGCGCCAGCCGGTGTCGATGGTCGGCTTCCCCCGGCCGAGCATGGCCCGGGACGACGCCCCGTAGGTGCGGCTCAGGTTGAGCCCGCCGCTGAAGGCCACCTGACCGTCGACGATCACGGACTTCCGGTGGGTGCGCTGGACGAACTCGGCCGTCCGGTTCTCGAGGGGATTCAGCGGATTGAAGGCACAGGTCTGCGCGCCGGCGGCCTTCAGCCCGGAGAAGGTCTCGTCCGGCGTGCCGTCGGAGCCCACGGCGTCGTAGAGCAGGTTCACGGCGACGCCGCCCCTGGCTTTCCGGGCGAGCAGTTCGACGAAGCTGCGGCCCTGGCTCTCCGCCGCCTCGAAGATGAAGGTTTCCACGTTGATGTGATCCGTGGCGCCCTCCATGGCGGCGTACAGGGCGTTGAAGGTGTCAGGTCCGTCCACGAGCAGCTCGACCCGGTTGTCGGCGAACAGCGGACGCGGGCTGAACTCCTCCATCGCCGCGAGTTGCCGGCCCAGCAGGTTGTCTTCACCCAGGTCGGCCAGACGCGCCGTGATGCGCTCGCGGACGGCCTCCGGAAGCTCGCCCTGCACGCCCCGGATGTCGAGCGCCGGGCTCGCCGCGGTGAGGGGCGGCACCGCGTCCAGGTTCCGTTCCGGCAGCGGCTTTGCCGTGGCGCAGCCGGCGAGCAGGAGCACGACGAGGCCGCCGGGCAGCACGCGACCGCGCCGGACCTGGCCTGCATTCGTCTGGACTCCGGTCATATCGCGACTGCCGTGACGTCCGTGGGCCTGGACGGATGGTAGGTCACGCGGCGCAAGATCAGGTCCGTGTAGGCGCCTTCCTACACGGCCTGCGGCAACAGCCCACCAGCGTTCCACCGCCGGGCCTACGGGCGCCCGCGGACGCCGGTCTTATCGTCCCCGTGCACGGTCACTGGACCGGTAAAGGGGAATGCACATGCTGCAATACGCTGCTGTCTTCTTCGTCATCGCCATCGTGGCGGCGATCTTCGGCTTCGGCGGCATCGCCGCGGGCGCGACGGAAATCGCCAAGATCCTCTTCTTCATATTCCTGCTCGTCTTCGTCGTGACGCTCGTGATGGGGCTGTTCCGCAAAACGTGAGTTGCCCGCGCGGCGGGCAACATGCTTCACTGTTCCGGACCGGCGCCTGGCGCCGCCGGGCACGGGGCACGCGTCGTGACAGATTCCGGTTCCCCCCACCCGCCGACCGTCCTCGACCGGATCCGGCTCCTGTCGTGGCCCCTCGTGCTCATGCTCGGCGCCCTGCTCGCCTGTGCCGCCGCCCTGCTCGTGCTCAGCGAGATCAGCGTACGGATCACCACGCGCAACGCGGAGGAGATCAGCCGGAACCTCCAGCGGCTCGAGGCCTCGGCCACGCTCAAGGCCCTGGTCGTCGATGCGGAAACCGGCCAGCGCGGTTTCCTGCTCACCCAGGATCCGGGCTACCTGGAGCCCTTCGAGACGGCGATGGAAACCATGGGCAGCGAGTTCGATCGCCTGCGCAGGCTGACCCCGTCCAGGGAGCTCCGGGCTCGCATCGACGAGATGGAGGCTGCCGCGGAGGAGCGCCTCAGCGTCGCTTCATTCACCGTCTCCCTGGTCCACACCGGGCAGCTCGCCGAGGCCTTCGATACCGTTCGCAGCGGTCGCGGAAAGGTGCTGATGGACCGGTTCCGGCAGCAACTCGCGGAGTTCGACGCGGTTGCGGAGCGGGACCTGGTGCGGCTGCGGGCGCAACAGGACAGCGCGGCGCTCTGGCCCCGGCTGGCGGCCCTCGTCTCGACCGTCCTCGCCATCGGGCTGATCGCGGTCGTCTCGAGGCTGATGCTGCGGGGCGCGCAGGCGCGGGAAGCGGAGCGGCTCGACGTCACCGAGACCGCCCAGCAGCTCCAGCGGCAGGTCGAGGCGCGCACGGCGGAGCTCTCGGACCTCACCTCGCACCTCCAGTCCGTGACCGAGCGGGACAAGGCGGAACTGGCCCGCAACCTCCACGACGAGCTGGGCGGCCTGCTCACCGCGGCCCGCATGGACATATCGTGGCTCCAGGGCGCCACGAAGGACCTGGACACCGAGATTGCCGGGAAGCTGCTGGCCCTGAACACCGCCCTCCAGGAAGCGATGGACGTGAAGCGGCGCGTGGTGGAGAGCCTGCGGCCGGCCCTCCTCGATCACTTCGGCCTGCCAACGGCCCTGCAGAACTATTTCGACGAAACCTGCCGCAAAGCGGACATCAACTGCACGACGACGGTCCCGGAGGAGATGGCCGGCCTGCCCCAGGACCTGGCGATCGGGCTGTTCCGCGTCGGCCAGGAGTCGCTCACCAACATCATCCGGCATGCCAGGGCAAAGAACGTGCGGATGACGATGGAGACCGTCGACGAGGAGATCCACGTGACCGTCGTGGACGATGGCGTGGGCCTCGACCTGTCCGGCAGGCAGTTCCGGCGCTCCCACGGCATCAGCGGCATGCGCCACCGGATCCGCGGACTGGGCGGCACCTTCGACATGCAGAGCCAGCCGGGGGCCGGGACGACCATCCGGATCGTGGTGCCGCTGGTGCGGCCACCCGCGCCCGTGCCCTTCGCCGACGCGGCACCCTGAGGGAACTGTCAGGCGCGGGGCAGCGGCCGGGCTCCCGCGATCAGACCCTTCACGGCTTCGAACTGGCGCATCTTGTCCAGGAAGTGATCGGCCCCCGCCGCCAGGCACCGGCTGCGGACGGCCGGGAGCGGGTAGTTGGTCAGCACGATGACCAGGGGCTGGAGCTCCGGCGGGTAGCGGGAACGGGCGTGGCGGATGGCGCCGATACCGCTGCCTTCACGCAGCTCGACGTCCACGAGAAGCACGTCGTATTCGCCGGCGTCGATGCATGCCTTCGCTTCCTGCTCGGTCGCGGCGCAGCCTGTCACGGCCAGCCGGCCGGGCTCCGACAGCATCTCCACGAGGCGCGTGCGCAGCAGTGCCGAATCCTCGATCAGCAGGATGCGGATGACACTCACGGCCTGTTCATGGCTTCGGCCTGCCGGCTACTGCAGGAGGCCGTTCTTGATGGCGTAGTAGGTCATGTCGGCGTTGCTCTTCATCGCCATCTTCTCGAGGATCCGGCTGCGGTAGGTGCTGACGGTCTTGACGCTCAGGAACAGCTGGGCCGCGATCACCGACACGCTCTCGCCCCCGGCCAGCCTGCAGAAGATCTGGAATTCCCGCTCCGAGAGCACACTGTGCCGGGGCTCGTTGGGGTCGCCCTGGACGCCGGAGACAAGCTGATCAGCCAGTTCGGCCCCCACGTACCGGTGGCCCCGGCCTACCGTGCGGATGGCCCGCAGCAGCTCGGACTCGTCCGCGCCCTTGCTGATGAAGCCGCTCGCGCCAGCCCGCAGCACGTTGAGCCCGAACTGGGACTCCGGATAGCCGCTGACCACCAGCACGGCCACCTGCTCGTGATGGGTCCGCACGTGCTTGAGCACGTCCAGCCCCGACATGTCGGGAAGGGAGAGGTCGAGCAGCAACACGTCGCACGGCGTCCTGCCGAGCTGGTCCAGGGCATCGCGGCCCGTGCGGCACTCGCCCACCAGCTCCATCCCGGGCTGGCCGGCCACGAACTGGCGGAGACCCGAGCGCACGATCTGGTGGTCGTCGACGACGAGGACGCGCAGGTTGGCCATGGCTCCCGATGGTCGCTGGCGGCTTACGCCGGATTCTAGGGGGACTGGCGCCCGGGCGACCACCGGGTCGCCCGGGCGTCCACGGCATTCAGCCCCGGAGATGGTCTGACTCCCAGCGCTTGACGCGCTTCTCGGCATCTTCCCTTGTGATCCCATACGACTCCTGGAGCCGGCCCAGCAGCTGATCACGCCGGCCCGCGATGCGGTCCAGGTCGTCATCGGTCAGCCGGCCCCACTCCTCCCTGACCTTGCCCTTGAACTGCCGCCAGTTGCCTTCGACCTTGTCCCAGTTCATCCGTGTTCTCCTTTCCCAGGCCACGAGTGCAGGTTAGGAGCCACGTGGCCAAGGCTATGTCAGCGGGACAGGGTCCATAAGGCGCGGGGGTCCGAAAGCCGTGTAGGACCACTCCTACAGGTCCAGCCGCTTCTCCACCTGGCGCCAGTCGACGAGATGCCACCAGTCACGCACCCAGGCGTCCCGTCGCTGGCGGTAGTCGAGGTAGTGAGCGTGTTCCCAGACGTCGCAGGCAAGCAGCGGCAGCCGGGCCTGGCTCCACGGGCTGTCCTGGTTGGGCAAGGCCACGACGTCGAGGGCTCCGGGCGCGGGATCCCAGACGAGGAACACCCAGCCCGAGCCGAAGAGTCCGGCCGCCTCCTTGTCGAAGTGGTGCCGCAGGACCGCCAGGTTGCCGAAATCACGGTCGATCAGCTTCGCGAGGTGGCGCGTGGGCTGGCTCGGGCTCGGCGTGAGGGTCTCCCAGAACAGGCTGTGATTGCTGTGCCCGCCACCGAAGTTGCGGACGGGCTCCCGCAACGGGTCCGGCAGTGATTCGAGGTTGCGGAGCAGTTCGTCGACGGACTCGCGGCCGTTCCAGGCATGCTCCACCAGTGCCGCGTTCAGCTTGTCGACGTAGGCCTGATGGTGCACGCCATGATGGAGGTCGAGCGCCTCCCGGCTGATGACGGGCGCCAGCGCCTCCAGCGGGTACGGAAGTGCCGGCAGCCTGTACCGCATGGGCGTCACCCGTGGGACCGGGAACCGGCCCGGAACACTACTCGACGGCTTCCCGCGCCTCGTCGACGGCGTCGTCGAGCTTGTTGGCCGTGGACTCTTCGCCATTCCTGATGGTGTCGACAGCCTCGTCGATCTCCTCGCCCACCTGTTCCACGGGGCCCTTGTTGTCGCAGGCGGACAGCGCGGTGAGGGACAGGGCGGCCAGCAGCAAGTACAGGGGTTGCATGTTCGATCTCCTTGATTGGCGGGAGCCAGTATCGCGAGCGCCCGCGCCCCTGCGCCGTCGGTGCTTCGCCCGATCGGCTGTAGGCGGAATCTGACCCGTCCGGCCGGGGTTGCGCCGCCAGACGCTCCTACGGCAGGTGGGTGCGACGCCACCCGTGGTCGTCGTGCCAGTCGATCTGCCAGGCGGGCCAGTAGGTGTCGTCCAGCTTCAGGGTCAGGACCTCCAGCTGGTTGTTCCAGGTGACCGTCGTCAGGCGCACGGCCTCCCGGTTGCGCCTGGCACGCACGACCTCCAGGAACTGGTCCAGGTCGGCAATCGGGATGCCGTCCACCTGCGTGATCCGCCGGCCGGCGTACAGGCCGTAGCGGGAAGCCGGCGAACCGAAGGCGAAGTAGGAGACGTACACGCCGGTGGGCTCCACGCCCCGCTGGGCCGCCATGTCCCGGTAGGGCTCCTGCAGCAGCGCACCCGCCCACATCACCACGCGCCGCACGCCGGCGCCGCTCAGCGCGACGGTGGCCACGTCCAGGCGCAGCACCTTGCCATCCCGCAGGACCTCCACCGTCACGGCCGGCTTCTGCACGCGCAACTCCACCTCCCGGTAGCGGGTGGCCGGCTTGCCGTCGATGGTCAGCAGCAGGTCCCCCGGCTGGAAGGCGGCGGCGGCGGGCGACCCGGCCACGGCCCGGGTCACCGCCAGCACCCGCCGGCGCTCCGGATCGTGATCGCCGATGCGGAGCGCCCATTCGTCGTCCAGGCCGAGGCGGCGGGCAGCGGCCAGCGGCATCTGGGTCCACTCGACCTCGAGGGACCGGAGCTCGCGCCCGGTGGCGACGAGATCCATCAGCTCGCGCACGAACTCGACCGGCATGCCCCGGTTTTCCTGGCGCAGTTCCCCGCTGCCCTGCCAGGCGAAGCTCGACCAGAGGGCCGTCACCTCGCCCTTGCGGTTCAGCACCACGCCGTCCAGGTCCCGGGGCCCGTTGACGAGATCCAGCGTCTCCAGGTTGGACTGGCGGAAACGCATGGTCCGTGACAGCGGGTAGCCGACCGGTTCGAGGGAGGCGAAGGTCGCCGACTGGGACACCAGTTTTTCCCCGCCCTTCAGGCCCGCGACCCAGAGCTCCTCACCCGCCTCGGGCGCACGCGTGGCGAAGCGCGCAGCGGCGACCGGCGTAGCGCCGATCAGCGCGGGGTCGTAGGCGATAAGCGCCAGGTTGTGCAGGGGGTGCACGTAGACGACGCGCCCCGGGATCTCCAGCGACCCGCCGAAGGTGATGCGCACGTCGCCGATCGCCTCGGGAATCGTGTTGCGGTCGGCCACGACGAAACCGCGCTCCGCGTCCACGACCAGGCCGGTGCCGTAGTAATGCTGCTCCGACACGCCGGAGACGGTGTAGGGCATGTCGAAATTCACCAGCACCAGCGACGGCGCGATCTTGCGCAGCCGGTGATCCGGTTGATCCACGAAGCGGGCCAGGCCGCCCTCGGGAGCCACGGCGGCGGGACTTGGATCGAGGTCCCGGCACGGCCACTCGCCCAGCGCGTCGTCGCGCCGGCAACGCACGGCCGGGAACCAGCGCCGGTCCATGCGGGCCACCCGGACCTTGCTCGAGCCCGGCTCTTCCAGCGTGATGAAGCGCACGGTGAAGCGCTGCTGGTCGGCCTTGCCGGCGAGCAGCCGCTCCATGTCGTCGAGTCCGCGCACGGGCTCGCCGTCCAGGCCGACGATGACGCTGCCGCGGGGAATGCCGGCCGCCCCGAACACGAAGCCGGGATTCGCGATGAAGAGGCCCTCGGCCGCCCGGTTGAAGTGCCGCGCCTGCTGGTAGGAGAGGTTGTTGACGATGGCGTCGCCGAACTGCAGGTACTCGTCGGGACTGAGCGCGTTGAGGTCCTGCACGGGCACCGTGAAGCCCAGCTGGCTGCCGCCCCGCTCCACCGTCAGCTCGACAGGCCGGCCCACGCGCTCGTCGAGCACCGCGGCCAGCGGCGCGAACTCGGTGACGTACTCGCCGTTGACCCGCACCAGGATGTCACCGACCTGCAGCTTGCCGTCGGCGGAACTGCCGGGCAGGACCTCGCTGACCACCAGCATGCCGATGCCGTCCGGGAAGCCCGACCGCACCTCGCGTTCGCTGGCCTCGCGCAGCCCCAGGCGCCGCAGCTCGTCGTAGGCGGTGTAGCTGAAGATCGCGCCCAGCGTCCCGCGGGCGACGGGCAGGCCGGCCTGCAGGAGCTCGAGCGCCCGCTGCACCCGGTCCAGGGGCAGGAAGAAGCTGGACGCGGCCTGGTTGCTGGCACCGGCGTTGAGCGCGATCACCCGTCCCTCGATGTCGATGACCGGCGAGCCGGAGGAACCGCCGGAGGTGCCCGAGGCCGCCTGCAGGTAGAAGGTGTTGAAGTCGTTGTACTTGCCGCGCCCGTACTCCGGCGCTTCCCGCTTCAGGCGCGCCAGGGTGCCGGACAGGATCGACAGCTGCTCCCCGTCGTCGTTGCCGACCACCCGGACCTCCCGGCCCAGCTCGGCGCCCTCGGGATGCAGCGGCAGCGCCCGCGGGCGGATGTACTTCAGCGCCGCAGGATCGTAGCGGTAGAAGCCGAAGTCGTGGACCGGGTCCCTGTAGACCGGGATGAGCTCGACTTCCTCCTGGTTGTTGAACAGCCCCTCGGCCCGGACGGGACCCGCCGTGACGACGTGGCGGTTCGTGAGGATCAGCCCGCGCTCGGCGTCGACGACGAAGCCAGTGGCCTGGCTCGATTCGTTCCACTCCGTGTCGAAGGCCCGCGTACCATCTACCTGGATGGAGACGACCGACGGCGCGATCCGCTCCAGCGTGCGGCGCCAGGCGGCGGGCTCGACGCCATCGGCCGCCTGGAGCACGGGCGCCGCGGCGGAGGCCATCACCAGCGCGAGGCAGACGGCCCGCAACGGGCGGCTAGAGGCGCAGGTCATGCCCGAATGCCGCGCGGAATTCCCCGGTGAGCGAAGCGGGCGTGAAGCTGTGGTTCTGGGTGCCCTTGTGGGCGATCTTGAGCGCCCCGAGCAGGGACGCCAGGCGGCCCGTGTCGCCCCAGGACAGGCCGCGGGCAATGCCGTGCAGGAGGCCCGCCCGGTAGGCATCGCCGCAACCGGTGGGATCGAGCACGGCCCGGGGCTTCACCGCGGGGATATCGAAGCGCTCGCCGCCGGCGAAGATCGTGGACCCGGCGGCGCCGTGGGTGACGATCAGGGCGCGAACCCTGCCGGCCAGCTCGTCCTCGCTCCAGCCGGTGCGATCGACCAGCAGTTTCGCTTCGTAGTCGTTCACGGCCACCCAGGTGGCCTGTCCGACGAAGTGGCGCAGGTCATCGCCGTCGAACATGGGCAGTCCCTGGCCCGGGTCGAACATGAAGGGGATGCCGGCGGCATGCAGCTGGGCCGCGTGGTCAACCATGCCCTGACGCCCGTCCGGCGACACGATGCCGAGCTTGATGGGGGACTTGCCAGCGGCCAACCCCGGCACGGTGTTGCGATGGGCCTCGTTCATGGCGCCCGGGTGGAAGGCCGTGATCTGGTTGTCGTCCAGGTCGGTGGTGATGTAGGCCTGCGCCGTGAGCATCCCGGGGACCTCCAGGACGTGGGAAAGGTCCACGCCCTGGCGCGCCAGCCGCTCGCGGTAGGGGCCGAAGTCGGTGCCCACCGTCGCCATGATGCGGGGCTCGCCGCCGAGCAGCCGCAGGTTGTAGGCCACGTTGCCGGCGCAGCCGCCGAACTCGCGGCGCAGCTCCGGCACCAGGAAGGACACGTTCAGGATGTGGATCTGGTCCGGGAGTATGTGCTCCCGGAAGCGGCCCTGGAAGACCATGATGTTGTCGTAGGCGATCGAGCCGCAGATCAGGGCAGACAAGCGAACACTCCTATTGCGAATTCCGGCTCTGCCAGGTGAGGTCCAGCTGCTTCGCTGCCCGCACGTCGTCCAGCCGCCGCACGGGCGTGGTTAGGGGCGCCCGCTTGACCTCGGCGGCGTCCCGCAGCGCCAGGTCGCGGATGTCGATCAGCGCCTGGGCGAAGGCATCCAGGTCCTGGCGCGCCTCGCTCTCCGTCGGCTCGATCAGCAGGCACTCGGGCACGAGCAGCGGGAAATACGTGGTCGGCGCGTGGAAGCCCCGGTCGAGCAGGGCCTTGGCGAAGTCCATCGCGGTGACGCCGGTATTCCTGGCGACGTCCTTCAGCGTGATGATGAACTCGTGGCTCGCCCGCCGCCCCGGATAGGCCGGCGTGAAACCCGCGGCCGCCAGCCGCTTCATGAGGTAGTTCGCATTGAGCGTGGCGTAGCCGGACACCCGGCGCATGCCCTCGGCGCCAAGCAGGCGCATGTACACGTAGGCGCGCAGCAGGATGCCGGCATTGCCCATGAAGCCGGACAGCCGGCCGATGCTCCGGGGCCGGTCGCCCTCCTCGAGCCAGCAGAAGCTCCCGTCGCGCCTGCCGACGATGGGGATGGGCAGGAACGGCTCGAGGCGATCGTTCACGGCGACGATGCCGGCACCCGGGCCGCCGCCGCCGTGGGGCGTCGAGAACGTCTTGTGCAGGTTGATGTGCACGACGTCGAAGCCCATGGCCGCGGGCAGGGCCCTGCCCAGGATCGCGTTCAGGTTGGCGCCGTCGTAGTACAGCAGCCCGCCCGCGCCGTGCACCACATCGGCGATCTCGGCGATGCGCCGCTCGAATGCCCCCAGCGTCGAGGGATTCGTGAGCATGATGCCGGCCGTCTGCGGACCGACGGCCTGGCGGAGCGCGTCCACGTCTACGTCGCCGTCCGGGCCCGTGGGAATCTCCACCACGTCGCAGCCGCACATGGTGGCCGTGGCCGGGTTGGTGCCATGGGCCGCGTCCGGCACGATGATCTGCGTACGCGCCGCGTCACCCCGGGCCACGTGGTAGGCGCGGATCATCGCCACGCCCGCGAACTCGCCCTGGGCCCCCGCCATCGGGGTCAGCGACACGCCGCTCATGCCGGTCACGGCCTTGAGCATCTCCTGCAGGTCGAACAGGCACTCGAGGAAACCCTGGGCATGCCCTTCGGGTTCCAGCGGGTGGCGGTCGAGGAACCCCGGCAGCATCGCCAGCTTGTTCGACGCCCGCGGGTTGTACTTCATCGTGCAGGAACCGAGCGGGTAGAAATGCGTGTCGATCGAAAAATTCAGCTGGGACAGTCGCGTGAAGTGGCGCACCACCTGCAGCTCGGACACCTCGGGCAACGGCGGCGGCGCCCGGCGGATCAGCGCGCCGGGCAGGTCGTCCGTCGCCGCGGCCACGCCGGGCGCCTGAGACGGCGCCCGGCGGCCGGGCCGGGACTGGTCGAAGATCAGGGGTTCGCGCATCAGGCCGCCACCGCGACGCCGAGGATGCGGGCCAAGGCACGCCGGTAGGCATCGATGTCCTCGGCACTGCGCAATTCCGTGGCGCAGACGAGCAGCGCGTTGCCGAGCTCGGGATAGTCGGCCGACAGGTCGTAGCCGCCCAGGATGCCGGCCGCGGCCAGCTGCCGCAGCACCGGGGCGACGGGCCCGGGCAGCACGAGCACGGACTCGTGGAAATACGGGGCGAAGGGCGCGGTGATCCCGCGCAGGCCGGACAGCGCGCCGACGAGGGCCCGCGTGTTGGCGTGGCACTGGGCTGCCACCCGCCGGAGGCCCTCGCTGCCCAGCAGGGACAGGTAGATGGTCGCGGCCGTGACCATGAGGCCCTGGTTGGTACAGATGTTCGACGTGGCCTTGGAGCGCCGGATGTGCTGTTCGCGGGCCTGCAGCGTGAGCGTGAAACCGGGCCGGCCCTCCACGTCGACCGTGCCACCGACGATCCGGCCGGGCATCTGGCGCACGAGCGCCTGCCGGCAGGTGAGGAAGCCGAAGTACGGTCCTCCGGAGCTGAGCGGGATACCGAGCGGCTGCCCTTCCCCGCAGGCGATGTCCGCGCCCTTCGCGCCCCATTCGCCCGGCGGCTTCAGCAGGGCGAGCGCCGTGGGATTGCAGGCGGCGATGACCAGCATGCCGCGGGCGTGGGCCCAGTCCGTCAGCTCGTCCACCGGCTCGAGGCCGCCGAGGAAGTTCGGGTAGGGAATGCACAACGCCGCGAAGTCCTGGCCCTCCAGGGCGGAGAGCGCCGCGAGGTCCGTGCGCCCCGCGGCCGCAGCGACCTCCACCAGTTCCACGTTCTGCCCGGCCAGCAGCGCGCGGGCCACCTTGCGCCACACGGGGTTCACGTACCGGGGCACGAGCACCCGCCGGGACCGGGCCTGCCGCGCGCTGCGCACGGCCATGAGGCAGGCCTCGGCAAAGGCCGTTGCGCCGTCGTAGAGGGAGGCATTGGAGACGTCGAGGCCGGTGAGCCCCGCGAGCATCGACTGGTACTCGTAGATCAGCTGCAGGGTGCCCTGGCTGGCCTCGGCCTGGTAGGGCGTGTAGGCGCTGTAGAACTCGCCGCGGGTGGCGACTTCCCAGACGGCGGCCGGGATGTGGTGCTCGTAGGCGCCCGCGCCGAGGAAGCACAGGCTGGGCACGTTGCGGGCGGCCCGTTCGCGCATCAGGCGGGTGATGGCCGGCTCGGACAACCCGGCCGGCACGCCCGGCAGGCCGTCGACGCGGAGCTTCGCGGGGATCTCGTCGAAGAGGTCGTCGATGGCCCGGACGCCGATCGCGTCCAGCATGGCCGACGTCTCGTCAGGCGTATGGGGAATGAACGGCACGGGCGTCCGGCGTCCGGCTCAATGCGCGGCGTCGAGCAGCGCGGCGTAGGCAGCGGCGTCGAGCAATCCCTGGGCGGGGCCGGCGCCTGCCGGCTTCAGACGGACGAGCCAGCCCGCGCCGTAGGGATCCGTGTTCACGAGTTCGGGCTGGGACGCGAGGGCGGGATTCAGGGC
>Ga0268299_1003124_pt1 | contig 16468 bp, 15 predicted proteins | sample NOBtaG_FD_193484 | JGI IMG/M metagenome (GOLD analysis project Ga0268299, IMG submission 193484) | Activated sludge microbial communities from bioreactor in Nijmegen, Gelderland, Netherland - NOB reactor | ecosystem: Engineered > Bioreactor > Aerobic > Activated sludge | place: Netherlands...
GCTGGAGTAGTCGAGGATGCCGGCGCTGGCGAAGGTCTGCGGCGAGTAGATGTGGTCGGTGACGGTGTTGCAGGTTGCCGAGCCGGTCGCGCCGAAGCCGATCTGGATGCCGTTCTGGGCGATCAACGTCGTCGGGCCCCAGCCGGTGATGGTGTTGCCGCTGGCGTGCAGGGTCGCGCCGGTGAGCACCGCGGAGATGCCGCCCTTCTGGTAGTTGACGATCTGGTTGTCGACCACGCTCACCGTCGCGCTCGGGAGGAAGCGGGTGCGGACGTCGACGGCGACGCCTTCCTGGCAGCCCTCGAGACCGGGGCCCTTGCGGACGTTCTCGATCACCGAGTTGGCGATGGTGCCGTCGCTGTCGATGTAACGGATGCCGTAGAAGCGGTTGTCACCCGCCTGGCAGGAGGCGGCGCCGTTGATCGCGCCATCGACCGTGATCGCGTCGATGTTCACCGGACCGTCGCTGCCGACGCCGTCGACCAGGACGATCGCTCCCAGTGTACCCACCGGCGCCTGGATGACGGCGTTGGCGGCGTTGCCGTTGAGCGAGGTCAGAGTCAGCGGCTTGTCGATGGTGATCTTCTCGACCCAGGTGTTGAGGGCGACGTCGTCGAGGTAGACGGTGTCGCCCGGGCAGGCGACGTCGACCGTGCGCTGCAGCGTCAGGCACGGCGTCGCCGGCACGCGGCAGGTGTTGAACGCCGGCCCGATGGTGTCGCTGCCGCTGTTGCTGACGTAGCGGTCGCCGCACACCACCTCGGCGCTGAGGGTCACCGTGCCGGCGTAGAAGTCGACCAGATCCAGGCCGGTATCGCCGGTGCTGTCATAGGTCAGCGTGCCGCTGAAGAAGATCTTGCCGGTGAGCTCGAAGTTCGACATCGGGCTGTTCGGCGTCATCGGGTTGTACCAGTGGATGAAGCCGTCGCTGTTGAGCTCGCCGGCGATGTCGAGGATGAACAGCGGCGGCGCCGGCGTCACCGTCATCGAAGTGATGGTGAGCGCGCTCAGGTCGGTCGGTCCGGTGCCGCCGCGGAACAGGCTGTTGATCGGCGAGTTGAGCGGATTCGCCGGACCGTCGGTCGGGCCGGTATAGCCGTTGATCGCCCAGGTGACCGGACCGGCGGGGGGCGAGGGCAGGCTGTTGTCGTCGTTGTCGACCGCGACCAGCGGCGGCGTGCTGACGCTGGCGTCGTTGGTCGGGGCTTCGAAGACCAGGTCGAAGCCGAACTGGTCGGGGACGGCCTGGAAGACCCCGTACCAGCTCACCAGGCCGAACGTGCCCGGGATCGGCGTCGAGTCGAAGTTGGTCTCCGAGCCGTTGGTGTTCGAATAGCTGAACTGGGCCCGGTAGTAGGCCTGGTTGGCCGGGTTCTCGCCGCCGCCGTTGTCGTTGTAGTAGACGGCCAGGCCGCCGTCGGCGGTCGCGAGCGGGATGCTCGCCGCGGTCGCGTCACCCGCCAACACCAGCAGCGCCAGTAGCGCCGCCGCCCCGCCTACCCGGATCCTTTCCCCTCGCTGCCACACTCCCCAGATGGACTCCATGTCGCCCTCCTTAGTTTTCCCCGATCGGGATTCCCCGATCCGATGTGCCTCGCTGGAGATGCTCTGTCCGACTCCATGCATTACGCCATGAGGTCGGGCGCAATCTCCCCAGCGCCGCGTTCGCTCCTCGACTATCCCAGGCGGAGCGTCGATCTCAATTGGGGAATGTCCTGATCAGGCGGACTACCGACACACCGGAGCGGGTGGCGATCGCCGAACTGCGGGCGCAAACGAGCGGTCGGCTGCGCCACGAGGGCCAGCCAACCGCCTCTTCACGTCCGCGGTTGGGTGGGATCTGCGCGTCCGCTCACGCCGAGGCGCGAGCTTCGCCGGCGGACTCGCCGTGGATCGGGCGTCCGCCCTTGCCGCGTCCGGTGGTCAGCGCCTGGCGTTTCCAGCGCTCGAGGCCGCGGCGGAGATAATGCGGGTTGATCTCCAGCGTCTCGCAGATGTTCTCGTAGGAGAACGGCCACTCGCGATCCTGAGAGTGGATCCACTCGTACGCCTCGGCGAAGATCTGGCGGGCGTGATTGTCCTTGGTGAAGGCGTACTTCTGGAAGCAGTCGAGAGCGTCTTCCAGCACGGCCAGCATCAGATGCTTCTCGCCGCGCACCGCCGACCCATGGCGAAAGGCGGCGTAGAACTGCGCGGGTAGCAGAGCATCGGGTTCGAACAGTCCGAACGACCGATCATTCCGATACATCGCCTCTCCCCTCCTAAGTTGTGCCGATCGTGACGCTCGCTCGGGAGTGCCGAGCGCGATCCGTACGACCTGCGGTGCCGAGATTGTTGTCCATCATTGGACCGATGCGGCCCGGTCGGATCGCCGAAGCGTGTTGGCGGGGGCGGCGATCCGACCGGAGCCTGCGAGCACCGGCGGCGCGGTTACTTCTTCGCGCCGAGAACCTGATCCTTGAACGACTTGGCCATGGTGAAGCGGGCCTTGGTGCGGGCCGGGATCTTGATCGCCTCGCCCGTCTGCGGGTTGCGGCCCATGCGCGCCTTCGTCTTCACCTTCTTGAAGATGCCCAGGCCGGGGATCTTCACGGGCTCGCTCTTGCGCACCGAGCCGACCACGATGCCGACCATCGACTCCAGTACGGCGTTGGCCTGCTTCTTCGTGATGCCGCTGGCCGCGGCGAGCTTCTCGAGCAACTGCGATTTCGTCATCTTCAACCTCCCCTCTTCCGGTGCTCAGACCGCTGTTATGGTGAAAAACTCGGACCCTAGTTGCCCCTTTTCCGTCACTCGTGTCAAGAGAAATATGCGGGAAAGTGAAGCTGGGAGCGGGCCGGAGCGTTTGAGATGTTCCGCGGCCGGGGTTAAGGGACGCTCTCGTTCGAGACCCTTGGCGCACACCGGAGGACCCCGATGACCGAGCCCGAGATCGCCACCGCGAGTCGCATCGTCGATGCCGACGGCCACGTGCTGGAGCACCCGACGGCGATGCTCGACTACATGCCGGCGCGCTTCCGCGAGCGCTGCTTTCACATCGTCACGCGGCCCGACGGCAGCGAGTGGCTGCATTTTCAGGGCGAGGTGGCGAACGCCAACTATCTCGCCCTCGCCGGCACCGGCGGGCTGCCGCTCGAGGAGCGGCTGCGGGCGCAGCGCGGCGAGCTGCGCTACAGCGAGGTGAAGCCGGGGGCCTACGACCCGGCGGCGCGCCTGGTCGAGATGGCGACCGACTCGATCCAGCAGGCGGTGGTCTACCCGACCCTCTTTCTCGGCCTGGCCGGCTTCGCCGACGTCGAGTTCGCCGAGGCCCAGGCGGAAGCCTACAACCGCTGGCTGGCGGACTACTGCCGGCACGCGCCGACGCGCCTCTTCGGCGTCGCCACCATCGTCCAGTGCGACGTCGAGCGCGCCATCCGCATGGCGCGCCAGGCGCGCGAGCTCGGCCTGGTCGGCGTCTTCCTGCGGCCCAATCCCTCGGTCGACGGCAAGTTCTTCTGCGACCCGGCGTACGACCGGCTGTGGGCGACGCTGCAGGACCTCGACCTCACGGTCGGCTTCCATCCCTTCCTCGCCAACGATCTGCCCGGCGCCTGCCGCGATCTCGGCTTCGGCCGCTTCGTCGCCCCCGGAGCGCACCCGATGTCGAAGCTGGCGAAGGAGACCGGCGCGACCGGGCTGGTCGGCATCGACAACATCTTCTTCAGCCAGGCGCTGTCGAACGTCTTCGACATGCAGACCACGCTCACGATGCTGATCTGCGGCGGCGTGCTCGAGCGCTTCCCGCGCCTCAAGATCATCTTCCTCGAGGCCAACGGCGGCTGGATCGTGCCCTGGCTCGAACGCCTCGATCACCACCACGAGATCTTCCCGTGGGACGTGCCGCAACTGACCCTCCGGCCGTCGGAGTACTTCCGCCGCCAGTGCTGGATCTCGTTCGATCCCGACGAGTCGACGCTGCGGTTCACCGCCGAGAGCCCGTTGGTGGGCGCCGATCGCATCATCTGGGCGAGCGACTATCCGCATCCCGACGCCAAGATCCCGGGCGTCGTCGGCGAGCTGCGCCACGCGATGCAGGGCCTGCCCGCCGCCGCCCAGGAACGCATCCTCGGGCTCAACGCGGTCGACCTCTACTCCCTGCCGGCGGTGCACTGAAGTGGCGCGGCTGGCGGGTTGCGTGGCGCTGATCACCGGCGCCGCTTCCGGCATCGGCAGCGCCTGCGCGCTGCGCTTCGCGCGCGAGGGCGCGGCGATCGCCGGACTGGACACGGCGGCCGCCGGCGACGAGCGTTGGCAGGAGGCGGCTCGCGTTGCGCCGGCGGCCTCGCTCGCGCTCGCCGACGTACGCGACGAGGGGGCGGTGGCGGCCGCGATCGGCGCGGTGCTGGCGCGCTTCGAGCGGATCGACGCGGTCGTCAACTCGGCCGGCGTCGCCGGCGGCGGGCCCGTTCACCTGCTCCCGCTCGAGGAGTGGCAGCGCGTCGTCGGCGTCAACCTCACCGGCACCTTCCTGGTGTGCAAGCACGTCCTGCCCGCGATGATCGAGCGCCGCTGCGGCAGCATCGTCAACGTCGCCAGCATCGAGGGACTGCAGGCGTCCGAGGGCGGCAGCGCCTACAACGCCGCCAAGGCGGGGGTGGTGATGCTGACGCGCAACCTGGCGATGGACTACGCCCGCGTCGGCATCCGCGCCAACGCCCTCTGCCCCGGCTTCATCGACACGCCGATGTTCCGCCAGGTGATGGAGCTGCCCGGGCTCGAGCCCTATCGCGAGAGGATCGTCGACGCCCACCAGCTCGGTCGCCCGGGGACGCCGGAGGAGATCGCCAACGCCGCGCTTTTCCTCGCCTCCGACGAGTCCTCGTTCGTCACCGGCCACGCGCTGGTGGTGGACGGCGGCTTCACCGCCGGCCACCGCGTCGGCCTCTCCAAGCTGATGGGCCTGGAATAGTCACTCCACCCAAACGGAGCCGCGACCGTCAGGGAGCGGTTGGCTGCGTTCCAGCGCGAGGCCAACCGCCCCCTGACGGTCGCGGCTCCGCTGTCCTGCCCGATCGGGACGCGGAATCAGTGGCGCGATGCCTCAGACCACGCCGTCGCGCCTCAGGCGGGCCAGCTCTTCTTCGCCCAGCCCGAGCCAGTCGCGGTAGACGAGCTCGTTGTCGGCGCCGAGGTCGCGGCCGAGCCAACGGATGTCGCCCGGAGGGACGGGGGTCGCGAGCGTCAGCGGCCCGACCTCGACCAGCTCGCCGCGGGCGCGGAAGTGCGGGTTGTCCACGACCTCGAGCAGCCCGTCGCAGACGGCGGCGGGCACGCCGGCGCGGCAGAGGATCGCCGCGGCCTGCGCGCCCGGTCGCGCGCGGATCCACTCGCCGAGCAGCGCGTCGAGCTCGTCCGCGTGCGCCACGCGCGCCAGGTTGTCGCGGAAGCGCGGGTCCTCCGCCAGCTCGGCGTGTCCCGCCGCGGCGAGCGCGCGCGCGGCGAGCTGGTCGGTGCCGGCGGTGAGCGCCACCCACGCGCCGTCGGCAGCGCGGTAGGTGTTGCGCGGCGCGACGTTGGGGAAGCGGTTGCCGTGGCGCCCGGGCTCGACGCCGTCGCGCGCGGCGGTGGCGATGCGGTGCGCCAGCAGCGCCAACACCGGCCGCGTCATCGACAGGTCGGCGAAGCGCGCGGGCGCGCCGGCCGCCCGCGCGAGCAGCCCGACCAGCGCGGCGATGATGCCCTGCAGGGCGCCGAGGTGGTCGCCCAGCCCGACCGGCGCCAGGCCGGGCGGGCCGTCGGCTTCGCCGGTCAGGCCGGCGAGACCGGCGGCCGCCTCCGCCAGCGTGCCGGAGCCGGGGCGCTCGGCCCACGGTCCTTCGATGCCATAGGTCGTCAGGTTGATCGCGACCAGCGCCGGAAAGCGCTCGGCCAGCTCGGCCGGCGCGAGCCGCCAGCGCCGCAGGCGCGCGGCGCTGAGGTTGGTCACCAGCACGTCGGCGCGCGCCAGCAGTCGCTCGAGCACGGCCGCGCCCGCCGCCGTCGCGGCGTCGAGCGTGATGCAGTGCTTGTTGCGGTTGAGGATCTGCCACTGCAGCGGCACGCCGCGGGCGTCGACGAGCTCGCGCAGGCTGTCGCCGCGCGGGTGCTCGACCTTGATCACGCGCGCCCCCAGGTCGCCGAAGAAGGCCGCGATCTGCGGCGCCGCGCCGAGCGTGGCGAGGTCGACGACGACGAGATCGGCGAGTTGCATGGTCAGTGCTCGCGGCGCGGCGCGCTGGCGTGCAGGCTGACGAGGCGCGCGATCAGCACCGCCAGATAGAGCTGTCCCGCGAGCGCCTCGAAGGACGTGAGCGTCTGCGCTGCCTCCGTCATCGGGCGGACGTCGCCCATGCCGAGCGTCGTCAGGGTGGTGACGCTGAAGTACATCAGCCCGGAGGGGACGGCGCGCATCAGCGACGAGTCCAGCACCTGCGGGCCGGCGTCGGCGGTGAAGGAGCCCGGCAGGAGGTACTCGAGCAGAGTGTAGGCCATGGCGAACAGCACCGCGAGCAGCAGATAGGAGCAGATCGCGCCCACGATCGTGTCGCCGGTGACGGTGCGCGAGCGCATCACCGTCGTGAGGATGGTCACTGCCGTGAAGGCGATGAACACGATCGAGAACACCAGGCCGGTGACGGCGAGCCAGGGATGGTGGCCGAGGTGGAGGATCCACTTGAGCAGCAGCGCGGGTAGGCTCAGGACGAGGCCGATCGCGAAGGTCGCCGGCTTGCGGCTCACGCTCCACAGCGCCGCCAGCAGGACGCACGACATGACCACGTCGAGCGGGCCGCGCTCGAGCAGCGGGTGCAGGGCGAAGAGCGCCAGCATGCTGATCAGCAGACCCAGGAAGCTGCCCCGGCTGTTCTCCGCCCGCGCCATCGCGCGCGCTGTATAGAGGGAGCGAGCGGGCCAGTCCAATTCTCGGGCGCGGCGGGCCCGCCGCCCCGGCCCGCGGAGCGGCGCGCCGCGCCGCGGCGGCAATTTCCGATTGACAAGAGCGGAGGTGCGGCGCCACTCTGGGGCCGGGTCGCGGCTTCCCCCCGGGGGGGCCGCCGCCCGAAAGTGGGTGGTGTTCGACCAGGATGAGCAGGAACACCCAGATGTGCCCAGACTCCGCGCCTGCGGCGGAGGAGCGTTCGAGTCCGGCATGAACGGGAGGAGACAGATCTCGTCCGCGCTGGTCTACGGCAGCTTCGCGTCCATCATCCTGCTGCTGTTGGCGCTGCCCTACCTCGAGGACCAGAACCGGCCCACGGTCCTGCTGGATGTCGCCCTCTCCCTGGTGGCCTTCCTGCTGCTGATCCTCCTCTACCGCGCGACGCTGCGCGAGCGCGACGAGCGCCGCCGCGCCGAGGGCGCGCTCGAGGATCTGCGGCATCGCTCGGCGGTGCTGAACTCGGTGCTCCTCAGCATGAGCGACGGCGTCGCCGTCGTCGATCTCGCCGGGCGCTTCCTGCACACCAACCCCGCGGCCGACGCGCTGCTCGGCCGCCCGCACGTCGACACCGAGCCGAGCCGCTGGAGCGCCGAGTTCGAGTTTCTCACGCCCGACGGCGCGCAGCTCTACCCACCCGAAGAGCTGCCGCTGGCGCGCGCGATGCGCGGCGAGAGCAGCGACGACGTGCCGGTGATGGTGCGCCGGCCGGGGGAGTCCGCGCTGCGGCAGCTCGAAGGCTCGGGGCGTCCCCTCCTCACCGAGAGCGGCGAGCGAATCGGCGGCATGGTGGTCTTCCGCGACGTCACCGAGCGCATCCGCGCCGAGGCGGAGCGGCTGCGCTCCGCCGCCGAGGTCGAGGATCTCTACAACTGCGCCCCGTGCGGCTATCACTCGCTCGGCCCCGACGGAACGTTCCTGCGCATCAACGACACCGAGCTCTCGTGGCTGGGCTACGAGCGCGCCGAGGTCGTCGGAAGGATGAAGTTCGCCGACCTCCTGGGGCCGGCAGGCGTCGAGCTGTTCCAGCGCGAGTTCCCCGCATTCAAGGAGAGGGGCTGGGTCGAGGGACTCGAGTTCGACCTGCGCCGCAAGGACGGCAGTACCTTCACCGTCCTGCTCAGCGCGGTCGCCGTCTACGACGCCGAAGGGCGCTACGTGCAGAGCCGCTCGACCATCTTCGACATCAGCGCGCGCAAGCAGGCCGAGCGCGAGCTGAGCGACCTCAACGCCGCGCTGGAGAAGCGCCAGGCCGAGATCGAGTCGGCCTACGCCGAGCTCGAGAGCTTCAGCTACTCCGTCTCACACGACCTGCGCGCCCCCCTGCGGCACATGGACGGCTTTCTCGAGCTGTTCGCGGCGCGCGTCGTCGACGGCCTCGACCCGACCTCGGACCGCTACCTCGGCCTGGTGCGCCAGGCGGTCAAGCGGATGGGGGCGCTGATCGACGACCTGCTCGACTTCTCGCGCACCGGGCGCGCCGAGATGCGCGCCCAGCGCGTCGCCCTCGACGGCATCGTGCGCGAGCTGCGCGCCGAACTCTCCCTCGAAGCCCCTGGGGTGGAATGGCGCGTCGCCGAGCTGCCGGCGGTGCGAGGCGATCCCACCCTGCTGCGGCAGATGCTCGCCAACCTGCTCTCGAACGCGGTGAAGTACTCGCGCCCGGTCGAGCGGCCGGTGGTCGAGATCGGCACGCAGCCGGCGGAGGGCGAGGCGGCGGAGATCGTGCTGTTCGTGCGCGACAACGGCGTCGGCTTCGACCCCGAGTACACCCACAAGCTGTTCGGCGTCTTCCAGCGCCTGCACGGCGAGGAGTTCGAGGGCACCGGCATCGGGCTCGCCATCGTGCGCCGGGTGGCGCAGCGCCACGGCGGTCGCGCCTGGGCCGAGTCGACTCCGGGAAAGGGCGCGACGTTCTGCATCGCGCTGCCACGCGCCGCGGTGGATGCCGCGGCACAGATCGGCGAGTCGCGGGAGACCCGCGCCGCGGGAGGTGCCGGGTGAAGCCCGCCAAGATCGTTCTGGTCGAAGACAACGCCAACGACGTCGAGCTCACGCTCGCCGCGCTCGACGAGCATCGCCTCGCCAACGAGATGGTGGTGCTGCGCGACGGCGCGCAGGCGCTCGACTACTTCTTCCGCCGAGGCCAGTGGGCCGAGCGCGGCGACGGCGAGCCGCTGTTGGTCCTGCTCGACCTGAAGATGCCGCGTGTCGACGGCCTCGAGGTGCTGCGCGAGCTGAAGGCGGACGCTCGACTCAGGGCCGTGCCGGTGGTGGTGCTGACGTCGTCGAAGGAGGAACCGGACCTCCGCCGCGCCTACGAGCTCGGCGTCAACGGCTACGTCGTCAAACCCGTGAGCTTCCCCAAGTTCAGCGAGGTGGTGAGGCACCTCGGCCTCTACTGGCTGGCGATCAACGAACCGCCGCCCGGGAGTCGGACGTGATGGAACCGCTTTCGAAACCGCAGGATGCCGAGCTCCCGCGCCTACGGGTGCTGGTGCTCGAGGACGACCCCATCGACGCGGAGCTGGTGCTGCAGACGCTGCGCGACGCCGGCTACGCCCTCGATTGGGAGCGGGTCGACGCGCGCGACGCCTTCCTCGAGCGCCTCGAGCACGGCCGCTACGATCTCATCCTGGCGGACCACAACCTGCCCGCCTTCGACGGCATGAGCGCGCTGCGTCTGACGCGCGCCCGCGGCGAGCCGATCCCGTTCGTCCTGGTGTCGGGCTCGGTCGGCGAGGAGCAGGCGATCGAGAGCATGCGCGCCGGCGCCACCGACTACGTCCTCAAGGCGCGCCTGTCGCGTCTCGGGCCGGTCGTGCGGCGCGCCCTGCAGGAGGACGAGGATCACCGCCGTCGTCTGGAGGCGGAGGCGGCGCGCGCCGAGGAGTCCGAGATCAACGCGGCGCTGGTGCGGGCCGCGCGCGAGCTGGTCGCCTCGCTCGACGCGCCGGTGCTGCTGCAGCGCCTCTGCGCGCTGACGGCCGAGACGCTCTCCTGCCCCCACGCCCTGACGTTGCTCTACGACGAGGAGAGGGATGTCTACGTTCCCGCATCGTGCCACGGCAGCACGCCGGAGTGGGAGTCGATCCGGCTGACGCCGTTCGCGCGCGCGAGCGTGGCGGGCCTGCTCGATCGGCTGGAGCGCGAGGGGGTGGTGGAGACGCGTCCCGACGCGTCGCCGCTCGCGACGTCCATCGAGCGCGCGCTCGGTCTGAGCGACGCGCTGTTCGCCGCCCTGCGCCGCGGCCCGCGCATCGTCGGCCTGCTGGTGGCCTCGCGCGCCCGCCCGTTCGAGCGCCGCGAGCGCCGCACCGCCGAAGGCATCGCGCAGCTCGCCTCGCTGGTGCTGGCCAACGCCAAGGTGGTGGAGGAGCTGCGCGAGGTCGACCAGCTCAAGAACGACTTCGTCGCCACCCTGTCGCACGAGCTCCGCACGCCGCTCAATGTCATCATCGGCTATCACGAGCTGTTGCTCGCCGGCGAGATCCGCGTGCGCGATACCGGCATCGGCATCGAGCCCTCGACCCTGCCGGTGATCTTCGACCCGTTCCGCCAGGGCGAGGGCGCGGGCACGCGCGAGCACGGCGGCGTCGGCCTGGGGCTCTACATCGCGCGCCGACTGGTCGACGTCCTCGGCGGCGACATCGACGTCGTCAGCCAGCCCGGCCAGGGCTCCGAGTTCCACGTCTGGCTGCCGCGCGAGTGGGGGCAGGCGCGCTGACGCGCTCGACGCCATTGTGATACGAGTCGGGCCCGATGCCCGACGAAGCGCGCCGCTCCACCCTCAACCTGTGGGTCATCGCGGCGGCGCAGCTCCTCACCCTCGGGGGCATGACGGCGGTGCTGCCGCTGCTGCCGCTCTACCTGCAGCAGATCGGCGTGGTCGACCGGGTCGCGCTGAAGTACTGGACCGGCGCGCTCGGGGCCGCGCCCTTCGTGATGGCGGTGTTCGCCACGCCGCTGTGGGGGGCGTTCGCGGATCGCGTCGGCCACAAGCCGATGGTGGTCCGCTCGGTGCTCGGCATCGCCGCCACCGGCTTCGGCCTCGGCATGGCGGGCTCGCCGGCGATGCTGCTGTTCTGGCGCGCGGCGCAGGGCGCGGTCAGCGGTGTGTTTCCCGCCGCCGTGGCGCTGCTCTCGGCGCTCACGCCGCGGCCGCGTCTCAGCCACGCCCTGGCGGTGCTGCAGAGCGCGCGCGGCGCCGGTGCGCTCTGCGGCCCGCTGATCGGCGGGCTGGTCGCCGATGCCGCCGGCATCCGGCCGCTCTTCTTCGGCGTCGGCGGTCTCGCCCTGGCGACGGCGCTCGCCTGCAGTTGGCTGATCGAGGAGGAGGCGGTCGCGGGTGGCACCGGCGCGGACGTGCGACGCGAGCCGTCGGTCACGGCGACCTCCCTCCTGCGGCGGCCGGCGATCGTCGGCATGCTGTCGCTCATCGCCGTCTATCAGGTGACGCTGATGGCCTCCTGGCCGACGCTGGCGCTGTTCGTCGAGCAGATCGGCGTCGCCGCCGATGCCGTCGCCTCGACCACCGGGCTGGTGGTGTTCGCCGCCGGCCTGCCGGCGACGTTGACCGCGACGCTGTGGGCCCGCCTCGGCCGGCGCGTCGGCATCGAGCGCCTGCTGGTGGCGTCGCTGCTCTGCACCGGCGCGGCCAACGTCGCGGTCGGTCTGGCCGGCACGCGCCTGGTGCCGCTGCTGGCGCTGCGCGCCCTGGCGGGGTTGTCGATGGCGGGCTTCATTCCGCTCGCCTTCGAATGGCTCAACACGCGCGCGCCCGCCGGGGCGCAGGGGCGCACCGCGGCGCTCGGGTCGACGGCGATGATGCTCGGCAACGTCGTCGGGCCGCTGCTCGGCGGATGGCTGGCGGTGCACGTCGGCCTGGCGGCGACGTTCTGGGTCCCCGGCCTCGGCCTGGCCGCGATCGGCACCGCGCTCGCGCTCGCGCGCGCGCTCGGGGTCGACCCCTTGAACCCGCCACCCCGGCAGTGAATAAGGCCGCGGATGGACATCACCTTCACCGCCGAGGAGGAGGCGTTCCGCCGGCGGGCGCGCGAGTGGATCGAGGCCAACAAGCCGGCGAACCCGCCGTCGGAGAACGACCTCCCGGCGCGCCGCGAGTTCGATCTGGCCTGGCAGCGCAAGATGCACGACGCCGGTTGGGCCGGCATCTCGTGGCCGCGCGAATACGGCGGCCGCGGCCTGCCGCTGATGGAACAGCTCATCTGGTACGAAGAGTTCGCGCGCGCCCGCGCGCACGAGCCGAACACCCTCTTCGTCGGCCTCAACCACGGCGGCCCGACGCTGATCGCCTGCGGCAGCGAGGAGCAGAAGTCGTTTCACCTGCCCCGCATCCTGCGCGGCGAGACCATCTGGTGCCAGGGATTCTCCGAGCCCGGCGCCGGCTCCGACCTCGCCGGGCTGCAGTGCAAGGCGGTGATCGACGGCGACGACCTGGTGGTCACCGGGCAGAAGATCTGGACCAGCTTCGCGCAGATCGCCGAATACCAGGAGCTGCTGGTGCGCACCGACCCCGACGCCCCCAAGCACAAGGGGATCACCTGGGTGATCTGCCCGATGGACGCCAAGGGCATGGAGATCCGGCCCATCCGCACCATGGCCGGACACCAGGACTTCTGCGAGGTGTTCTACGACGAGGTCCGTATCCCGCGAGCCAACATCGTCGGCAAGATCAACGACGGCTGGCGCGTGGCGATGTCGACCCTGAGCTTCGAGCGCGGCACCGCCTTCCTCTCCGAGCAGGTGCGCCTGGCGCGCCTGGTGGACGAGCTGTTCGAGCTCGCCGGCGCGACGCCCGCCCCGGGCGCGTCCGCGCGCGTGGCCCTCGACGACGCCGAGATCGCCCGCCGGCTCGGCCTGGCGCGCGCCGAGGTCGAGGCGCTGCGCTCGATGACCTACCGCGGCGTCAGTCGCACCGCGCGCACCGGCATGCCGAGCTCGGAAGCCTCGCTCATCCGCCTGTTCTTCTCCGAGCTGCAGCAGCGTGTCCTCGCCCTGGCGATGGACATCCTCGGCGCCGACATCCTCGAATGGAACGACGAGGACGCCACCGACGCCGGCGGCCGGCGCGTGCGCGTGCGCGAGACCTGGGTCTTCCGCTACCTGCTCTCCTTCGCCTCCACCATCGCCGCCGGCTCGAAGGACATCCAGCGCAACATCATCGGCGACCGCGTGCTCGGCCTGCCCCGCTGAGCGCGCTCGAGGAGGAGATCGACCCATGGATCTGATGCAGACGGCCGACCAGGATGCGATCCAGCAGACGGTGCGCTCGTTCCTCGCCGAGGAGATGCCGATGGCGCGCGTGCGCCAGCTCGGCCCGGAGGGCAACGCCGCCCTCGGCGCCGTCTGGCGGCAGGCGGCCGAGATCGGCTGCTTCGGCCTCGGCCTGGCCGAGACCGAGGGCGGCGCGGGCTACGCCGTGACCGAGGAGATGGTGCTGTTCGAGGAGCTCGGCAGCAGTCTCGCGCCCGGGCCGTGGCTGGGCTCGGTGCTGGCGGTGCACGCCCTGGCGGGTCGGCCGGAGGCCGAGCTGCGCGACTGGCGCCTGCGCGTGCTGACCGGCGAGGCGCCGGTGGCCTTGCTCGAGCGTCGCGCCTCGGCCGACCTGCGGGTCGAGGGCGAGCGCCTCGGCGGCGCCTGGCGCGGCGTGCTCGACGCCGTCGGCGCGTCCGCCTTCCTGGTGCTGGAGGAGAATGCGGTGTGGCTGGTGCCGCAGAGCGACGGGGTCGAGGTCGCGCGGCGGCCGAGCATGGATCCGACCCGCTCGCTCGCCGACGTCACCCTGCGCGACGCGCGCGCGCTGCGCCTCGCCGCGACCGCCGCCGAGGTCGCGCACCTGCGCAGCGAGGGGCTGGTGCTCGCCTGCGCCGAGGCCGTCGGCGGCGCCCAGCGCACCGTCGAGATGTCGGTCGAGTACGGCAAGGTGCGGCAGCAGTTCGACAAGCCGATCGGTTCCTTCCAGGCGGTCAAGCACCGCTGCGCCGACATGGCGGTGCGCGCCGAGGCGGCCCGCTCGGCGACGATCTACGCCACCATCTCGGTGCGCGACCGCACCGCCGACGCCGCCTTTCAGGCCTCCGTCGCCAAGGTGCTGTGCGCCAACGCCTACATCCTGAACGCCGCCGACAACGTCCAGAACCACGGCGGCATGGGCTTCACCTGGGAGTGCGACGCCCACCTGTTCGTCAAGCGTGCGCGCGGCTTCGACGTGACGCTCGGCGGACGCGCCCGGCATCTCGACGCGATCGTGGCGCGCGCGCGCCACGATCGTTAGCCGCGCACCGACGAGACGCCGAGGCCGCGGAGCAACGCAGGTCGCTCGATCCGCGTCGATCCGCGTCCGTCCGCGGCTCGTCTTCTGTCAGCCGCCCACCCTCGTCGCCACGTTCGTCTCGAGCACCTCGACCAGCGCGCGCGCGTCGACCGGCTTCTGCACGAAGCCGACGGCGCCGGCGGCGAGCGCGCGGGAGCGGTTGGCGCCTTCCTGGCGGGCGGTGACGACGATCACCGGGATCTCCGCCAGCCCCGGGATGTTCTTCAGGCGCTCGAGCACCAGAAAGCCGTCGCCTCCCGGCAGACCGAGGTCGAGCAGGATCGCGTCCGGGCGCTCGCTGCGCGCGATCGCCAGCGCCGTCACGCCGTCGGGCGCGCCCAGCGTCTGATAGCCGTTGCGGTCGAGCCGCACGCTCAGCATGCGGCGCGTGATCTCGTCGTCGTCGACGATCAGGATCTTGCGATCGCTCATGCGCACCTCGCCTCCGCCCGCTGGATGCGGACGACCGGGGTGCGTCGCGTTTCGCGGCGCTGCGGCGCGCAGCGCTGTGGCAGGCGCACCCGCCGGCCCCAGAAATCCACCAGCGCCTGGATCATGTCGTCGAGCTCGTCGACCCGCTGCGGCTTCTGCAGGAACGAGCTGGCGCCGCCGTAGTAGGCGTCCTCGATGTCGTCGGGCATGTCCGACCCCGACAGCACGATCACCGGGATCCGCTTGAGCGCCTCCTCCGACTTGAGGATGCTCAACAGCTTCCGCCCGTCGACGCCCGGGAGCCCGAGGTCGAGCAGCACCAGATCCGGCAGCGGCCCGTCCTCGGCGACCCGCCGCAGCAGGTGCCCGAGCGCCTCGGCCGCCGATCGCGCGACGACCAGTTCGACCGGGAAGCCACTGTTGCGGAACGCCCTCTGGAGGAGACCCACGTCGCCCGCGTCGTCCTCGATCAGCAGGATCGAGAGATCCGCAAGCCGCCCATTCCCTGGAGCAAGCTGAGCCATGCGATGGCAGAGAGCAATTGGGATGCCGCGCTGAGGTCGTCTCGCACCGTGAGCGGTAGGGGGCGGATTCGCTCCAGAATTGGGAACGCTTCCCCGGTTTCCCTCCGCCGCGAGCACGTGTCCCTCGGCGGCAAAGTCTTGCCGGCTCGCTGCCCGGGTGCCGGCTCAGGCGCGCACGAACTTCACCAGCGCGATGCCGTCCACCGGTGGCGCGAAGACCGCCCGCACCCGCAGCCCGGCTCGAATTTCCTCCGGCGGGCAGTCGAGGAGCTGGCTGACGAAGTGCACGCCTTCGTCGAGCAGGACGTCGACCACGTTGTAGGGCAACTGCGGTTCGAACGGGGGCAGGGTCGGACCGCGCACGATCGTCCAGGTGTAGACCTCGCCGTAGCCGCTGGCGAGCTCCCAGGTGTGCTCGCGGCTCAGGCAGTGCGGACAGAGCGGGCGCGGGTAGTGGCGGAAGCGACCGCAGTCGGCGCAGCGCTGCAGGCGCAGCTCGCCGCGCAGGGCGGCTTCGTAGAACGGCGCGTTGTCGCGCGTCGGCTGGGGCAGGGGGGGCTGCATCGGATCACTCGCGCGCGAGGATGACGGCGCCGGTGGGGTCGGTGTTGCCGCCGGCGACCAGCACCAGCTCGCAATCCTCGACCTGCGAGGTCGAGGTGCCGCGGATCTGCCGCACCGCCTCGGCGGTGTTGTTGAAGCCGTGGATGAAGGCTTCGGAGAGCTGGCCGCCGTTGGTGTTGCAGACCAGCCGCCCGTCCGGCCAGGCGAGGCCGCCGTTCTCGACGAACGGCCCGCCCTCGCCGCGTCCGCAGAAGCCGTACTGTTCGAGCGCGATGATCACCAGCGAGGTGAAGAAGTCGTAGAAGAAGGCGGCATCGATGTCGGTGGGGTCGCAGCCCGCCTGCGCGAAGAGCTGGCGCGCGACGCGCGGCGCGGACTCCTCCTCGAACGGGCGGGAGAACAGGTTGGAGAGGCGGATGTGGTGCGAGCCGGCGGCCATCGCGCCGGCGCGGATGATCGCCGGGCGCCGGCGCAGGTCGCGCGCGCGCTCGACCGTCGTCAGCAGCAGCGCCACCGCGCCATCGGTCTCGATGTTGCAGTCGAACAGCCGCAGCGGGTCGGCGACCAGGCGCGAGGCGTGGTGGTCGGCGCGCGTCATCGGTGCGCGCATGACGGCGTTGGGGTTGCGCTGGGCGTGCTGCCGGAAGGCGATGGCGA
>Ga0268299_1003125_pt1 | contig 16464 bp, 13 predicted proteins | sample NOBtaG_FD_193484 | JGI IMG/M metagenome (GOLD analysis project Ga0268299, IMG submission 193484) | Activated sludge microbial communities from bioreactor in Nijmegen, Gelderland, Netherland - NOB reactor | ecosystem: Engineered > Bioreactor > Aerobic > Activated sludge | place: Netherlands...
CCGTGCTGCGGGTGCTCCGCCGACGGCTCGGTATCCGCCCCGAGGCCGAGACCCCGCTCGGCGTCGTCCTCAGCGGCAAGGCCGCCGGCGTGGTGGTGGTCGATCCGACAGCTCCGGTGACGGCGGCGATCACCCTCATGGTCGGCCACGGCATCGGCGCTGTCGTGGTGTCGAGCGACGGCCGTCGGGTGGAGGGGATCCTGTCCGAGCGGGACGTCCTGGTGGCCCTCGAACGGTCGGGGCCGGAGATCCTCGGCCAGACGACAGCCAGCGTCTGCAGCTCCGACGTGCTGACGGCAACCCTCACTGATTCGGTGGCCGAGGTGATGGGAGCCATGACCGTACGACGGGCCCGCCATGTGCCGGTCACCGACGCCGGCCGCCTGGTCGGCATCGTCAGCGTGGGTGATCTGGTGCTCCACCGTCTGCTCGAGATCGACGGCTCAGACGATCTGGAGCCGTCGTCGGACGATGTCATGGCCCTGTCCGGTCGGCAACGGAGCCATTCGGATATCGGCGTTCACTAACGGCGGGCGGCTCGGGGCCGATGGCTGTTCGATGTTCCACCCCGAACGGCGGCGGCGCCCCCGGCGCTGATCCCCAGGAAGAGGCGACACAGCATGCGTAGCGCGACCCTGCCCGGCCGACGCCCCCGGGCAGGTGCCACCACCACGTCCGCCGCCCATCTCTCCTACGACATGGGGTCCGGCCCGGCGTTGACCATGCTCGACGTCCTCCCGCTCAACGTCCTCTACACCGATGCGTCGCTCGTGGTCAGGTACGTCAACCGCCGGTCGCTCGCCACCCTGCGCACCATCGAGTCGCTCCTGCCGGTGACGGCCGACCAGGTGCTCGGCTCGTCGATCGACATCTTCCACCGCCATCCCGCCCACCAGCGGAGCATCCTGGCCGACCACCGCAACCTTCCCCACCATGCCAAGTTCCAGCTCGGCCCCGAGTGGCTGGAGCTCGAAGCGGCCGCCATCCACCGACCGGACGGCACCGTCAGCGGCTTCATGGTCACCTGGGACGTCATCACCGCGCGGGTCCAGGCGGCCGACCGCATCGTGGGCCACACCACCACGGTGGCCGCCGCCATCGATCAGATGACCGCCGGCATCGCCGACATCGCCCGCAGCGCCGGTCTGGCCGCCGACGTCACCAAAGAGGCGGCGGCTGACGCAGCCCGGGCCCAGCAGCTCACCGCCGCCCTGGCCGCCGAGTCGAACCAGATCGACACCGTCCTCGACCTCATCTCCAGCGTCGCCGCCCAGACCAAGCTGCTGGCCCTGAACGCCACCATCGAGGCGGCCCGGGCCGGCCAGCAGGGCAAAGGCTTCGCCGTGGTGGCGGCCGAGGTGAAGAACCTGGCCCTGTCGGCCGCCGACTCCACCGCCGACATCGCCCACCGCATCGGCACCCTCCGGGCCCGCACCGACGACGTGACCGCCCTCATCGACTCGATGACGGCCTCCATCGAGTCGGCCCGAGACTCCGCCGCCTCGATCGCGGTGTCGGTACGCGAGCAGTCGGCCGCTGCCGGCGAGATCGGCGAGAACGCGGCCGAGGCGGCCCACGAGGTCCAGGCCTTCATCGTCTGACCGGGCGTCGACCCGGGGCGCAGGCGGTCGGGGAGAGGTCGGCGCGCGCCCGATGTCACGCATAGCCGGCGCCGCCAGGGGGAACGCCAGGCCCATGCTCGATCGCGACCTCGCCCTGGCGGCAGCCCGGCTGGCGCGCGTGCTCGATGGCGGCCGGGTGGCCTGCGCCGAGTCGTGCACCTCCGGCCTCATCGCCCAGGCCCTGGCCGACGCCCCCGGCGCCAGCGACTGGTTCCTGGGCGGCATCGTCACCTACCACCGCCAGGCCAAGTCCCTGCTCGGCGTGGGCCCCGGCCCGGTGGTCACCTGCTCGGTGGCCGACCAGATGGCGGTGGGGGCGGCCCGCCTGTTCGGAGCCGACCTCGCCGTGTCCACCACCGGCGCCGCCGGCCCTGCCGGCCTCGACGGTGCCCCACCGGGCACGGTGGTGATCGGCTGGTACGTCGACGGCGACCACGGGGCCGAGATCCACCACATCGAGGGCGACCGCCACACGGTGTGCCAGGTGGCCGCCCGCCAGGCGCTCCACACCCTCACCGCCCGCCTGCTCACCCTCCGGTCGCCCAAGCTCTGACCGGCCCGGCACCGGGCCCAGGGTGAGGAAGAGCGGGCCCCGGTGCCGGGCGGACCGCGGCCGACCGACCGACCAGTCGACCGCCCCGGCTCCGAGGCCCGCCGCTCATGCCGCCCAGCTAGGCCTGGCCGAGCTCCAGTTGGGCGAGATGGAGGAGGCGTTCATCGTCGCTCAGCTTGGACGCCGACCGACGCCCGGCGAGGTAGATGACCACCGCCGCGATCAGGGTGCCGGCCGTGATCGAGCCGACGTTCCACATCCAGGTGCTCTTGGGGATGTCGGCGCTGAAGGGCAGGGTGAACGTGTAGTAGATCCCCACCGAGGTGCCGCCGATGCCGACGGCGGCCACCGCCGTCGCCGCCCAGCTGCCGCCCGGGATCCGCCAGAAGTCCTCGCTGGCGTAACGGGCGGCGTACTTGCGGCGGGCGATGATCACCGGGACCAGGAAGAAGTAGCCGGAGGCCAGCCAAAGCACGGTCAGCGCCCCCTGGATCGACAGGAAGATCGTGGTCAGCGACTGCTGGGAGTACAGCACCACCACCAGGATCGACGAGATCACGCCCTGGAGCAGCAGGGCCGTCACCGGGTTGCGGGTGCGGGGGTTGAGATGGGTGAACAGCCGGGGCAGGTGTCGCTCCAGGCCCGACACGAACACCAGCCGGGAGTAGGCCGACTGGTAGATGGTGAAGGCCATCAGGCTGACCAGGGCCACCCCCACGGCGCCGATGCGCCCCAACCCGCTCACGCCCAGGTAATCGAACACGCGGGGCACCCCGGTGACGGCGTCGAGCTCATCGCCCGGGGTCGACAGCAGGATCCCGGCCGTGCCGAAGATGTAGCCGACGGCCAGGATGATCGAGCCCCAGAGCACCATCTTGGTGGCGTTGCGGGCCTTGAGGAACTCGGCGCCCATGTTGTACGGAGTCTCGACGCCCACGAGATAGAGGAGCACGACGCCGAACACCCAGCCGTAGGTGCCGAAGTTGAACGACAGCGTCTCGCCCACCGAGAACGGCACGGCCGAGCCGCCCTCCTTGGCCGCCACGATGATGCCGGCCACGAACACCGCTGTCACCAGCACCCCGTAGAAGATGAACACCCCGCGGGCGATCGACTGGGTGAGCGTGAGCTTTCGCATGGCGAAGGCCACGCACCCCCACAGCAGCACGAGCTGCAGCACGATGTTGGCCGTCAGCCCGGGCTGGAACCCGAAGGCGTAGGAGAAGAAGGCCACCGCGGCGGCCGGGGTGAGGGTGCCGGCCAGGATCACCGGGATCCACGACAGGAAGCCGCCGAGGAAGGCCAGCCGCTCGGACATGGTGTGGTACGACCAGATGTACACGCCGCCCTGTGCCGGCCACATGCCGCCCAGCTCGGCCACGGCCGCGGCCGCCGGAGCCAGGAAGAGCACGAAGCCGGCCAGCCACATCGAGATTGAGGCCCAGCCGCCACCGGCGATGATCGACGATCCCGAGATGAAGAAGATGATGAACACGTACACCGCTACCAGGTCGAAGGTGCCGAGCACCTTCGGTAACACCTGGTCGGGCACGATCTCCGAGATCAGCTTGTCGCCGGTCCCGTCGGACGTGGTAGGGGCGGCCATGGGCATGCTCCTGGTTGCTAGTGGGTGGGTCGGGGATCGGGGAGCGGCGCAAGAAGCACGTCAGTTGTCGTCGGTGATGCGGCCGTCGGCCATGCGGACCACCCGGTGGGCCCGCTCGGCCACCTTCGGGTCGTGGGTGGAGGCGACGACGCCCACGCCGAGCCGGCCGCAGAGGTCGTGCAGCAGCTCGATGATGGTGGTGCCGCTCCTGTGGTCGAGGTTGGCCGTGGGCTCGTCGGCCAGGATCAGGCGGGGCGAGCCGATGAGGGCCCGGGCGATCGCCGTGCGCTGCTGCTCGCCGCCCGACATCCGCGACGGCCGATGGTGCAGCCGGTGCCCCAGCCCCACCAGCTCGAGCAGCTCGGTGGCCCGCTGGCGCACCGACTGGCGGTCGACCGCCTCGAAGGTGAGGGGCAGTTCCACGTTCTCCACCGCGCTGAGGAACGGGATGAGGTTGTAGCTCTGGAAGATGAAGCCGATGGTGGAGCGCCGCAGCGACGAGAACTGGCTCTCGGTGAGCTTCGAGGTCGACGTGCCGGCGATCGTGATCTCGCCCTTGGTCGGCCGGTCGAGCCCTCCCAGCAGGTGCAGCACGGTGGACTTGCCGCTGCCGCTCGGGCCCATCAGGCACAGGAACTCCCCGGGATCGGATGTGAAGCTGACGTCGACCACGGCGTGCACCACCTCCTCGCCCATGGCGAACAGCTTCCACACGCTGTCGACGGCGACGATCGGGCCGTCGAGGGGTGGCGCCACCTGCGGGATCGAGCCGAGCAGTCCGACGGGCGGGGCGGTGGTGTCCATGTGAGGGGGTCTCCGATCTCAGAAGCTACGAGGCCGACAACGAGGCGAGGGGCGGGCGGCGGACGGCCCGTACGGTGGGCACGGCGCTGGCGGCGATGGCGGCCACCACCGACACACCCACGGCCAGGACGATTCCGGTGAGCACGTCGCCGGCCTGGACCGAACCGTCGATCATGCCGGCGGCCGGTGCTCCGAAGCCGAACAGCCCGCCCACCAGCGCCCCGATCACGGCTCCGGCGGCGGCCGTGGCCACCGGCTCCACCAGCAGCGCCCCCAGCGTGCACCGGGGCGGCACCCCGAAGGTGGACAGCACGCCGATCTCGGCCGAGCGCTGGTTGATCGACCGGGTGGCGGCGATGGCCACCTCGAACGCCCCCACCAGCAGCACCACCACGGCGATGGCCAGGGTGGCCCGCCCCACACTGGCGCCGCTTCCCAGCGTCTCGCCCTGGCGGCGCACCGCCGGCATGAGGGCCATCACCAGCACCACGAGGAAGGCGCCGGTGGCCACCGTGACCACGGGGAGGGTGAGCAGCCGGCGCCGGCGCCAGGCGGCCATGGTCCCGTAGGCCACGGCCCGGTACAGGGAGTGGATCATCAGTGGTCCGCCAGAAGGGAGACGGGCCGCTGCTGGAGCAGCCGGTGGACGGGGATGAGGGCGGCCACGATGCCGAGCGCCGGCAGGTACATGGCCACCAGGCCGGCCGCTTCCAGCCAGGCCCGGAGCGAGAAGAACGATTTGGCGGCGAAGGCCACGATCGCCCCGCCCAGCAGGGTGCCGCTGAGGTACGCCACCACGAACAGCAGCAGCGACTCGACGAGGAAGAAGTACAGCACCTCGTCGGTGAGCCCGATGCTGGCCATGATCCCGAACTCCCGCCGTCGTTCCTGCACCGAGGCCACGAAGGTGGACACCGCGATCACGAAGCCGAGAGCCAGGGCCACGGTGGAGATCAGGCCGAGGAACGACGAGCTCACCTTGGACCCGAGGAGAGCGGCGAACTTCTGGTCGAACGAGATGAACCCGAGCCGGTTGGTGGAGCGCTGGGTGGAGTACACCAGCCCGGTGGCGCCATCGGCCGGCTGCACCGCTGGGTCGCTGGTCACCACCAGGCCGGTGGCCTCGGCCACCGTGTCGGGGGCGGCGGGGTCGCCGGGCGGTGCCCGCAGGGTGAGCCATCCGTTCGCCGCGCCGGCCGCCTCGGCCACCTCCAGGGGCACGGTCACCCGGGCGCCGGCTTCGGATGACAGCTCCACGGTGAGCGGGGTGCCGGCGACCTCGAGGGTCGCCCCGTCGGTCAGGCCCAATCGGCGGGCGCCCTCGGGGCTGACCAGGGCGGTGCCGTCGGCCGCCCCGGTGCGGCCCACCAGGGCCACGTCGGCGTTGTCGGCCACCGTGGCGGTGACCGTGCGCTCGGTGGTCCAGCCGGCGGGGGCGGTGAGCTCGGGCGGGGGGGCGTCGGCCATGATGACCCCGGTGGCCGGATCGACCCGGATGCCGCCGGCCGGCACCGCCCAGTACGGTGCGCCCCCCACGGCCTCGGTCACGGCGTCGACGCCCAGCACCTGGTATCCCGAGGCGATCGTGCGCATCACCACCGCCGCCGAGATGGCCAGGGCGATGCCGGCCACCGCCAGCACCGCCCGCTCCGGCCGGCGCCGCACGTTGGCCAGAGCGAAGGCCAGCAGCCGCCGGGACGAGCCGGTCGCCGCTTCCAGCGGTTCCACCGCCGCCGGAGCAACCAGTATCTCGTCGGCTTGGATCGTCACGCAGGTACCCCCTGTCGATGCTTGTGGGGGTAAGACAATCGAAAGCGTGGGGCGGCACGATTTCCCCGCGGTCAAGCGTGAGTTGCTAGTGGCTTTCGACTAGATGACCGGCGGGATCTGAGCATCAGAAAGAGTGAATATCAACCAAAGATTTGCGTCAGATCAGGCATCATGAGGTCCGCCAGCTCCCGCTCGATGAGACCGGCCCGGACCTGGCACCCCGGAGTGCCCTTCTCGGCGACGATTTGTGTGCTGGTCAGGCGGTGCGCCCGCCCAGCGCAGCGGCGGCCAGCAGGGCCGGCCGATCCCAGTGGCGGTGCCGGCCCACGGCGTCGAGCAGGCGGGTGACCAGGTCGGCGTCCACATCGTCACCGCCCAGCACCACGCCGGCTGCGTCGTCGCCGTCGCCGATCCCGAAGCTGGCCAGCGTGTCCCGGCCCTGCCCCCAGGCAGCCACGGTCTTGTGGTGCCGGAACGCCTCGTGCACGAACATGGCGGCATAGGGTTCGGCCACCAGCTCCTCGGCTCCCACGCCGCCGGCGATCACCACCGCGTCGAACTCCACCGACTGGGCGGTGAGGAACGCCTTGGGAGCGGGGAGAGGGGCACCGCTCTCGCCCTGGAGCAGGCCCAGGTGGGTTCCCACCACCTGTACCCGCGCGCCGGCCGCGGTGGCGCCGGCGGCCACGATGGCCACCCCGGCGGCGTCGACGCCGTCGGCAGCCAACACGGCGATCAGCCGGCCGTCCACCGGCCCGGGCTCGCCGGCGACCTGCGACAGGGCGGGCGACTGGTCGAGGCCGGCCGCCGCCTCGCCTGCAGATCGTGCGCCCGCCCCGTCGCCGCCGTTCGACGGGGCGGGCGCGACCGGTGCCGGCATGCCCAGCGCAGCGGCCACCCGCTGGCACAGCTCGGCGTCGACCTCGGCCAGGTTGCGCACCATCCGCTCCCGGACGTGCGCCACCTCCACCTTGCCCAACTCGAACGAGAAGCCGCCCACGATGTGGTCCTGTTCGACCGGGGTCATCGACCGCCAGAACAGGGTGGCCTGGGTGAAGTAGTCCGGCGTGGGCTCGGCCCGGCCCCGGATCACCTCACCGCTCACCATCCGGGGCACCCGCTCGTAGCCGCCCTCGGCCAGCCCGGCCGTGAACGGGCAGCCCCCACCGAGCGAGTTGGGGGAGTACCGCACCCGGCCGCCCAGGATGGCGGACTGGCCGAACCCGTCCTGGGTCATCGGGTTCACCGGTGACCGCGGTCGGTTGATCGGCAGGAACTCGAAGTTCGGGCCGCCGAGACGGGTGAGCTGGGTGTCGAGGTAGGAGAAGTTGCGGGCCTGGAGCAGAGGGTCGTCCGTGCCCTCGATGCCGGTGACGAGGTGGGCGGTGCAGAACGCCACCTGTTCGGTCTCGGCGAAGAAGTCGCTCACGTTGCGATCGAGCACGAGCCGCCCCACCCGCTCCACCGGAGCCAGTTCCTCGGGCACGAGCTTGGTCGAGTCGAGCAGGTCGATGCCCTCGAACATCTGGTCCTCGGTGTCCTCGAACAGCTGCAGGCCCAGCTCCCACTCGGGGAACACGCCGGCGTCGATGGCGTCGTACAGGTCCCGGCGCAGGAAGTCGGGGTCGACCCCGGCCAGCTTCTGGCTCTCTTCCCACAGCAGGGAATGGGTGCCGAGGAGCGGCTTCCAGTGGAACTTGGCCAAGCGGGTCTCACCGGCCGCGTTCACCAGCCGGAACGTGTGGACCCCGAAGCCCTCCATCATCCGGAACGACCGGGGGAGGGTCCGGTCCGACATCGACCACAGGAGCATGTGGGTGGACTCGGGCAACAGCGACACGAAGTCCCAGAAGGTGTCGTGGGCCGTGGCCGACTGCGGGATCTCCCGATGGGGTTCGGGCTTGGCGGCATGGACGAGGTCGGGGAACTTGATGCCGTCCTGGATGAAGAAGACCGGGATGTTGTTGCCCACCAGGTCGAAGTTCCCGGCCGAGGTGTAGAACTTGGTGGCGAAGCCTCGGACCTCCCGGGTGGTGTCGGGAGCACCCCGGGAGCCGAGGACGGTGGAGAAGCGCACGAACACCGGCGTCACCACGTCGGGGTCGGCCAGGAACTCGGCGCAGGTCACGTCGGCCAGCGAGCGGTAGGGCCGGAAGTGGCCGTGGGCCCCGACGCCCCTGGCGTGCACCACCCGCTCCGGGATCCGCTCGTGGTCGAAGTGCATGATCTTGTCGCGCAGGTGGACGTCGTCGAGCAGGGTGGGGCCCCTGCGCCCCGCCTTCACCGAGTCGTCGGTGCCGTCCACCGGTGTGCCCCAGGTGGTGGTGAGCCGGTCGCCCCGTTGGGCGAAGGCCGGCATGTAGGCATCGTCGCGTGCCGGGTGCTCGCCGTCGGTCTTGACCAGCACATCGGGATAGCCGGGGGACGGCTTCACCAGTGCGTCGACGGCGGGATCGTCGGAGCCCAGCGCCTCCCGGCCGTTGCCGGGATCCTGATCCGCGGGCCTGTCGTTGCCGGTGGTGCTCATCGGGAACCTCCGTTGCGGTGGGCGGCGGCTTCGTCGTCGAGAGCTCGCAGGGTGTCCGGGGTGGCCATCTGGAGGAAGGCGGGAAAGACTTCGCCTTCCTCCACCGCCACGTGGGCCTGGACCGCGAGCTGGAGGGCCCGCAAACCGATCAGCATCGACTGCTCGTCGTCGGCCCCCTCCAGCACGGCCATCACCGCTCGCATCTCGTCGTGGTCCTCGATCGAGGTCTCCACCAGCCACGGGGCGGCGGGGAGGGCCTGGGCGATGCGCGGGTACACCACCGTCTCCTCCAGCTCGGCGTGGGTGGTCAACTCCTCCAGGATCTGGTCCACCAGGGCCCGGCGGGCGGGGCCGTGGGGGGCCAAGCTGGCCCGGGCGAACAGGCTCTCCACCCGGCGGTGGTCGATCTCGAGCTGGGACAAGGCGTCGCCCCGGTTGGCACCCGACGCGGTGGCGTCGAGCCGGCTGGCCGTTCTCATCAGGTCTCCTTCTCCCAGCCATGCCGGGAGGGTCGGCGGGCAATCAGGCCGATCGCTACCCAGCCGGACCGGGGGCAAACACGGGCCATGGTGTCGAGCGGGGGCCTTCGCCGCCAGACTGGAGCCGATGCCCGGGACCAGCGCGGCCGACGAGACGAGGGCGAACGCCCCGGATGACGGTGAGCCCGGACCCCGTCTGTCGATCGGTACGGTGGCCAAGCTTCTCCTTCTGGCTTTCGTGATCCACACGTTCGTGATCCCCCAGATCGGCGGGGCCCGGGCCGCTCTGCGCACCGTGTCGTCGGTGTCGCCCGGTCTGGTCGGTCTGGCAGTGGCCCTCGAGGCCGGTGCACTGGTGGCCTATGCCGCCTTCCTCCGGCTCCTGCTGCCCCGCCGGCAGGGGGTGAGCCTCGGCTACTGCACCGGGGTGGTGGTCTCGTCGACCGGCATCAACCACATGATCCCGGGCGGTGCCGCCACCACCGCCGCCGTGAACTATCGCCTGCTGGGCCGGCTCGGGATCCCGGGTCCCCAGCTCGCCTTCGCCCTGGGTGCTCAGGCCATCGGTTCGGCCATGGTGCTCAACATGTTGCTGTGGGCCGCCCTGCTCGTGTCGATCCCGGTCAGCGGCTTCCATCCGGCCTACGCCACCGCCGCCGCCGTCGGCGCCTTCGTCCTGATCGTCGCGGCGGGGGCCGTGGTCGCCCTCCAGCACGGTCGGGAGCAGTTGGCGGTTGAGGGCTCGCGCCTGGTCGGGCGGCTCCCAGGGGTGGAAGCGAGCCGGGTGGAGCGGGCCGTGCGCCAGGCCGGTGCCTCGCTCGACACCCTCATCCACACCCCGGGCCTGCTGTGGCAGAGCGCCGGCCTGGCTGCCCTGAACTGGCTGCTCGACGCGGCCGCCCTGTGGACCATGGTGGCCGCCTTCGGCTTCCGCCCGGGCGTGATCGGCCTCCTGGTGGCCTACGGGCTGGCCAACGTGATCGGAGCCCTGCCCATCTCACCGGGCGGGCTGGGGATCATCGAGGCCGTGCTGATCCCGTCGCTCATCAGCATCGGCGCCCCCTCGGCCGTGGCGGCCGTGGCTGTCGTGGCCTACCGCCTGGTCAGCTTCTGGCTGCCGATCCCGCTCGGGCTGGCGACGTTCGTGGTGCTGCTGCGGCGGGGGGCTCCCACCCCCGACACCCGCCCCCACCTGGGTGACGTCCTCGACGACGTGCGCAAGCACCACAATGATCCTGTCCCGGCCGATCCCGGGCCCGCTCCCGGAGGCCCATGACCGACGTTCTTCCCGAGCTCGCCCTGGTGGTTGTCCTGGTGCTGGTCAACGCGGCCTTCGCCGGCACCGAGCTGGCCCTGGTCTCGTTGCGGGACAGCCAGCTCCAGCGCCTGGAGCAGACCTCGAAGGCCGGGGCGTTGCTGGCCCGCCTGGCCCGGGACCCCAACAACTTCCTGGCCACGATCCAGGTCGGCATCACCCTGGCCGGGTTCCTGGCCTCGGCCGCCGCCGCCGTGTCGCTGGCCGAGCCACTGCGGGAGCCGCTGTCGTTCCTGGGCGGGGCGGCCGAGCCGGCGGCCGTGATCATCGTGACCGTGCTGCTGGCCTACGTCACGCTGGTGGCCGGAGAGCTGGCCCCCAAGCGCCTGGCCATGCAGCGGGCCGAGCGGTGGGGGCTGCTGGCGGCCCGGCCGCTGGCCGTGCTGGCCAGCGTCACCCGGCCCGCCGTGTGGCTGCTGTCCCGTTCCACCGACGTCCTCGTCCGCCTGCTCGGCGCCGACCCCCACCTCCAACGGGAAGACGTGACCGAGGAGGAGCTGCGGGACATGGTGGCCGCCCAGCCCCACTTCACCGCCGAGCAGCGCATGATCATCGACGGCGCGTTCGAGATCGCCGAGCGCACCCTGATGGAGATCCTGCGGCCGAGGGGCGACGTGTTCGTGCTCGACGCCGCCGTCCCGGCGGCCGAAGCCCGGGCCCAGCTGGCCGCCTCGGGCCACTCCCGGGCGCCGGTGGCGGTGGGCGCCTCGCTCGACGAGGTGGTCGGCGTCGTCCATCTCCGGGATCTCCTCGACGGGAGCGACGAGCCGGTGGGGGAGCGGGCCCGGGGCGACCTGCGGTACTTCCCCGAGTCGGCCCGCGTGCTCGACACGCTGCGCCAGCTCCAGGCGGCCCGGGAGCAGATGGCCCTGGTGGTCGACGAGCACGGCTCCACCGCCGGCCTCGTGACGGTGGAAGACCTGGTCGAGGAACTGGTGGGCGAGATCTACGACGAGACCGACCGGGATATCCGCACCGCCCGGACCGAGGCCGATGGAACCCGGGTGGTGCCCGGCCGGTTCCCGATCCACGACCTCGACGACATCGGCGTCGACGGCATTCCCGAGGGGCCCTACGCCACCGTGGCCGGCCTCGTGCTGGAGCGGCTGGGCCGCCTGCCCGAGGTCCCCGGCGACGTGGTGACGGTGGGGCCGTGGTCGATCCAGGTCACCGCTGTCGGCCGGCGCACGGTCGACGAGGTCCGCATCCGGCTACGGCCCGACGCGGTCGACGACGAGCCGCCGCCCGACGAGTGACGGGTGAGGGGCCGCCTCAGCGGGTGAGCGACCGGTCCTCCAGCATCTGATCCACCTGCTTGCGCACGATACTGCCCATCTCGGGGTGGGTGAGGACCCAGAAGCGGTCGTTGAGCACGGCGTCGAGCACCATCGGCCCTACCTCGTCGGGGTTCATGCCTTCGGCCAGGGTGCGGGTCAGGATGTCCCAGAACTTCTTGCCGGCCGTCGTGCCCACGTGCTGGGCCGCCGACTCGGCCGACCGGTTGCGCTCGGAGTCGACGATGTTGGTGTTGATCGGGCCAGGGCACAGCACCGAGGCCCGCAGGGGCGACCCGGCCAGGCGAAGGTCCCGCTCCAGCGAGGCCATGAGGGCCACCACGCCGTGCTTGGCCACGTTGTAGGCACCGAGCGAGGCACCGGCGTAGAGCCCGGCCATGGACGCCGTCGAGTTGATGTGGCCGGGCTCGCCCTGGCGTTCCATGATCGGCAGGAACACGTGCACCCCGTGGATCGGGCCCCACAGGTCGATGTCGATCGTCCACCGCCAGTCCTCCATCGACGTGGCGCCCACCGGGTCCGACACGCCGACTCCGGCGTTGTTGCACAGCACGTGCACCGCCCCGAAGCGGTCGAGGGCGGCGGCGGCCAGGGCCTCCACCTGATCCAGCTTCGACACATCGGTGCGCACGCCGATGGCCTCGGTGCCCTTGGCCGACAGCTCGGCCACGACCTCGTCCATCGGGGCCTGCTCGATGTCGGCCACCACGATGTTCATGCCACGGCCGGCCAGGGCCCGCACGATGCCCCGCCCGATGCCGCTGCCGCCGCCCGTCACCACTGCCGTCTTGCCGTTCACGTCCATCGGGCTCACCGTAGACGGGGTGCGGGGGTGGCGCCATCATGGGACGGCACCGGGCGGGCCCCAGCGGGTCGGAGCCTCAGCCGGGCGGGCCGCTACCTCCGTCGTGGGCGCCGCTGCCGTTCTCGCCGTTGCCGTTGGCGCCCTCCCCATGGGGGGTTTCGGCCGCCGGCCCGCCGTTTGCGTAGGCACCGCTGTTGTGGGCCGGCGTCTCGTGCGACGGCCCCGGCGCCGGCATGCCCGGGGGCGGGGCCATCGGGGGCGGAGCGGTGTACGGCGACGACGGCTCCGTACCGGAGGGCGGAGGCGCCGGGTAGGGCTGTTGCGGCCGCATCGGCGGTGCGTACGGCTGCTGGGCCGGCGGGCTGTACGGCTGTTGGGGGTAGGGCGTCGTGGTGGACTGGGACAGGTGCGCCGTCACGTCGACCGCCACGGCGCTCGGGATCGGCAGCTCCAGCTTCGGCAGCACCGCCTCGACCCGGCCGTGATGCCGGTGGGCCGCCGCCACCAGCTCGTGGTAGGCGGTGAGCTCGTCACGCATCTGCTGGGTCTTGTAGATGCGCCCATCGATGATGGGGCCCTGCACCCCGTCGATCACGGCCTCGACATCCTCGCCGGCCATGGTCTTGTGCGTCTCCAGGGCGTGGGCCACGGAGAGCACCTCGAACCAGTTGTCGACGAGCAACTCGTGGACGGCATCGAGCAGGCGCCGCAGGTTCGCTTCCACCCGCTCTCCGAGCGGGGAGATTCCGGGGTTGTCGCCCTTGCCGCCCTCGGGGCCGGGACCCCGGCCCACACCGAGGCCGATCTGGTGGCCGGAGCCGAACGCCGCCTGCAGCTGGGCCGCCGCCAGGTGGGAGGTGACGGTGTCGCCCATGCCCCACAGGGCCTCCATGAGCGACGCCAGATAGGTGGCGGTCTGCAGGTCCCCGGTGACGCCGTTGGAGTTGTCGTTGTCGAAGAACAGCCGCTCGCCTGCGAGCGAAGCCAGGGCGACCATGATGTCCGCCTCGTACTCGCTCTTCCAGTTGGTGAACTGGTCTTCCGGCTTGATCGAAGCGACCATGCCCAGGTAGTTGCTGCCCTTCTCGATCGTCGCCAGGTCGATGTGCATGTGGCGACGCACCCGGTAGGCGGCCACGGCGTGGCACGCCTCGTGCACGGCCACGGCGTGGCGTTCCCGCTCGATGTACTCGACGTCCTCGGGCGGGCCGAGCTCTTTGAAGTGCTTCGCCCAGATCACGTCTTCCCACGTCACGGCTTCCCGCCCGGAACGGATGGCGTTGATGAGCGCCTCGTTGATCAGGTCCTTGATCTTGGCCCCGGTGGCGTAAGGGGTGATCACGGCCAGCTTCTCGATCTGCTCCGGGGTGAGCTGGTGGGCGACCTTGCGCAGGTAGCCCTCGTAGGTCTTTCGGCGACCGTCCTTCGACGGGTATCCCACCTTGTAGATGCGATCGATCCGGCCCGGCCGCAGCATGGCGTCGTCGAGCGCGTCCGGCATGTTGGTGGCCATCATGATGAGGATCCGGTACTTGAGCGGCGGCTTGGGCCGCAGGCCGAGAAAGCGTCGCACGTACCGGTTGAGGAAGCCCCGCGGCTTCTTCAACCCGGAGATCTCGCTCAGCAGGGCCTGCAGCGTGCCCATGCCGCCGCCGCCCATGCCGCCCACGATCACCCGATCCTTGATGGATCGGCGCTCGCCGGGTGCCTCGCCGGCGCCCGCTTCGGCCGCCGCGGTGCGCTTGGCTTCGAACCACAGACCCTGTGCCTGGGGCGACAGCCAGCGAAGGTGCTCCATGTCGGCGCCCCCCGTCGTCCAGCCGGCGGCACCGCCGGCGGAGATCGCTGAACCGCGGTTGCCGAGGGAGTCGGCCTCGTCGAAGAACACGATCACGCCGCCGTAGCGCAGGGCCAGCTTGCGCAGCTTGCGGAACAGGCTCTTGACCTTCAGGATGCCGACACCCATGAACATGTTGATGAAGGCGCCGGGGTCGACGAACACGTAGGGCCGGCCGGTCTGGCCGGCGACCGCCTCGGCCATCAGGGTCTTGCCGGTGCCGGGAGGGCCCCAGAGCAGGATGCCGCCGGGCACGTGGCCGCCCCGCTCCTCGATCAGGCGGGGGTTCTCGAGGAACAGCACGTTCTCCTTGACCTTCTCGAGCACGTGGTCCTGGCCCCACACGTCGTCGAAGGTGGTGGTGACGTCCTCGGGCATGTACACGTCGACGCCGCCCCGGGACAGGAAGAAGAACAGGAACCCGAATTGGCCCACGATGAACAGCATGGGGAAGACGAGCGAGACCCAGAACGGCATCTGGTCGGGGCCGACCGTCAGGAAGTTGTAGATGGCACCAGGTAGGGCGGTGAACCCCTCGCCGAAGGAGACGCCGCGGCGATTGGCCAGAATGGCCGAGAAAACGAGGTAGGCGGCGATGAACTTGGCCGCCCGGGCCGTCCGGTAGCGCAACCACGGGTCGCGCCGGTCCTTCCAGCGGTCCAGCCCACCCCACACCGTCTCCACCCAGAAGTGGTTGTACTTGGCGTTCTGCTCGCTGACCAGGTAGTGGAGTTGCCGCACGACCTCGATCAGGGCCAGCGTCAGGATCCAGCCCGACCGCTGGATCTGGGTGATGGCCGCATCGCCGAACGTGTAGGCCGGCTGCTCGGAGCGGAGCCGCCACAACAGGAACACGAACACGGCGGCCAGGATGACCAGGATCTTCACCCGGTCGAACAGCGACACCGGCCGCCGGGGCTTGGCTTGGGGCTTTGGCGGCTCCCAGATCGCATTCGTGGTCGGCGCCACCGGCGTGGCCCCGGGCTGTTGGGGGGGCCCCGGAAAGACCGGTGGGGACGAGGGTGGCAGGTCGCTCATGTCAGCTCTCCAGGCTCCACGAAGCTTGTATGTTCTGGATCAGGTCGGCCTGCTCCAGGAAGCAGGACTGGGTGCAGGTGAGTTCGGTGATGACGACACGATCGGTTGCGCGGGTCACCAGAGCCTGGAAGTCGCGGGCGGACGAACCGACCGCCAGCTGGATGCGGATGCCCCATACGTCGGGCTCGGCGATCTCCTCATAGGCGATGACGAAGGAGTCTCCCGGGACGTCGCCGCTGGCCTGCAACGACACCGTGCCGTCCCCATTGCTCACCTGTTCCACCGGGTCGTACTCGCCCTTGGTCGACAACTTCCGCAGGGCCGCGAAGGACGCGAGGTCGCCGTGCTCGATCGAGGTCATGAACAGGACCGGCTCGTCGCCGATCTCGTCGCGGGTGGATCCGGGGCGGCCGTAGACCGCGGCCGGGCCGTCGACCCCGCCCAGGTCGTTGAACTCCTTGGGCACCACGAAGCTGATCGAGCTCTCGGGCACGGTGATCTCGCGCGCCGTGGCCTCGCCGCACCCGGTGAGCACGGCCGCCCCGGCCGCTACCACGCCGACGAACCGGCCGGCGCCCTTCGGCGGAAGCCGGCGGACCGGACGTTGGATCATGACCCGAGCTGCACCGAGTCGAACAGCGACTCGATGTCTTCGGTGTACGCCTCGAAGCAGGTGGCCGAGCAGGCCACCCGCACCCGATGGATCCGCTGCCGGTTCGGATCGAAGGCGGCGAACTGCTGCTCGACCGCCGTGCCCTCGGGCATGTCGACCTCGAACCGCAGGATCTGGCCCTCGTACCCCCGATCGTCGAG
>Ga0268299_1003126_pt1 | contig 16453 bp, 13 predicted proteins | sample NOBtaG_FD_193484 | JGI IMG/M metagenome (GOLD analysis project Ga0268299, IMG submission 193484) | Activated sludge microbial communities from bioreactor in Nijmegen, Gelderland, Netherland - NOB reactor | ecosystem: Engineered > Bioreactor > Aerobic > Activated sludge | place: Netherlands...
AAAACCCGGCCCGCTGCCCGACGCTCCGGCTTCACCGCCCGCGAATCCGCTGGTTTGCCGCCGAATCGCCGAAATGGGCATCACATTGGGCGGCGAAAAATTGCTGGAAGCGACAGTTGCCGAATTGGTGCGGGCGGCGAAGTAACAACCCTCCAGTAAAAACCTGACCTCTTCATTTTTCAGATTCCCTTATCGGATTTTTTCGATTCAGAATGGATTGTTTGTCAGAATCATGACAAAAAATAAGCAATCGCTTTAAGAATTGTGCCAGTGGCGTAACTTCCTCCCCGCGCTATTGTTATGACTGGTGTGCAAACTCAAAGGGAGGATGTCATGCGGATTTTAATTCTTGGTGGAGACGGGTATCTGGGATGGCCTCAAGCGCTGTATTTATCGAAGCAGGGGCATGAAGTCGCCGTCTTTGATAACCTGGCGCGGCGGCAGTTCGATCTCAAGCATGGCTTTGACAGCCTGATCCCGATCCAGACGATTCAGCGGCGTATTGAACGCTGGAATCAGCTTACGGGCAGCAAACAGATTACGCATTATCATGGCGATACCACCGATTACAACATGCTCTCACGGGCATTTCAGGAATTTCAGCCGGAAGCGCTGGTTCACTTTGCCGAACAGCGCGCCGCACCCTATTCGATGATTGATCGCGAACACGCCGTGTATACCCAGTATACCAACGTGATCGGCACGCTCAATGTGCTGTACGCGATCAAGGATTTCGCGCCCACCTGTCACCTCGTCAAGCTGGGGACGATGGGCGAGTATGGGACGCCGAATATCGATATTGAAGAAGGCTTCATCGAGATCAACCACAAAGGGCGCAAGGACGTGCTGCCATTTCCCAAGCAGCCCGGATCATTTTATCATCTGAGCAAAGTTCACGACTCGCACAATATCATGTTTTGCTGTCGCATCTGGGGCTTGCGCTCAACCGATTTGAATCAGGGCGTCGTTTATGGCCCCGGAACGTATGAAACGGCGCTGGATTCCGACCTGGCGACCCGTTTTGATTATGACCAGATTTACGGCACGGCGCTGAATCGTTTCTGCGTCCAGGCAGCCATCGGTCATCCGCTGACCGTTTACGGACGCGGCGGTCAGACTCGCGGCTATATCAACATCAAGGACACGGTGCGCTGTATCGAACTGGCGATTTTGTCCGAGCCGAAGCAGGGTGAATTCCGCGTCTTTAATCAGATTACCGAATCATTCTCCGTCAATGACCTCGCCGAGCGGGTGCAGCGGGTGGGCAGCCAGATGGGGTTGAATGTCACGCTCGACAGTGTGCCGAATCCGCGTGTGGAACTCGAAGAACATTATTATAACGCCGTCCATACCAAGCTGCTTGACCTGGGGCTTCAACCGCATCTGCTGGATGACGACGAAGTGGAGCGCATGATTAGCCTGACGCTCGAACACCAGAATCGCATCGACCCCCGGCTGATTATGCCAACGGTGAATTGGCGTAAGGCCGATAATGTGGTCGAGCGGACGGCTGAAACGGCGATGAATCACCGCTAAAGCCAAAAAATTTGAAATCAAAAGGCGCAGTGATCATTTTTCGCTGCGCCTTTTTTATTGGCAATTTTTGCTTAGTATCTATCCGTAAACCCTCACCCTAACCCGCGTTGCGTCCCTCAAGGCGAGAGGCTTAAAGATAAGAAGTTTACAGATAGGTTCTTATTGGCTGACAGGCTCGGCGGTTTTTTCGCGAACCACGTCCGCCGAGACATCCCCGCCGTCCACAGGTTCGGTGGTCGGCTCTAAAGTCGCCGTAGGCCAGGGCGTTTCCGTCGGCACGATTGTCGCTGTAGCCGTCGGCATCGGTGTTTCGCTCGGCACAGGTGTTTCGCTCGGTACAGATGTTTCGCTCGGCATGGGCGTGAAAGTCAGCGTCGCTGTTGGGACAGAGGTCGGCGGCATCTGGGTGAACGGGATAGGCCGCACCAGGATGAACGGACGATAGACCCATTCGGACACCATGCCTGAATTGCTGGTCGCTTGCGCCTTGAGTATATAGCGACCATCCGCCAGTGAATTAAACAGTGTCTCTGACATCATTTCGCAGTTGGCATCGCCCTGGAAGGCACAGTATTTGGCGATATTTTCGATCGTATGATGCACCAGTCTCTCATAATTTTGCGTGAAAATCATGAACTCCACCTGCCGAATGCCGCTGCCATTGGTCGTTCCAACCGTGCTGTCGTAAGCAATGGCCTGGAAGATCGTTTCACGCCGATCCGAAATGGTCACCCGATCCGTCTGTGGCAGTACGATCTGAATGTGTAGCTGAGACTTCGGCGTCGGTGTCCAGGTTGGCGTCATGGTTTGCGTTGGCTCGGACGTTGGCTCTACAGGCGTCGAAGTGGGCGTCGCGCTGGGAACAGGCACATCGGTAACGATGGTGGGCCGCAACGTTGGCGTCGCATTCGGCTCGTCTGTTGACTCTGGCAGCGTCGGTTCAATCGTTGGCATCGATTCGTCGGTGACCTCGATAACCGTCGGCATCAGAGTTGGTGTCGCGCTTGGCTCATCCGTTGGTTCGACCAATGTCGGATTGATCGTTGGCATAGGTACGTCTGTCGTTGCGACAACCGTTGGCGTCGCGCTCGGTTCATCCGTCGCTTCGACCAGCGTGGGATGAATGGTCGGCAGCACCACTTCTGTCACTTCGACCACGACGGGAGTCGGATCAACAATTTCGGTTGCTTCGGGCGTTGCGGTTTCCACCGGGACATCCGTCGTCGGAGCAGCCGTTGGCATCAGGGTTGCGGTCATGGTTGGCATTAAGGTTGCCGTCTTGGTTGGCGTGATCGTGGTGGGCGTGTAAGCAGGCGTATTCGTCGCGAAAATGAGCGTTTCGGTGGGCTGAGGGGTGTTTGTCACCAGCACGATTTCTGTTGGCTGTTCCACCACTTCAATGACCTGATCGCAATCGCCGTCGGTTTTCAAAAGATCATCGCGAATGAAACCGATTTCATCCGTAGGTAGCTCGACCTGATACCACGAATGTCCATCGGCATCCGGTTTTGATTTTCCGGGTGATTTTAAAATGGTGCCGTAGAGGACGCCCGTGATCCGTTCAGTCGTCACGCTGGTGCCTGCGCGGACATTTGCGCCCGATTCCTGGATAATCTCAATGTAGCAGGGGAGCGGGGGAAGCACATCAGGAGTCACCGGGTCTGAAGTGGTGATTTCCGGCTCAATGGTGCTTTCATTCGTCGGTTCGTCAGCAACTTCGGGCTGCGCTTCGTCGGTAGGTTCGGGTAGAGAATTAAGAGCGTTCCCAGATTCCGTCAAATTGGCATCGCCTGCGACCACACCTTGTGATTGAACGGAGGCGCTATACGCATTGGAATAAAGCACCATGGGGCTTGTCAGGGCGATGCCGACGCCGATGGTGGCAAGTGTTTTTAGCCCGAAGATCAACCAGGGTTTGGAGATACCTTCAACCGGGACAATGCCGTTGATTACCGAAAAAAGGACAGTGGCGAGCGTCGCAGCCAGTGCGCCCAAGGCCAGACAAATCGAGAAGATCAGTATGAAATTAATTAAAGTGTCGATTACAAGTTTCATTTTTGCCCTACTCACCGAGTTGGTGTTGACCACGTGATCCGTGATCGTTTTGCTGCGCCACTATTTGAGGCAGACGTTGTGTCCGCCACCGACCTAAATTTTATTAACCCTCTACTTTGCCGAATTGCCCTAATTGTGAGATGACTATAAAACAAATGAAGCCATGACTTTTGTCATAGCCTAAATTGTAAATAATTTATAAATTATTTTTTACCCCCGTTATTGGGGGTAAGTTGTGAAAGCGTTTTAAGGAGGTATGGATCAGCTCAGGTAGCTGTGCTCAGTGGGGATGTGAATGCGGATGCGCGCGGGATTGAGAAACGTAATCGCCGGCGCGTTGAGCGAACGAAGTTGATCGAGAGAGGCATAGTAGTAATGACAGGTGAGGCGCAGCGACAGCGGGCGTACCACAGCCATGCGATTCACCAGTGATACAGATGCCTCATCCTGTGCCTCTGCGGCTGCCAGGTCGCGGGTTTCATCGGCATCGTTCAGTTGACTGGGCGCACTGGATTGTTGGGGATTGTAGGGAAGCCCCTTAAGCGCGGCAACCAGCATGGTGAGGCCCAGAATGATGCATATCATCATCAAAATCTGACCAATTTGAGGATTCGCAATTTTGCTGCTAAAGACCGGCCCCAGCGCGTACAGGAAAATCCCTGTTGAAATCAAGAAAGCGAACGTCCAAAGTTTTCCCATGATTTTAATTCTTCTCAATTGATGATGTCTTGATTAAACACGAATAAATCTTTTGTGTTTACCCCAATTTTGTGGGGTAAGCCCGTTATTTATAGAACATGGTTACTGGATTTCGCCTTTATCCAGGTGCTGCCGCAGATTGACCGATAAATTGAGCATGGTTTTCAGGTCGGTAATTTCTTGTTGCAGCGCCGATAATTGCAGGCGAAGGTCGTCATTGATCAGTTCAATATCCAGCTTGACAGGCTCGGTTTTGAGGGCATTGATGCCGCTGGTGATGGTGTTCAGCTTCGTTTCAAGCTTCATATTCGCTTTTTGAATTTCCTCAGTAACCTTTTTGCCATATTCCTGTTCGCGCTGCATATCAAAGAAATCATCCACCCAGAGCGCAATCAGAAGGCCGATAATTTCAATGCTCAGGTTAGCGAGGCTGTTGAGAATCCAATTAAATCGCTCTCCACTTGTGACAGGCACGAAGGAAACAAACAAAGAAAAAATCGAAAAGATCACCAGCGGGATAATTACGCCTAATCGCATCCAGGGTTTCATCAAGCCCCCTCCTGAAAGTCTGGCATTTTAAGTATTATAGGAAGGAAATATTTATTCTTCCCCCCTATTATTGAAGGGTTTGGGAGGCTTATGAGGGGCTGCGGGTAAAAGTGTCAGAGTGTTTTCGTAAAATGCAGCACCAGATCGTCATTCACGATCACAGTGTCGCCATATTTTACAAAATGTCCGTCGAAAAACAGGCCGCGTCCATCCGGGATATAGCCGCGCTTCACGTACATGCGCTGCGCCGAGCCATAATCGCCATCCATGCCGACGCCGATGCCCACGACAGGAAATCGCTGCGCCACGATTTTTTCGGCCTCGTCCATCAGGCGGCTGCCAATCCCCTGGCGGCGGAAGTGGGGCAAGACATTAAAATCCTGAATTTCGGGGATGCCTTCCGCGCGGAAAAGGGGATAGTCTGGCTGCCATTTGATCGTCACATAGCCCGCAAAAATGTCGTCCACCAACGCGACCAGGACGGTGCGCTCTCCTGTTTCCTGTTCGGCAAGATAAGTCGCATACTGCGACGCGGGCTTGTTCCAACCTAGCGCGGTGAAGGCGGCGGCGATCCGATCAATATCCTGCGTCTGAAGTCGGCGGATCAAAAAATTTTCCATCACTACACTCACCTTATACGTATTAGGAGGGACTGCTCAATTGTTTCAGACGTTCCATTCCAGCGCGGCCTCTGGCGGCCCATCGAACTGCCGCTGATCGCCCATTTGCCGCTGGTCGCGTGGAAATTTCGCTTGACGTGATTGGCGCGGTCTTCCACCACGCAATCTTCGTAGCGTGTGAACGGTGTGCCACCAGGACGCTGTTTAATCATCTACACTTCTGGCAGAATGGAGGTTCAAGTCGCTAAACGGATTCTCTCGAAAGGCACATCTCGATGAAAATTAAAGGCATCATCTTTGACTGCGATGGCTTGCTGGTCGATACTGAAACGCCGGATTTTTTAGCATGGCAGGAAGTTTTTACAGCCTATGGTGTTTCGCTCTCCCTGGATGTGTGGCAGCACGGGATCGGCTCGACAACCATGCTCGACGCTTATCAGATGCTTGAACAGCAAACGGGGAAGCCTGTCGATAAAGCCAGTATCCGCGCCGTTCGCCGCCAGCGCTGCCAGCAGTTGGTGATGGAACAGACGCTGCTCCCCGGTGTTCTGGCGACAATCGAGCAAGCACACCGTATGAAATTGAAGTTGGCTGTGGCGTCGAGTTCGTCATTTCAATGGGTTTCGTGGTGTCTTGAGAGTTTTCAATTGACGTCTTATTTTGACCCCGTTGTGACATCAGACGATGTGAGCATGACCAAGCCCAACCCGGAGCTTTACCTCAAAGCGCTGGAGCGGATGGGTTGCGAAGCTTCGGAAGTGATCGCGCTGGAAGACTCGGCTAACGGCGTAACGGCTGCAAGGGCGGCAGGCATTTTCTGTGTCGCCGTGCCGAATGGGATGACGCGCGCCCTGGATTTCAGCCATGCCAGTTTGGTGCTGGATTCGATGGAGAAGCTCGATTTGGCGGGATGGGTGTAAAAAATTCAGAGCAGTCGATCATTTTTACTCCTCGCCGATGCTATTGTGAGGCTAACATCGCAAAAAAGTGAAGCTGTCCGCTAAAAGCTCAACGCAGCGCCTGCGCACCAAAAAGCGATGTGCCAAAAATGCTGTGCTCAGGCACAGATACACCAGGGGACGGAAACGCAAAATTTCCATCCCCTGTTTAAATTCAATTTACAAGTGCGATTTATGCTGTGACGAATATGAAGATCACATGAAAATGGAGCATTGGTACATTGACAGCGTGAAAAACATCAACTATATTGATTATCAGTTAGGTTGATAATCAAGGAGCTTGATAAATTTGGACGAAATCTGGACGCCCTACAAAGCGGCTGAAGAACTCTTGAGCGTCTTCCCAGTCCTCGGCAGACTCATCGCAGCCCACGTGCAGGCAGCCGAAGAAACAGAAGCGACCTTCATGCAAGTGAGGGCGCTCTTTTTTTTGCTGGAAAAGCCGATCACGGCGAGTGAATTGGCACGGAAACGACGGGTAAGCCTTCAGTCCGCCAGTGTGCTGGTACAGGGGTTGGTCGAGCGCGGTTGGGTCACACGTGTGACGAACCCGAAAGACCGCCGTCAATTTTTGCTCGAAGTCACACCGGAAGGCCGAGCGCGGGCGGATACCGCCAAACATCAGATCGCCGACTACATGTCCCAATTTATGAACGGACTGACGCCAGAGGAGATCACCGCCGCACAAATTTTTTTGCCCGCGCTGCATCGTGTGTTGACACAGCATATCGAACGCGAAGCATCAGACGAATCCGAAGAAGATAAGGAATTCGCAGCTCAAAAGGAACAACGATCACTATGACCCGACTAGCTCGTTATCTCAGACCCTTTTCCGCACTCCTATTAGTCGCAGTCCTTTTGCTGTTCGTGCAGGCGATGGCTGACCTGTCGCTGCCGGATTATATGGCAAAAATTGTCAATAACGGCATCCAGCAGGGCGGCGTTGAGAGCGTCGTACCGCAGGCTGTCCGCGAAAGCGAAATGAACAAGCTGACTCTGTTCATGAGCGAGGCCGAAAAAGCGCAAACCCTCGCCGCCTACACCTTGGTCAACCAGGATGCGCCGGATTATGACCAGTACGTGGATGATTATCCCATTCTCGCTGCCGAGCCGGTTTATGTCCTCAATAACATCAGTGCTGACGAAACTAATGCATTGAAGCCGATCATAGGCAAGGCATTTACAGCCGTTTCCGGCATCGAACAAGCGATAGCCGACCCGGAAAAAGCGGCGGCTATGGGGCAGGCTTCTGGCTTCGACCTTTCCAATCTGCCCGCAGGGACAGACCCTTTCGCTATGTTATCGCTTCTGCCGCAGGCGATCCGCACCCAAATGCTTACGCAGATGAACGAACGTTTTGATTCAATGGGCGAGAGCATGATCGAGCAGGCAGCCGTCAGCGCGGTCAAGGCCGAATATACAGCCCTCGGCATGGATACCAGTTCGCTCCAGATCAATTACATTATTCGCGTCGGCGGTATCATGCTGGTGATCGCGCTCATTTCCGGCGCAAGCACCGTGACCGTTGGTTTTCTGGCGTCACGGGCGGCGGCTGGCATGGCGCGTAACCTCCGCCGGGATGTGTTCCGCAAAGTTGCCAGTTTTTCCAACAGCGAATTTGACCGATTTTCGGTGTCGTCGCTCATCACGCGCTCGACCAACGACGTGACGCAGCTTCAAATGCTGGTCGTGATTCTGATGCGTATGATGATTTACGCGCCCATTCTCGCTATCGGCGGCATTATCAAAGCCATCAGCACCGACTCGGCGATGTGGTGGACGATTGGCCTGGCTGTTGTCGCACTTCTGAGCCTGATCGTTGCTGTCTTTGCGCTGGCGCTGCCCAAATTCAAAATCATTCAGAAGCTCGTTGATCGCCTGAATCTGGTCACGCGCGAAAATCTCTCCGGTATGATGGTGATCCGCGCCTTCAATACGCAGGCGTTTGAGGAAAATCGTTTTGATAAAGCCAACCGTGAACTGACCAGCACGAGCCTGTTCGTCAACCGAGTGATGGTGTTCATGATGCCAGCAATGATGCTCATCATGAACGGCGTTACCCTGCTGATTATCTGGGTCGGCGCGCATCAGGTCGCGCAGGGCAATATGCAGATCGGCAACATGATCGCCTTCATGCAGTACGCGATTCAGGTGGTGATGGCCTTCCTGTTCCTGTCGTTTATGTTCATCATCCTGCCGCGCGCTTCGGTTTCGGCGGAACGTATCGCCGATGTGCTGGAGATCGAACCCGGCATCAATGACCCGAAAAATCCAAAAGTGTTCCCGGCGCGCTTCACCGGTACGGTGGAATTTCGCAATGTCGCGTTCCGCTACCCGGGCGCAGAGGAAGATGTCCTCCACAACATCAACTTTAGCGCCAGACCGGGCGAAACCACCGCATTTATCGGCTCGACGGGTGCTGGCAAATCGACGCTCATCAACCTGATCCCGCGCTTCTATGATGTGACCGACGGCGCAATTTTGATCGACGGCGTGGATATTCGCGAAGTCACCCAGCACGACCTGCGCGACCACATCGGTTACGTGCCGCAAAAGGGCAACCTTTTTACAGGCACGATTGAGACGAACCTGCGCTATGCCGACGAAAATGCCAGCGAGGAAACGCTGCGCGAAGCGACCAGCATCGCCCAGGCGTCGAATTTTATCGCCGATAAACCGGAAGGTCTGGCAACCGAAATTGCGCAAGGCGGCACGAACGTCTCCGGTGGTCAGCGTCAGCGCCTTTCGATTGCCCGCGCGCTGGTCAAGAAACCACAAATCTATATTTTCGACGACAGTTTCTCGGCGCTGGACTATAAAACGGATGTCGCGCTGCGCAAAGCTTTGAAAGAAAGCACAGGCTATAGCACCGTGCTGATCGTGGCGCAGCGAATTTCGACGATCAAAAATGCCGAACAGATTATCGTGCTAGATGAAGGCCGCATCGTCGGCAAAGGCACACATAACGAATTGATGGAGGACTGCGAAACCTATCGCGAAATCGCGCTGTCGCAGTTGAGCATGGAGGAATTGGCATAATGTTAATGGCACAAAATATGAGGCCGGGTCAATCAGGGCCAGCGGGCGGTGGGCGCGGCGGGCCAGGTATCGGTATTCAGATGAAGGGCGAACAAGCCCGCGATTTCCGGGGGACGATGCGCAAGCTGCTGGTTTACCTGCGCGATTACCAGCTTTCGATTGTGGTTGTGCTGATTTTTGCCGCCGCTTCAACTGTTTTTTCCATCGTCGGGCCGAAAATTCTCGGTCAGGCGACAACCAAACTATTTGAAGGCGTCGTCGGTCAGCTTTCTGGCAGCGAGGCAGGCATCGATTTTGAATACATCGGCAATATCATTATCCTGCTCATCGGCCTGTACCTGCTCTCGACCCTGTTCAACTACATCCAGGGCTGGATTATGTCCGGAATTTCGATGAAAGTAACCTACCGTTTCCGCAAGGACATCGCCGAAAAAATCAACCGGATGCCGCTGAAATATTTTGACGGCACGAATCATGGTGAGGTGCTTTCGCGCGTGACCAACGATGTCGATACCGTCAGCCAAACCCTGAATCAGAGCCTTTCGCAAATCGTGACCTCGGTGACGACGCTGGTCGGCGTGCTGATTATGATGCTGACGATTAGCTGGGTGATGACGATTGTCGCGCTGGTCATGATTCCGCTGTCATTCGGCATTATCGCCCTGGTCGTGAGCAAATCGCAGAAATATTTTAAGGAACAGCAGGATTACCTGGGTCACGTCAACGGGCATGTCGAGGAAATGTACAGCAGCCACAACGTCGTCAAAGCGTTTAATGGCGAAGCGAAAAGCCTCGAAAGATTCGATCTCTATAACGATACGCTCTACAACTCGGCCTGGAAATCGCAGTTTCTCTCTGGCCTGCTAATGCCGATTCTGAACTTCGTCGGCAACCTGAATTACGTCGCGGTGGTTCTGCTCGGCGGTTGGCTGGCGGTTCGCGGCAGCATCACCATCGGCGATATTCAGGCGTTCATCCAATATGTGCGCCTGTTCACGCAGCCGATTGCGCAAATCGGCAACATCTCGAACATCCTTCAGCAGACCGCCGCTGCCGCCGAGCGCGTGTTTGAATTTTTGGAGGAGGACGAGGAAGTCGCTGAAACCGCCAACCCGATCAAGCTGACCAACGTGGAAGGCCGCGTCGAGTTCGATCATGTCCAGTTCGGCTATAACCCCGACAAAATCGTCATCAATGATTTTTCGGCTGCGGTCAAGCCGGGTCAGAAAATCGCGATTGTGGGGCCGACAGGCGCGGGCAAAACGACGATGGTCAAACTACTGATGCGTTTTTATGATGTCAGCGACGGCGCGATTTTGGTCGATGGTCACGACATCCGCGAATTCAGCCGTCATGATCTGAGGGGCTTGTTCGGCATGGTTTTGCAGGACGCCTGGTTGTACAACGACACGATTATGGAAAATATCCGCTACGGACGGCTGACGGCAACCGATGAAGAAGTGATCGAGGCCGCCAAAGCCGCCCACGTCGATCATTTTGTCCGCACACTGCCGGATGGCTATAACATGGTGCTGGACGAAGAAGCCGGAAATGTCTCGCAGGGACAGAAGCAGCTTTTGACGATTGCCCGCGCGATTCTCGCTGACCCCAAAATTCTCATTCTGGACGAGGCGACCAGTTCTGTCGATACGCGCACGGAAGTGTTGATCCAGAAGGCGATGGATCACCTGATGCAGAACCGCACCAGCTTTATCATCGCTCATCGCCTCTCGACCATCCGCAACGCCGATCTGATTCTGGTGATGCGCGACGGCGACATCGTGGAGCAGGGCAACCACGAAGAACTGCTGATGCGCGGCGGATTCTACGCTGAACTCTATAACAGCCAGTTCGAGAACGCGCAGGCGGCGTAAGTTAGCAGTCAGCGCAAAAGGCAAAAACGCAACGCAGAGGCGCAGTGAGGCCGGGGCGCAGAGGAAAATTATTCTTCCTTTGCGCCTTTGCCTTCTTTGTGTCTTTGCGTTAAATGAATTTTATTTTTTCAGATTTACGTCGCGTGACCGCGCAGCGAATATGCCGTCGGGCCGAAGGAGACGTTTGTGGTGGCGTCAATCGAGAGATTGCCATTCTCAAAGTGGCAGGGCAGGATGCTGACGAACGGCGTTTCATAAAATCGGAGCGTGACAAGAAACGTGTCGTCGGCTGACCAGACGCCGCTGGAAGCGATCTTCGACGGCTCACCATACAGGAGGGTTGAGCTTTCATGCCAATTCCCGCTTCCACAGGTGATCGGAACAGAGCCATGTGCCGTTTGAAATGTGATAACAGGCTCAGGCTTCGAAAAATCGAATGAAATCGACTCGAATTTGGAGTCATTTGGCTCAAGTTGATAGATTTTTCTCGAAATTTTTTCAGCGAGTGGCGATGATTTTTGACCTTGCGGCGGCGCGTAGGCCAGCGACGAGAGTTTGCGTTTGAGCGCGTCGCAGGCGGCATCATCAGCCGGAAGCGCCTCGCCCATCGCCGGGAGCAGATGTTCCCAGACGATATTCAGCGGAATTTGCATATCGCCGAGGCCAGACGTGATCGCTAAAACGGCATCCTGGTCGGGCATAACGACGCAGTATTGCCCAAAAGCGCCGTCACCGCGATAGGCATTATGCCGGCAGCACCAGAATTGATAGCCGTAACCCTGCTGCCAATCAACTTGCTGGTTGCTGGCATTGGAAATCTGCTTCGAGGTCGCCGCTGCAATCCACGATTCCGGTAAAATTTGTTTGCCTTGCCACACGCCTTTTTGCAGATAAAGCTGCCCAAAATTGGCAATATCCTCGGTTTTGATGCTGAGTCCCCAGCCGCCTGTGTCGATTCCCTGCGGCGACTGCTGCCAGGTTGCGCCCTCGATGCCAAGCGGCTCAAATAGGCGTGGCGTCAGATAATCCAGCAGGCGCATTCCGGTCAATTTTTGGATGATCGCCGACTGCATGTAGGTCGCGCCGCTGTTATAAACAAAGTGTGTCCCTGGCTGGTGTTCGACGGGCATTGTCAGGAAACCTTTGACCCAATTGTCGTCAAATTTTTCGCGCATGAAACCCGTCGTGTCCTCGGCATGTCCGGTTGCCATCGCGAGAATATCATGAACAGACATCGCCGCCAGATTGTCGCTGACCGTATCGGGCAGATCATCGGGAAAAAATGAGATGACTTTATCGTGTACGGTTAAGCGGCCTTCGGCGACAGCCAGCCCAATCGCGCTCGACGTATAACTTTTGCTCAACGAGAACAGCATGTGCGGGCGTTCCGGCGCGTGGGGCGACCACCAGCCTTCAGCGACGACGTGACCGTGCCGCATGAGCATAAAGCTGTGAAATTCGCTGACATTTTTTTCAATCGCTTCGACAAAATTTAGAATCGTACTGGACGAAATGCCCTGCGATTCGGGCGTGGCGCGGGGGAGTTGGGATGACATGGGAAAATTCCTTCTTTTGAACTCAATTTGATGGCGATGATAACGCTTGTGTTCGAATTTCGCTCTATCAAACGCTTGCCCTGTGATCGCCCATCGTGGCAAAAAACGCGCTTACAATCAGTAAAAAAACAGGCACGATGATGCAAGCGAAAAAATTCCTCTTTCTCATTATGATCGCCCTCCAATTTTCAATCACCTCTGCCCAGGGGGATACGCTGGAAATCATCACGGCGGAAAATGCAGGCGACATTGAACAGATCGCGGTGATGGGTCGCGGCATATTTACCGCTTCTAATTGGCGACCCGATGGTGAAATCGCCGCTTTGGGCAGCGGGACAGGCGCTTGGCTCTACACCAAAGCCAGCCAGCAGATCACGCCGCTTGACGAAAGCGCAGGTTATGTGCGCAACCTGCTGTGGAGTCCAGATGGCAGCCAGCTTGCCGTGTCGAGCATTTTGATCGACCAATGTTTGCTGCGCATCTGGGAAGTCGCAAAGGATGGCAGGGCAAATTTGCGGCGCGAGTTTTCGTATTGCGTTGATGGTATGGTATGGAGTCCGCAAGGTACACATTTAGCGGCGAAGCAGCGAGATCGCTTGATGACTGTGATGAATGGCCCTCATGCTTCTGTTTATATTTTTGACCTTCTAAACGGCGAATTGGTGACCAAGGTCGTCCACTTTCCGCAAACACCTTATTGGGCGGCTGATTCTTTAATCTGGTCGCCGGATGGTCAGCGACTCTTAACGTCAAGTTGGGGGGCGCTGCGCATTTGGAATGCCAATACAGGTAAGGAATTGGTCGTTATTGAGGATGAAGAACAATTTGGCGATCCCAGTTGGTCAGCGGACGGTGAGCAAGTTAGTGCACCTTGCAAGGGGAATTACGAAAGAGATGACTTCCCGTCGCTTTGTGAATGGAATGCGCAAACGGGCGAACTGATCCGATTAGCGCCTGAGGATACGCGGGATCACCTGTCCGTGCAGGATGATCTAATCCCTGAGAATGTACTGGATAATTTCTCGCAGATCGCGCCAGCTATCGAATGGAGTCCTGACGGTGGACAATTAGCGACCATACTTGACGATGATACTGATAAAACGGTTCAGTTATGGGCTGTTAAGCAGGGTACATTGTTTCAACCCACTACGACATTTGCCCCAAGTATAGTAGATCGGATTTATTGGACACCTGATAAGCGAGCGATCATTACGTTTGGACAAGAATATTTCGACTCCCTTACTCGTATTGAAGTTGGGCAATGGGATATTGATACAGGCCAGGAAGTGAAAAAACTTTTCGAGTCCGAAAGTCAGATTATACGATTTCAACCTGACAAAAGTCCGGTCATTGCCTGGAATCATGATTTTAGCCAATACATAGTCACTGAGGATAGGGATACGATTCGTTTTTCATTGGGAGAAACTTATCAGGTCATGATGAGCGAGTATGAATGGATTCATTGGCTTCAATGGAGTCCTGATGATCAATTCATCATTGTCGTTTACGGGACAGGCGACAGTTACCGAATCGATGTGTTAGATCGAGAAACTTTGCAGACTGTGACACAGGTCATCGGGCCGGATTATTTCGTTTTGAACACAATCTGGCGACCTGACAGCTCTATGTTTGCAGTTGCCAGTCCCTGGATCAATGCGAGTGGAGAGAACATCACCGTGCGTTTATACAATGTCCCTTATGAAGGTTTTTATGAATATGCACCTCAAGGTATTGAAATTCGCGTTGACGATTCTTATTACAAAGATGACCGATACACGCCCCCTGGCATCGCCTGGAGTCCAAACGGCGAACTGATTGCCGTCAGTTCAACCACCGCGATCAACATTTACGAGCCGGATGCGGGCAAATTGGTCGCTTCGATTCCGGCTTACGAGGTCATTTCGTTAAGCTGGAATCCTGACGGCAATCTTTTGGCAAGCAGCAGCAATGACGGCACGATTCGGCTGTGGGGCGTGCGCTCCTGATCTGTTATCCCCCATACGCCTTTTCAATTTTCGCGCGCACGAAGGCGATATTGGCGCGCAGAGCCTCGCGGGTGGGGCGGTACTGGCTGAAATCTTCCAGCGCGACCCAGCCGCTATAGCCGACGTTGTGCAGCGCCTTGAACAGCGCGTCAAAATCAACGACGCCATCCTCCAGCGGCGACCAGTCCGATTTCCAGACCCCGCCGCCGAAATGGTGATGATAGCCGACATTTTTGACGTGGACATGCGCGGTGTATGGCCCTAAAAGTTCCAGGCCGAGTTGATAATTTTCAAAGCCTTCGTGTCCCATATTGCCCGCATCGTGTAGGACGCCAATAAAATTCGGATCAAGCCCATCGACCAGCCGGAAGGCCAGCGATGCGCTCGTGGCGATGCTGCCGTGATGGATTTCGATGATGCCTTTGACGTGGGTCTGCCGCGCCATCGACTCGACATTTTTCAAAAATTCGCGCGCTTCGTCAAACATTGCGGCGTAGGTTTGGCTGCCGTTCGGCCAGTTTCCGGCGCTGACGCGGATTTGTTTTGCGCCGCATTCCTGGGCAAAGCGCATCGCTGTCTCGACCCCTGCCATGTCGCCGACGTTAATATATGTGCCGAGTCCGGGAATTTCGAGTCCGGCGGAATCGGCTACGGCGCGGGCGCGTTTGCCTTCATCCGGCGCGAGGGTGGCGAGGTTATTCCCCCAGAAAGATGGCTTTTCCTGGCGGCGATTTTCTGGCACAGTGGTTACGCGCCACTCGACTCCATCATAGCCGCTGGCTCTCAATTCCTGAACAAGCTCCTCAGGGTTCAAATCCGGCGTCATGACGGTAAACACGGCAATCTTAAGCATCGTTAACCTTTCTAAATTTCGATTTTTGGACGGCTACTGTTATACTAAATAATGAAAACGTTTTCATTGATGTAAGCTAGGCGGCTGGCTTCTAACGAATCACTTCTGTGATAAAAATTCGATTTCTGCATTGATATCGGTTAGCGGCCTGTCGAATGGTGGAGGATTCATGAGTGTAAAGGTCTCGTGGTATAACGATGAAAAAACAATTGTCGTGCAGGCTTTTGGCAAAGACGTTGTTGCCGATGATTGGCGCGAAGCTGCACGTCTCTCCAATGGGCTTCTCACGTCGGTTGACCACACAGTTGACATCATCATCACCTACACCGAACTCACGAAGCTGCCGCCCAATTTGTTCTCCGCCAGCAAATATGTTGAAAGTCTGATCCCAAATAATCAAGGTCTGGTCGTCGTGGTTGCCACGCAGGCGATCATCGGCGCGTTCAATGAGCTGATGCGGCGTCTGATGCCGAAAGTCGTCAACGATACCGTCATGGTCAACACGTTTGAAGATGCGCTGCGCTATATCGAGATGCGCCGAGGCAACACCGCATAACTATAGCGCAAGTTTGAGCAAATTGCAGTTGATCGATGGCCTCCAAAGCGCTGGCAGAAAGTCGGCGCGGGAGACTGCTGTCGAGATTAAGACCCTCACACCTGGTGGAATTGACCAGAATCCACTCCTCGCTTTGCCTCTTTGCATTATATAATAAGCGCGATGTTAGTTG
>Ga0268299_1003127_pt1 | contig 16445 bp, 15 predicted proteins | sample NOBtaG_FD_193484 | JGI IMG/M metagenome (GOLD analysis project Ga0268299, IMG submission 193484) | Activated sludge microbial communities from bioreactor in Nijmegen, Gelderland, Netherland - NOB reactor | ecosystem: Engineered > Bioreactor > Aerobic > Activated sludge | place: Netherlands...
GATCAGCACGGGGGGACGGGGCAGGTCCCGGGCCCGTTCGGTGGTGGTGATCACGAAGGCGTCGGCCCCGTCGATGGGGATGTCCATGTCGTAGACCGACAGGGGGTCGCGCACCATGCGGCCGGCCAGGTACTCCTCCATCGTGAGGGGCTCGGTGTACACCGCGTTGGGGTTGCGGGCGGCGTTGGTGCGGGAGTTGATGGCGACGAGCCCCAGCGTCTCGCGGGTGTAGCCGTAGTCGTGGAGGTAGCGGCCGGCCCAGGCGGCGTAGGCGGGGGCCCCGTAGAGCGAGTTGGGGCCGGTGTCGTTGTGGCCGGTCCCCCACCAGCTGCGGGCGTCGGCCACGCCGAGGGTGGCCCGCTTCCGCATGGGGTCCCTGGCCGCCGACCGCGAGGCCCAGGGCAGGCGGTAGGCGTGGTGGTAGACGAGCACGGTGTCGGCCATGCCGCTGCTGACGGCGGCCACGGCGGCCGTGATCTGGTTGCCGATGACGGCCTGGGGGTTGGCGAACCAGGCCACCCCGGGGATGCCGAGGGCGGCCTGCACCCATTGGGCCGACACCATCGACCCGCAGATCCCGTCGATGTCGGCCGCTCCCAGTCCGGCGTCGCGCAGGGCGTTGACGCAGGCCTCGGACACGAGCGAGCCGGGGGTGCAGCCCTGGCGGTCCCGGGCGTAGGGCGAGCGGCCGAGCCCGACGATGGCCACCTGGTCCTGGGCCGGGTTGCGACGGGCGCTCATCGCGCCACCCCCTCGGGCGCGGCGCCGGCCACGATCTCGAAGTCGGCCCGGGGGAGGCGGCCCGGGATGTCCCGCCACACCGCCCGCACCCGGTCGCCCACGCGGATCTCGCCGGCCGGGGTTCCCACCACGGTGCCGGCCAGGCGCAGGCCGGGCTGCTCGTCGAGCTCCACCGCCACCAGGGGGTGGCCGCCGTCGGCGTAGTCGACTCCGGGCTGGGGCGCCCCCTGGCGCAATGCGGTCACCAGAGCGATGAACCCCTCGCCCGCCACCTCGGTGGGGGTGATCGAGCGGCTCCAGCAGCCCGGGCACAGCGGGCGGGGCGGCTGGTGCCACCGGCCGCAGTCGTCGCAGCGGTTCACGAGCAGGCGGCGCTCGAGCAGGCCCCGGTGCCAGGCCGCGTTGTCGGCGTCGATGCGGACGCCGGGGAAGGCGTCGAGCAGTTCCTCGTCGGTCACGGTGTGGGCTCCTCCCTCGGCCGGCCCGATGGCACGGTCCCCGGGCGCGACCCTAGGCGTTCGTGGATGACGTCCACCACGTAGAGGCCGCGACAAGACTGCGGGGGCCGGAGCTAAGGCTGCGCTAAGCCCCTTCTGCCCTGCTCGGGGCTGGGGTACGACGGTGTCATGGGCGCACCGCTCCCCCACCCCGGCTCCACGCTCGGCCCCCGCTCCGGCGGCCACCGACCCTCGTCCGGCGCCGGCCGGGCGAGGCCCGAGACGCTGACGCCGGGCGAGCGGGCCCGGATCCCGGCCCGGCGGCTGGCCCTGGCCTACGCCCTGGCCGTGGCCCTGCCGCTGGCTTCTGCCGGCTCCCTCATACCTCTGCGGGCCGAGCACGGGCGGGCGCTGGCCATCGTGCTCGTCGTCCCGGTGGTGGTGGTGGCCGCGCTCGGGGCCACCGGCCCCGCTCTCGTGGCGGCCCTCAGCGCCGGCGCCGGCTACGCCGTGCTGCTCACCCCGCCCTACTACCGCTTCGCTTTCGACGAGCCCGACGACCGGGTGGCCACGCTGATCCTGGTGGCGGTGGGGGTGGCCGTCGGTGTGCTCAACAGCCTCCTGATCGGGGCCCGCGCCGGCAGCGCGGCCCGCCGCTCCGAGCTGGACCATCTCCTCCGTTTCGCCTCCGAGGTGACGGGGCCCCGGTCGCCGGAGGAGCTCACGGCGAGCGCCTGCGGCCATCTGCGCGCGGTGCTGCACGTGAGCGACTGCCGGTGGCAGCCCGGTCCCCGCACCGGTGACGCCCCGGTGCTGCTGCCCACCGGCGGCATCATGGGCTACCTCAAGGACCTCAACCCCGATCGGGCCCAGCTCCCCCAGGGCCTGGAGCTACCGGCCGTCAGCGGCGGCCACGAGATGGGCCGCTTCGTGCTCACCCCGGAGCCGGGCCAGGTCGTGTCGTACGAGGAGCGGCTCACCGCCGCCACCATCGCCACCATGTACGCCGCCGCTGTCGAGTAGCCGTCGGGCCGACGCGGGGTGCAGGGTGGGCGGGGCGTACCGGGAGTGCGCACCCCACCCACCGATGAGGTAGACCGGGTTGGCCGCCCGGAAGTTCCCGGCACAGGGAGAAATCTTCAGCGGGAACTGCCCCGCTCTCCCGGCGGTCTACCTCGGCGTGCAGCCTCCATGTCGCTCCGCCAGATCCCTTCTCGCCGCCATCGCCGCCGGCGGGCTCGTGCTCGCCGCCTGCGGATCGGCCGGGGAAACCGACGCCGCCGGCACCGAGAGTTCGTCGGCCTCCGGCGAGACAACCGGCACCACCGCCACGTCCGCGCCCGCCGACACCACCGCCAGCTCGGCCGCCGCGGTGGACGGCGACGTGGACCTGGTGGGTGAGCTGGGCGGGCCCACCACGTATCCCCTCACGATCGACAACTGCGGGCGGGAGCTGATCTTCGACCAACGGCCGGCGCGGGTGGTGATCCTGAACGGCACCTCGGTGGCCGAGGTCGAGAGCTTCCTGGCCCTGGGCGCCGAGGACTCTATCGTGGCCAACAGCCAGTCGTATGGCTCGTCCGACGTCGACGGCATGCTCGACAGGATCGCCGCCGTGGCCACGGGCGGGGTGAGCCTCAACGAGAACTTCGAGGTGCCCAAGGAACAGGTCCTGGCCCAGAAGCCGGATCTGGTGGTCAGCACGTGGAGCGGCGGCTTCTCGGCCGAGATGGGATCGATCACCCGCGACGAGCTCGACCAGCTCGGCATCAACAGCTTCGTGACCCCGGTGAACTGCGCCTACGGCAACCTCGATCCCCGACCCGAGGACCAGGCGGCGTGGGACGAGCAGACCTACGAGGCATCCTTCCAGCTCCTGGCCGACCTCGGCCGCATCTTCGATGCCCAGGACGAGGCGGCCTCGGTGATCGCCGACGCCCGCAAGCGGATCGACGCCGTGTCGGTGGAGCCCGGGCCCGACGCTCCCGGTGTGCTGATCGCCTACCCCGGCATGTCGATGATGAACGCCAACGGCCTTCCCGCCGTCTTCGGGGGCTCGTTCTACGACTCCGTGATCGCTGCCGCCGGCGGGGTGAACTCCTTCCCCGGACGCGACTTCTCCGAGATGGGGTCGATCAACGCCGAGGAGATGGCGGCGGCCGACGTCGACGTGCTGGTGGTCGGCCTGTTCGCCCCTGGTGAAGACCCCGCCGCCTACGCCCAGGCCCTGTTCGACCAGTTCCCCAACTGGTCGGCAGCGAAGACGAAGACCTACACCTCGGTATCGGAGAGCGTCTACCTCGGCCCGTACAACGCGGTCGCGATCGAGAAGATCGCCGAGGCCATCGGCACGCTTGGCTGACGCCGGCCCCCCGTCCCGCCGCCGGCCCGTCCCGTCCGGCTCCCGACCCAGCTTCGGCGCGGTGCTGGTGGCCCTGGGCGTGGTGCTGGCGGCGTCGATGGTGATCGGCATCTCGGTGGGCACGGTCAACCTACCGGTGACGCGGGTGTGGGGGGTCGTCGGCCGTCACCTCGGCCTGGCGGGCGGGACGGCCGACCCGATCGACGACCAGATCATCTGGACGTTCCGCACCCCCCGGGTGCTGCTGGCGGCCGTGGTGGGAGCCGGGTTGAGCGTGGCCGGGGTGTGCCTCCAGGCGCTGGCCCGCAACGGGCTGGCCGACCCCTATGTGCTGGGGGTGTCGTCCGGTGCCTCCCTGGGGGCGGTGCTGGCCGTGTCCCTCGGCGTGCCCGTGCTGGCCGATCTCGGCGTCACCGGGGCCGCCTTCGTCGCCGCCAGCCTCACCCTGCTGGTGGTGATGGTCCTGGCCCAGCAGGCCGGGCAGCTGGGCTCGGCCCGGCTCGTGCTGGCCGGCGTGGCCGTCAGCTACCTGGCCACGGCGGGCACCAGCTTCGTCCAGCTCTACGTGAATCCCCTCGAGCTCCGGGGGATCATGTTCTGGCTGATGGGCTCATTGGCCAGCGCCGGTTGGGGGGATCTCGGCCTGCCGACCGCCGCCATCGTACTCTCGGGCGCCTGGCTCCTGGGCCGAGCCCGGTCGCTCAACGTGCTGGCCACCGGAGACGACAATGCGTCGGCCCTGGGGGTGGCGGTGAACCGGTTCCGCCTCGAGCTCCTCGTCGTCTCCTCGCTCCTCACCGCTTCCACCGTGGCTGTGGCCGGCGGGATCGGGTTCGTCGGGCTGATGGTCCCCCACGCCGCCCGCTTCGCCGTCGGCCCCGACCACCGGCGGGTGCTCCCCGTCAGCGTGCTGGGGGGCGCCGTGTTCCTGGTGGTCGTGGACATCCTGTGCCGCGTCGCCGATCGGCCCAACGAGCTCCCGGTCGGCGTGTTCACGGCCGCCTTCGGGGCGCCGTTCTTCCTCGTGCTGCTGCGCCGTGCCGGCCGGGGTCTGGGATGAAGATCGACGTCGCCGGCGTGGGGGTGGTCATCGACGGCCAGCCGATCCTCGACGGGGTGTCGATCGCCGTCGGGCCCGGCGAGTTCCACGGGCTGATCGGGCCGAACGGGTCGGGCAAGAGCACCCTGCTGCGCTGTCTGTACCGGGCGCTGCGCCCGGTGACAGGCGTGGTGAGGCTCGGCGGCGACGACCTGTGGGCCGACCTGTCGGCCCGATCCGCCGCCCGTCGCCGGGCCATCGTCGCCCAGGAGCACGTGATCGACCTGGCGTTCACCGTCCGCGAGCTGGTCCTCCTGGGCCGGGCCCCCCACAAGGGCATGTTCGAGCGGGACAGCGGCCACGACCTCGCGGTGGTGGACGACGTGCTGGAGCAGGTGGGCATGGCCTGGGCCGGCGACCGGGTGGTGACCACCCTCTCGGGCGGCGAGCGCCAGAGGGCGCTGCTGGCCCGGGCGTTGGCCCAGCAGGCCCCGATCCTGCTGCTCGACGAGCCGACCAACCACCTCGACGTCCGGGCCCAGCTGGAGGTGTTGGAGCTGGCCCGCTCGCTGCGGCTCACCACCCTGGCCGCCCTCCACGACCTCGATCAGGCCGCTTCCCTCTGTGACGGGATCACGGTGCTCTCAACCGGCCGGGTCATGGCGTCGGGCCCTCCCGACAAGGTCTTGACGGCCGAGCTGATCGAAGACGTGTTCGGCGTGCGGGCCGTGTTCGGCGTCCATCCTCTGACCGGCCGCCGTCACGTGATGACCGCGCTGCCCGCCGACCTTGCCCATCGAGGCCCCCCGGGCCCCGCCGTCACGAAGGAGACGACCTGATGCGCACGTGCATCCTGCTGTTCCCCGACTTCACCGCCCTCGACGCCATCGGCCCCTACCACGGGCTCGGCCACCTGCCCGACTATGAGCTGTAGTTCGTGGCCGAGCGGCCCGGCCCGGTGAGCGACGGCGGCAAGCTCTCGATCGAGGCCCAGCTCGGATTCGACCAGGTGGACCGGTGCGACCTGCTGATCGTGCCCGGCGGGGTGGCCGCCGTGGCCATGGCCCGCTCCGGGCATCCGGCGATCGACTGGATCCGGGCGATCCACCCGACCACCCAGTGGACAGCGTCGGTATGCACCGGTGCCCTTCTACTGGGAGCGGCCGGCGTGCTCCAGGGGCTGCGGGCCACCACCCACTGGTACGTGCACGGCGAGCTGGCCGACCACGGGGCGATTCCCACCGACGCCCGGGTGGTGTTCGACGGCAAAGGTGGTGACCGCGGCCGGCGTCAGCGCCGGTATCGACATGGCGCTGGCCCTCAACGAGCGCATCGCCGGCACGGCCTATGCCCAGGCCACCCAGCTCGACATGGAGTACGACCCCCAGCCCCCGTTCGACGCCGGCCACCCCCGCTCGGCGCCGGCCGAGGTGACAGCCTTCGTGTCGCAGATGTACGGGGCGATGCTCGACAGCGGCGGTCAGACGGGCTGACAGCTCAGCGGGCGAACAAGCGCCCCAGCTCCTCACGGTCGCCGCGCTGAAAGCGGGTGGCGGCCCGGAACACGCGGACGCTGTCGACACAGCGACCGGGCCAGCACCACAGGGCGCTGACCGGTCGATAGCGTCGCGCCGCTGCATCGATCCGGCGCATAACGCCGCCAACGTTGGCCATGTGCTCTCTCCGAATCACGATATGGGGCGCGCCGAGGCGCGCCACGATATCCAGCCGGGAATAGGCCGGATTCAACTTGTAGACCGGCCCCTCAGCCGTTGAGTTCCACCAGATGAGGGAAAGATTCTCCGTCGCCCGAAAGCGGCAAAGGTGATTCGACAGTCAACAACAGCACGACTTAGGCTGATTCGACCAGATCCGAAAGGAGCCCTGGCGAATGCCGCTGATTGATCCGAATGACCGAGCCGAGGTCGACGGCTATGACCGCAGCGGAGCATCCCGGATACTGGCCGAGATCGCTGCGCCCGGGGTGTTCCCCCCGCTCCCGAGGGTCGACGTGCCCGACTCAGCCCGTCACCTGACCTACCGGCTGGACCCTCTCGAACCGGTGCCGGGAAGCCGCCTGACGGCATCGCAGCTCGACTACCTGGGTCGCTTCATGGCCCCCTGCACCGAAGCCGACGTCACCACTGCCACCCACCGGATCTCGTGGACCGACAGCGAAGGGGTGCCCAACATCGGCTGGTGCATCCCGACCCCCGACGGCCTGGGGCCGTCGGTGCCGATCGTGGCCCGGGAGACCACCCTGGCCTTGTGGCGGCTACTGGCCGCCGACCCTCGGGACCTGGAGCACGCCGGCCAGCGGCTCACGGCCGACCAGCACCGGTGCCTGGCCGCCACCACGACCGACATCGATCCCCACGAGATCTTCAGGATCGGGGTGGAGGCGGCGGCCCGGGCTCTGGTGCAGCACGCCCTGCTGGCCGGCGCCACCAGCCATCGCACCCCCGCCGCCCTCGCCCGGGCCATGGCAGCCAGCCAGATCTACGCCCTCGTCGGCTCCACCTGGTACTGGGAGCTGCAGGCCTCCACCGCCCGCCGCGGCATGATCCCGGTGGCGCTGGACGAACGACCGGGCGGCCGGCTGGCCTACACCCAACCCTCGATCGAGCTCCTGGCGGCCATGAAGGCCAACACCATCGCCACCGCCCGCCGGGTGATGCACCGGGCCACCACTGCCGAGGACCTCACCGTACGGGAGGCCGTCACCCGCTACTACCTGGAGCTCGACGAGATCTCCAAGCAGTACGCCCTGTTGCCCGAAGGGGAGACGCCGCGGTGCCTGGGCCTGATCGTGCACGAGCTGCCCTCCGGTTCCTTCAGCGCCATGCCCGGCCTGGTCGCTGCGTTCACCGACGTCTTCTGCCGGTTGGTGGACCGCATCGAGGTCAGCCCGGCCGAGGGAGCGCCGCCCCGGCCGATCACCGACGTGCGGGAGCGCACGTTCCACATCCCCGACATGAACTGCCAGCACTGCAAGGCCACGATCACGGGCGTGCTGGAGGGCCTGGGAATCGAGGTGGCCGACGTCGACCTGGTGACCAAGCAGGTCGTGGCCCAGTTCGCCGACTCGGGCCAGCGGGAGCGGGCGTTCGACGCCATACGCTCCGGCGGCTACACCGTCGTCCCGCCCGGAGCCGCCGCCAACGGCACATGAGCACCAGCCCGGCGGCTGTCCCCCGGCTCCGTCCCCGCCTCGATCCGCTCGTGGCCGACCTGCTCAACCGCCCCGACCGGTTGCACCACTGGCTCGACACCTGGGGCTCACCGCTCAACCTGGTCATCCCGGCCCTGTTCGAGGCGAATGTGGACCGGCTCCGGGCGGTGCTCGATCGGCGCCTGCCGGGCGGGGCCCGCTTGTTCTATGCCCACAAGGCCAACCCGGCGCCGGCTCTGGTCGGGGCGGCGGTGGCGGCCGGCATCGGGCTCGACGTCGCCTCGCCCGGCGAGCTGGCTTCAGCTCTGGCCGTCGGCGCCGGCCCGCCGAGCCTGGAAGGGACCGGCCCCAAGGGGCAGCGGTTCCTGACCGCCCTGCTCGACGCCGGCGCCGTCGTGAACGTCGACAGCGTGGCCGAGCTCGACCTTCTCATGCGCTGCCGTTCCACACACTGCGCCCCCGCCGGCCAAGGGACGCCCGTGCCCGTGCTGGCCCGGCTGAGCGGGGCCGGGAGCCGGGCCGGGGCCGGGCCCATCAGCCGGTTCGGCATCCCACCACACCAGTGGCCGGGGCTGGTGGACCACCTGGTGGCTCACCGGACGGCGCTGGAGTTCCTCGGCGTGTCGTTCCACCTCGACACGGCCGACACCGGGGAGCGGGTGGCGGCGGTGGAAGGCTGCCTCCAGGTGCTGGAAGCGGCGTGGCGGGCCGGCCTCGACCCCCGGGTGATCGACGTCGGAGGGGGCCTGCGCCAGGTGTTCCTCGACGACCCGGCGAGCTATGCCGCCTACACCTCGGCCCTGCGGCTGGGGCTCACCGGCGCCGGCCCTGCCCTCACCTGGAACGGCAACACCTTCGGCTACCGGGCGGAGGGCGGATCGGTGCGGGGCGTACCCGTGGTCCACCGCTACGCCAACGACGAGCCGGCCGAGCGGTCGCTGGAGCGCCTGCTCGACCTCCCCCTTCCCGCCCAGGGCAACCGGGCCCTGGCCGACGTCGTGGCCGACAACCTGCTGGAGCTGTGGCTGGAGCCGGGCAAGGCCCTCGTCGATCAGGCCGGCCTGACCGTGGCCCGGGTCGAGCTGGTGACCGAGGCGGCCGACGGGAGCAACCTGGTGCTGCTCGACCTCAGCCGGGACAAGGTCTGCCCCGCCGATTCCGAGGTGTTCGTCGACCCGGTGCTGGTGCCCCACCCCGGCCGCGGCTCCGGCGGCGGCCCGGCCGCCGTGTTCCTGGCCGGCAACCTGTGCCTGGAGCGGGACATGATCACCAACCGGCTGGTCGCCTTCGACCGGTGCCCGGCACCGGGCGACGCCGTCGTGTTCGCCAACACCGCCGCCTACCACATGGACCTGTCGGCCAGCGACGCCCTGCTCCAGCCCCGGCCCCGGCGCCTCCGTGTGGACCCCGGGTCGGCCGGTTCGTTCGAGGCCCGTCCCGATCCCCTGGAGGAGGGGCCGTGCTCCACCACGACATCACCGAGCTGATCGGGGGTACCCCCCTTCTGCGGCTCCGGCCCGAGCGCCACGGCATCCCGGGTGTCGAGCTGTACGCCAAGCTGGAGCTGCTCAACCCGTTCGGGTCGGTCAAGGACCGGGTGGCGTGGGCGATGGCCCGGGACCACCTGGACGCCATGGCGGCCCGAGGCCAGCGGCTGATCGAGGCGTCGAGTGGCAACACGGGCAAGGCCCTCCAGATCCTGGCCGGCATGGCCGGGGTGGAGGTGGAGGTGCTGTCCAACCGGACCAAGGTGCCCGAGGTCCGGGAGCTGCTCGTGCTGCTGGGTGCCACGCTGGAAGAGTTGCCCGGACTGTCGGAGTGCCCCGATCCGACGGTCCCCAACGACGTCTTCTCCGTGATCGAGGGCCGCATGACGGCGGCGCCCGGGCGCTATCGCCACCTGTCGCAGTACACCAATCCCGACAACCTGCAGACCCACCACGATACGACCGGCCGGGAGATCCACGACGACCTGGGCGCGGTCGACACCCTGTTCGGGGGGCTGGGCACGGCCGGCTCCACCCGGGGCGTGGCCTCCTACCTTCGGGATCACGACGCCCTGGGCCGCCTGGTGGGCGTTGTCTCGGCCAGCGACGACTTCATCCCCGGGATCCGCTCGGAGTCCGAGATGTGGGAGGTCGGCCTGTTCCAGCGCCACGCCTACCACGCCATCGTCACCGTGGGGGCGAGCGACGCCATCGACGCCACGGTGGACCTGTGCCGCCGGCACGGGGTGCTCGGCGGCCCCACCAGCGGCGCCACCTACGCCGCGGTGCAACGGTGGTATGCCGAGCACCCGGTGCCGGCCGGAGGCACCGAGGTGGCGGTGCTGATCGTGTGCGACCGGATCGAGCCCTACCTGTCCTACATCCGGGCCCGCCGCCCCGAGCTGGTCGGCGCAACAGCCGCCGGCCTGTCGGTCGACGATCTGTCGGCCGACGAGGTGGCCGACGGCCCCACCGTCCCACCGGCCGAGCTGGCCCGCCGGATGCAGGGCGGGCCGGGGATCGTGGTGGTCGACACCCGGGGCGAGATGGCCTACCGGGTCGCCCACGTACCGGGGTCGATCAACATCCGCGACGACCTGCTGGTGGCCATGGCCCGCCAGGGATGCCCCTTCGCCCCGCCCCTGGAGGTGGTGCTGGTCTGCCCCGTCGGCATGCGCTCGCAGCAGCTGGCCGCGCTGCTGCGCCGGGTCGGGTGCCGGGCCTCGGCGCTGGACGGCGGCCTCGTCGCCTGGCGCTCCGCCGGCCTCGCCCTGGGCACGATCCCCGTCGCTTGATCTCGTGTCCCCGCGAGGTGGTGGCCGAGGGAACCCGAGGAGGTGCTCGAGCCGGACCTGATCGGTCGGTTCGGCGCGGGGCGGCCCGCTACACCCATCCCGTGACGGGCGCCCGCAGCTGGCGTTCTATCCGCCCGGCCGGGACGCGGCCGGCGCAGGGTGAGCCATGTCCACGGTGGCGTCGCAGAAGCTCTCCAGCAGCGCCCGGTGGTGGCTGACGACGAGGACGGCCACTCCCCCGTCGGCCGCCTGGCGCAGCAGGCGCACCACGGTGGAGGCCGATGTGGGGTCGAGGGCACTGGTGGGCTCGTCGGCCACGATGGCCCGGGGGCCGGCGATCAGGGCCCGGGCGATCGCCACCCGCTGTGCCTGGCCCACCGACAGAGCCGTGGTACGGGTGGCCGGGTCGAGGTGGCCGAGGCGGACGTCGGCCAGCTGGCGTGCCACCGCCTGTTGCCGTTCCTCCCGGGTGAGCCCCCCGGCCGTTGCCCGGCGCCGGGCATCGAGCGGCTCGGCCACCGTCCGGCCCACGGTCCACAAGGGGTCGAGCGAGGCCACAGGGTCCTGGCTGACGACGCCGAGCAGGCCCAACGGCGGCCGGCTCCCCGGCCGGTCCGTGGGCGACCACGACGCCACCGCGACGGTCCCTGAACGGGCCGGGAGCTGCCCGGTCACGACCTTGAGCACCGTCGACTTGCCGCAGCCCGACGGCCCGAGCAGCCCCACGCAGGTCCCGGCCGGCACGTCCAGCGTGAAGCCGTCCACCACCGCTGGCCGGCCCGGGTAGCCGGCGCTGAGGTCGTCGACCCGGATCATGGCGCCACCGCCTCCGGCGCCGGATCGACCTTGTCCGGGGGACCGCCCGGGGCGTCGGCGCCCTGCCGATGAGCCAGCAGGCATGCCACGCCGCCCGCCAGCACCGGCACCCCGTCACGACAGCCGGGCTCGGCCCGGGAGCAGCGGGGGGCGAAGGCACAGCCCTCGTCGGGCTCGGTGAGCGGGGGCGGGTCGCCCGGCAGGTCGTCGGGAAGCCGACCCGGCCGGGGCAGGGAGCGAAGCAGGGCCGCGGTGTAGGGATGGGCCGGGTGGCGGAGCAGATCGGCGGCCGGCCGGTCCTCGACGATCCGACCGGCGTACATCACCACCACCCGGTCCACCAGGCCCGGCACCAGGTCGAGATCGTGGGTGACCACCACCAGGGACAGCGAGCGGCGCCGGAGCAGGTCGAGCATGGTGCGGGCCAGCGGGCGGTCGAGGGCGCTGGTCGGCTCGTCGGCCAGCACCAGGGGCGGCTCGTGGGCGGTGGCGGCCACGATGGCGGCCCGCTGCAGCATCCCCCCGCTCCAGGTGGCCGGCCGCTGGCCCAGGGCCCGCGCCGGCTCGGCGATGCCGACGGCCTCCAGCTCGGCCGCCAGCTCACGGTCGGTGATCGAGCGGCCGTGGGCGGCCCACGCCTCCCGGAGGTGGTGACCCACCGACCGCAGCGGGTCGAAAGCGGCCTGGGGGTTCTGGGGAACGTAGCCCACCAGCCGACCCCGCACCGCCCGCAGCCGCCGCTCCGGGGCCCCGACCAGGTCGACGGTCGCGACCTCACGCCCCGGCTCGCCCGGCGGGCACAGGACGGCCCCGCCACCGACCCGGGCCCGGGGCGGCAGCACCCCGAGCAGCGCCCGCAGCAGCGTGGTCTTGCCGGATCCCGACTCCCCCACGACGGCCACCCGCTCCCCCGCGCCGATCTGCAGGTCCACCTGACGCAGGGCCCACACGCCCCGGCCTCGGCGCCCCGGGTACACCACGTCGAGCCCGTCGAGCCGCACCAGCGGTGCGCCCCCGGCCTCCCCGGCCGTCACCGGCGCCGTCATCGGGAGCGCTGCCTGCCGTGGGCGTGCTCCACCAGCATGGTGGTCCCCAGCACGGTCAGGGCGATGGCGGCGCTCGGCCCCAGCAACAGCCACGGGGCCCGGGTGAAGAACATCTGGGCGTCGCGCAACATGAGGCCCCACTCCGCCGTCGGGGCCTCGGCCCCAAGGCCAAGGTAGGAGAAGCCGGCCAGGGCGGCCAAGGTGTAGCCGAGGTCGAGCGTGGCGGCCACGGCCACGCTGCGCACGGTGGCGGGGGCCACGTGGCGTCCGAGCAGTCGGGCCCGTCCGAACCCCATGGCCCGCCCGGCGTCGATGTCGGGCCGGTTCATCCGCTCGAGCGCGAAGCCGCGGATGAGCCGGGCGTAGAACGGCCAGCCGACGATCACGAACGCCACCACCAGGTTGCGCATACCGACACCGAGGGCGCCCACCACCGCCAGGGCCATGACCAGTGACGGCAGGGCCACCAAGGTGTCGACGAGCGCTGTGATCGCCGGGCCCACCGGGCGGGGCAGGGTGGCCACGAGGCCCACCATCAGGCCGATGAGCACCGAGGTGGCCGTGATCACCACAGCGGCGGAGAGCGACAGGCGCCCGCCGTGGAGGAGGCGCAGCAGGAGGTCGCGCCCGTACTGATCGGTGCCCAGCCAGTGGTCGGACGACGGTGATCGCAGCTTGATCGCCAGATCCTGGGCGTCAGGGTCGCCGGTGGCCAGCGCCGGCCCGACCACCACCGCCCCCACCACGGCCATCAACAGGACCCCGCCGACCGCTGGCCCCATCGGCGGCCACCGCCACCGAGACGCCCGTGCCCTCACGCCCGTGCCCTCACGCCCGTGCCCTCACGCCCAGTCCTCTGCCCGACGGGTCGCTCCGTTGAGGTCGGGGCCGGCGGCCCGGGCCACTGCGTCCACCAGGCGGGTCGACACCACGTAGACCACGGTGCTCACCAGTGCGAAGCCCTGGATCAGGGGCAGGTCGCGGCGGCGGATGGCTTCCACCACCATCGGCCCCAGACCGGGCCAGGCGAACACGTTCTCGATCAGGATCGAGCCGGCCACCACCCCGGCCAGGCCCAGGCCCAGGAACGGGAGGAAGGCCACGCAGGCGTTGGGCACGGCGTGGGCGGCCAGCAGCCGCAGCGTCGACCACCCCCGGGCCCGCCCGGTCACGGCCCACTCGCTGGCGAGGGCGTCGGCCAGAAGGGCCCGGAACGGGCGAACCCAGTAGGTCAGCAGTCCGATCGCCCCCACCAGGGCCGGGAGCAGAGCCGTGCCCAGCGTCCCGTCGGTGGCGATGGTGCCGACGCCCAGCCCCACCGCCAGGAACCGGATCGCCAGCAGCCCCATGACGAACGAGGGCACCGCCGTGCCGAACGTGGCCAGCATCCGGGTGGCCATGTCGACCGGGCCGCCGGGGCGGATGGCCGAGCCGGCCCCGAGCACCAGGGTCAACACCAACCCGGCCAGGAACGTGACCAGGCCGAGCTTGGCTGTCGTCACCACCCGATCGGCGAGCACGGCGCGCACCGGCAGATCACTGACCCAGGACCGTCCGAGGTCACCTCGCACCGCTCCCCCCAGCCATGCGCCGTACTGGACCAGGAACGGCCGATCGAGGCCCAGCTCGGCTCGTACCGCAGCCAGCTCCCCGGGTGAGGCGATCCGCTGGCCGGAGTTGATCACGGCGGCCGCAGGATCACCCGGCAACAGGTGGAGCAGGGAGAACACGAAGACACTGGCCGCCGCCAAGGTGGCCAGTGTCCTCGCCATCTCCCGTAGAGCCTGGATCAAGACCGAGCTCATCCTCTGCCGGTGGGCGGGAGCGCCGCTCAGCTCGACGGCGCCGTCGTCCAGTCGATCCACAGGTAGAACGGATCGGGTTCGTAGCCCTGGTAGGCGTCAGACACGAGGAATCGCCCTCCGGGCGACATCACCGGGATCCAGTAGGCCTGGTCGCGGATGAGGGTCTGGGCGTCCACCAGGGCCTTGTCGACCACCGCCTTGTCGCTCGACGAGCCGGCCGGGGCCAGCAGGGCGAGCACGTCGTCGTAGCCCGGAGTGGTGTAGTCGGGCGACATGGCCAGCACGAGCGAGGTCAGCGGGTCGCCGTTGAGGCCGTAGTTCTCCGTGTTGACGGTGTAGATGCCACCGTCCACACTCTGCACCGGCTGGATGTCGGCGTAGGTCTCGAACCGGCGGACCGGGGCGTCGAAGCCCACCTTCTCCAGGTAGCCCGACACCGCCGTGGCCAGGGCCTCGATCGTGTCGGTGTAGGCGTAGAGCCGGGCTTCGAGCATCTTGCCGTCCTTAGTGCGCGGACCGCCGTCGCCGTTGCGCACCCAGCCCGCCTCGTCGAGCAGCTGCTCGGCCTTGGCCGCGTCGTAGCCGCTCCACTCGACGTTGCGGGGATCGTCGTCGTTGAACCAACCGTGCATGGGGGTGGCGAGGCCGAATCCGACACCCTCGGTGATGGCGTCGGTGTCGATGGCTGCGGCCACCGCCTGACGTACCTTCACGTCGTCGAACGGAGCGATTCGCGGCTCGATGGCAAGCCCGACGAAGCTCACGTCGTAGCCTGAGGTCACGAAGTGGACGCCGTCCATGCCGTCGGCGGCGGCACCGGTGGCCAGTGACGGGTAGGCGGCCATGTCGGCCTCACCGGCGGCGATTGCCGCCAGCCCAGCCTGCTCGTCGCCCACCTTCTTGACCGTGATACCAGCCAACGCTGGCGTGCCCTGCCAGTAGTCCCCGTTGCGTTCATACGTCATCAGCCCGGGCTCGATGGCGGTCAGCTCGTAGGGCCCGGTGTAGATCCCCTTGCCGACGAGCTGCGAGAAGTCGCCCTCGACGGCGCGGACGGCCTCGGCGTCGAACACCGGGTACACGTAGTGGGCGAGCCCGTAGGGCATGTTGGGGAACGGCTCGGCTGTCGTGAGATCCACCGACAGTGGGCCCGACACCTTCACGCCGGTGACGTTGCCCAGCAGCGCGGCGTTCTCGGCCTCGCCCTCCACCTCGCCGTAGTAGTCGAGCCAGCTCTTCAGCGCCTCGGCGTCGAGCGCCTTACCGTTCTGGAACGTGATGCCCTCATGGAGGGTGACCCGCCACGTTGTGGGGTCGAGCTGCTCCACGGTCTCGGCCAGCCACGGCTCGGGGGCCTCGACGGTAGGCCGCATCAGGAACTCGGCATTGCCCCGGGCCGGCTCCATCTGGATGTCGTAGCCCAGCGGGTCGGGGAAGGCCTCCAGGGTCGAGGTGTCCACCAGCCGGAGGATGGTGTCGCCCGCCGCCCGCTCGGCCTCCTCGCCGGCGGTGGCACCGCCCTCGGCCGAGGTGACCTCGGTACCGCCGGACGACGTGTCGCTGCCGCTGCCGCCCGAGTCGCTGCAGGCCACCGCCATGAGGGCCAGTGCCCACAACAGCGCGATCACCCTGGTCTTTCCCACGAAACCCTCCGCTCTCTCCCACGCGCCCGGACGCGACGAAGCCAGCCCAGCCATCCGGACCGACCGATGCCGGGTGGGCGGAGCGCACCGGGAGCCGCGCTCCACCCACCGGAAACGCAGACCGGGTTGAGACAGCGCGAGTTCCCCGGGCGGGAGATTTCTTTCGACAGCCGGCTGGTTACCGGTCAGCTGCCCGACCCGTAGGGCCGGGTGATCACCTCGAGGTAGTGGCCGTCGCTGCTGAGGAAGTAGACGCCCCGGCCGCCGTCGTGGCGGTTGATCTCGCCCGGCTGGCGCTGCATCGGGTCGGCCCAGTGGTCGAGGCCCCGGGACGTGATCCGCCCGTACACCCGGTCGAAGTCGTCTTCGCCGATCAGGAAGGCGTAGTGGATCGGCGTGACCTCGTTGCCGGCGCCCACTGAAGCGAAGTCGAGCGCCACCCCGTTGGCCGTCTCGACCTGCCAGAAGTGTCCGGCCGGCACCGGTTCGCCGAGGCCGAGCATCTCGGCCAGCCACCGGGCCGAGAACTGGGCGTCGACGGCGCCCACGATCGTGTGGTTGAGCTGCACGGCCATCGTCGGCGATGCTACCCCCGGCCTTCG
>Ga0268299_1003128_pt1 | contig 16440 bp, 17 predicted proteins | sample NOBtaG_FD_193484 | JGI IMG/M metagenome (GOLD analysis project Ga0268299, IMG submission 193484) | Activated sludge microbial communities from bioreactor in Nijmegen, Gelderland, Netherland - NOB reactor | ecosystem: Engineered > Bioreactor > Aerobic > Activated sludge | place: Netherlands...
GATTGGCTACGCGTAACTATATAGTTTTGTACACATATTAGTAAGCAAGAATCCGCCTAACATTCGATATTAAATATAGAAAGGAAATTAAAGTGGAACGGGTATATATAGCCGAGTGCTTCATTTTAGAAAACACAAACTTGAACTACAGTAAAAAAGTAAGTAGCTCAATCGTGCTATTTCAGCGATCAAATATTACTTAATCTCTACAGCCATCTTGCGATGAGAATCGGCCATCTCCATATTTCCTTTTACAGCTTGTTCATATATACCGTTTGTTCATGGAATTTTGGTATATATATTCATTAACAACATGTTTTTATTTAATTAAGTAGAATTTGGATGCCGAAATTTGATCAACGAAGAGTATAAATGGAGCATGCCTCGGCAATGTGTTTCCATATCTATACCTTGTCTACCATAGTACTGTCGTTGATTAATAAAGTACAAGAAAGCCATAATATTACTATAGTTATTTAATGTGCACTGCTTAACTTAAATTAGCTTATCAAATTGAGTGCCTTTTAAGTTAAGTCTAAGCAGATTTATTACAACCTTGACAGAATTCCAAGAAGAACTAAAAAACTCAAAAACGTTTAGCACTTGTGATCAAGAATCTGTACAGCAAGAAGAATTGCTACCGGACAGTTGAATCGGTGGACATGGTACATCGCCATAAGAACAGTAAACACAGCAATCTCCCGCTTTAGGCTTCAATAAATGGTGACAAGATTCACATTCATAAAAGAATTGACAGGCATTGGTCGGCATCGTCTCCAATTTTTGAGTTCCACAATTCGGGCAAGTAATAGTCGATTGCAACTGTATCGTATTCATTTATGCATATTTATCACGTAATTATTAAGTTTATAAAACATGCGGAACTTTAGAATATTACGAATAATTATCTATTGTGATGATAAGATAAATACTTTAATCATTGCCACCTTAGACCACCTCTGCTGGCGCTTGCTTACAAGGATGAGGAGCGTCTCCACATTCAAACTGGACAGTAGTGTGCTGGATTCCAAACCGCTCATGCAATTCATTATTGATTTGAATCAATAGTGAATCGTCAATGACTGCGTCTGGCTTGATTAGATGAACGGTTAGCGCAATTTCTGTCGTGCTCATTGCCCAGATATGTAGGTCATGGACTGCTTCAATTCCTGGAAGACTAGCGAGGTAAGCCTCAACTTTGGCCGGATGAATATTTGCTGGCACAGCATCAAGAGCAAGGTTTAGCGATTCACGGAGCAAGCTCCAAGTGCCAATACCAATAATTACGGCGACAATAAGGCTCACGATCGAATCTATCCATAACCAGCCGGTAAATTTTATGGCAATAGCTGCCAAGAGGACGCCAAGAGAAATTGCTGCGTCAGCCATCATATGCAAATACGCACCGCGAATATTTATATCTTGCTTTTGGCCGGACATGAACAGCCATGCCGTGAACCCGTTGATGATTATGCCAGCTGACGCCACCCAAATGACTGTGTCACTCGCCACTGATTCGGGATGGCCAAATCTGAGAATGGCTTCCCAGGCGATAGCGCCGACAGCAACAAGCAAAACTAGCGCATTAATCAATGCAGCCAAAATCGAAGTACGGCGCAGACCATAAGTGTGGCGCTGTGTTGGTAACTTACGTACTAAGACGCTTGCGCCCCACGCGAATAATAAACTCAGAACATCGCTGAGGTTATGGCCTGCATCTGCCAACAGCGCGAGAGAATTTGACAGTAAACCAAAAACAACTTCAATCACAACAAAACCTACATTTAGCGTAATCCCAATTGCGAATGCGCGATCAAAGTTTTTGGGAACGTGGCTCTGATCATGATCATGATCATGATCGTGGGAGTGATTATGTGTCATATATAGATTCTCTTTCCGACATGTGAATTTCTAAGAATAGCGGATATATTAAAATTATATGGAGCCGATCGGAGATTCGTAGACTGAATTACAATGGTTATGTCAACATGATCAGAATCATTGAAATAAAACGTTGCGCCAAATTATGGCACAAATTTTTCGCCGTACCATTACGGTATGTATTTTAAGGAAACACCATGCGAAGAGAACAGCTGGAAGAAAATCAGATAGGGTTATACGCGGTAGCCTTGGCTGTCGGGATGGGGCTTGGGTTGTGGCATCCTAGCTTTGGCGCCAGCCTGGAGTATTTGATTTCCCCCGTGCTTGCGGTGCTGCTTTATAGCATGTTTACGCAGATTCCATTCCTTCAGTTGCGCGCTGCGTTTGCGAACAAGCGGTTTACAGCGGCGCTATTGATGGTCAATTTCATCATCGTACCCATCATAGTTTGGTTATTGTCGCTTCTTTTACCGAAGCAACCGCCACTGCTACTCGGGGTATATCTGGTTCTGTTAACACCTTGTATTGATTACGTTGTGGTTTTTACCCACCTTGGTCGTGGCAATGCCCGGCTTGTGCTTGCTTCCACGCCTTTGCTACTGCTTACCCAGATGCTTCTTCTGCCCGTGTATCTATGGCTTTTCATGGGAGAGCAAGCCGCACAAATCATGAGTGCTGAACCGTTTCTGGAAGCTTTTCTTGTATTGATTGTGCTTCCTTTAGGACTTGCCTTATCAACCGAATTTTGGGCAAAGCACCAGCGTAGCGGTACCATCTGGCTTGAAGTCACGGCGTGGTTTCCAGTGCCATTTATGGCGATTACATTACTTCTCGTTGTAGCATCTCAAATTGGCAGAATAGAAGAGTACCTCCCGGTTGTGGCACAAGTCGTGCCAGTTTATATTGCCTTCATGGCTGTCATGCCTTTTCTTGCTCGCTTGACGACATATGCGTTTCACCTGGACACACAGGCAGGAAGAGCACTCGTTTTTAGCGCAGGAACACGGAACTCGTTGGTGGTTCTGCCTTTAGCGCTGGCTTTGCCGGATGGCTGGATTTTGGCATCTGTCGTCATCGTTACTCAAACGCTGGTTGAACTAGTTGGTGAGTTGATTTACATACGCGTGGTACCTGCGATGATCTTTCAAGAATCTAAAAGTTTAGAGATCTCAAAAACATTTAGCAAAAAGAAGTAAGTCAGAATAAATAGGTTGTGCTTCTATCCGGGAAAGATTATGCAGTTCTGAAATGTGCGGAGAATTAGCTAGTCGCTCCTGAAATACATATAACGATTTGATAGTATGTAATAAAGATCTGTTTCTTGCTGATCATATCGACCAGAAATGTTAAAATTGCTGCTTATTTCTGGTCGAATTGGTGATTAAAAATGCTCACACCCAGCAGTAAGATTCATCAAGCTAATTTATTTGGAACCGATCTTTTATTGCAGCTTGATCCCAACGATCCATTGCTAAAGCTTGCATCAGCGATACCCTGGTATGAATTTGACGAAGCGTTCTCGATTCATTACACAGAATCAATGGGCGCGCCGAGTAAACCGATCCGGTTGATGGTTGGGTTATTGATGCTCAAGCAACTGGAGAATTTGAGTGATGAGGCAATTGTATTGCAGTGGAAGCGCAATCCGTACTACCAAGCTTTTTGCGGTATGCGGGAGTTTCAGTGCAAGTTGCCCTGTCACAGCACCGAGTTGGTACATTTTCGTAAGCGCATTGGCAAAGTAGGGGTTGATCAAATTTTTCGCATGAGTGTTGGTCTGCATGGGGAATTGGCACTGGAAGATTGCGTTAATATTGACACGACCGTCCATGAAAAGAACATCACATACCCGACAGACAGCAAACTTGCGATTAAGATCATCAATCGTTTAAACAAGATTGCCAGAGCCCATGGCATTCAACAAAGACGTACTTTCGTCAAAGAAGTGAAATCACTGCGTCTGGACATTCGGTACTATCGTCATGTGAAGAAAAGAGCCAAAGCAAAGCGTGCATTGAAGCGGCTCAGGACAATTGCGGGCGTTTTGATGCGAGAACTCAGAAGGGAACTACCGCAATACTGTCTGTTTGAATGCTATCAACAGGATTTTCTCTTGTATGAGCGCATACTGAAACAACAAATCAAAGACACGCACAAGATCTATTCGCTGCACGAACCACAAGTGTACTGTGTCGCCAAGGGAAAAGATCACAAACAATACGAATATGGCAGCAAGGCATCGATAGCCAGCACAGCGAAAGGCAACCTAATTGTCGGAGTCGTCAGTCACGAACGGAACCTGCATGACAGCAATACGTTACCCGAGATCCTGCGTCATGTTGAGGCATCACGCGGCAAAGCTGTCAAGCAAGCGGTATGTGATCGCGGCTATCGCGGCAGACGTGAAATCAATGGAACCCAGATCATTCTGCCTGGGAAAGCACTCAAGAAGGATACCCGACACCAGAAAGACAAGAAGCGAAAACAATGCAGAAGGCGCGCGGCTATTGAACCCATTATCGGTCACCTGAAATCGGATTATAGAATGGCCAGAAATTACCTGAAAGGTGTCATCGGAGATCACATCAATCTATTGATGGCCGCTGCCGCCTGGAATATGAAACAATGGCTGCTGGCCATTCTTTGGCTCTTTTTCCCGGGGCGAAAACTGCAGGCTTCGCAAATTATTTGATGGAAGAAGATCAAATCGCTTGATTTTGTCTTTATTAACTCCCCGCCTTTTGAAGCTCCTGCTCCGAGATGGCGATTGACGGGGTTTTTCAGGGTCGACTAGCTATTACCTCTTGCGGCAATAGCAATACACAAACTGCTGAACTGTGCCAAACGGCGTGTGGTGTGCTTCTTTTTCATGCTCGACCAGCAGGAAAGTATCTCCAAATACCCCATGTAGGGCTTCAGGCTGGTATCTCATCACGGGTAGACCACGGCCCATCCTCGGCAAAAGTGGCAACAATCACATGTCCGCCTGGTCGAACTGCACTTATGACCCGCTCGACATAAGCATGGCGATTTGCCGGATCAGTCAAAAAATGGAACACTGCACGGTCATGCCAAATGTCAAATCGGTTCATGGGGAACTTTGCGCGGATAATATCGCCTTCTATCCAGTGAACAATATCCGCATGTTCCCCCAAACGCTGCTTTATAACAGCAAGCGCAATTGATGACAGATCAAATACTGTCAAGTCGGTATAGCCTTCTGCCACAAGGTCATCTACCAGTCTGGAAGCTCCTCCTCCCACATCAATAATGGCTGCATCTTTGCCGAGTCTGGTATTGTGAATTAACCGTAAAGATTGATCAGCATGTTCCTGAAACCAGCTAACTGAGTCAGATGCCTTAGTGGCATATACCTGTTCCCAATATTGTTTAGGCTCTAGACTATCTGACATATTCTGCTAGTTTAGTCAAATGCTATTTGGCGGGAGACATCGTTTTAACTTCTTAAGGTAAAAATAATAACATTTACTTTCAGGTATGTTATGCTATTATTATTATTATGTATAAATTTCCTAACATTATAATGTTGGTGCTATCAGTCAGTTTACTGGCAAATACGCTTGCTTGGGCTTTCCATGGTGAGATATTTATACATGAGCTTGATCATCAAGCTACGTACATTCCAGTACAAACAATGGAAGAAAATCATCAGCATGTCGAGTTTTCTGATGATAAAGACTTGAATCTTTCAACACACATATGCTTTAGTGCAGTGTATCAACCTATCTTATTTACAGAGTTACCGGTATTTAATTTTATAACTGGTAAAGAGATTCTAGCTAATTTTATTCCTTTATATATTCCAGAATCGTTTCGAGATTCTCCGCTTCGCCCTCCTAGAGTATTACTAACAACTAAAGTCTAAGTTCAAACTGTTCAAACGGTTAATATCAAAATTTTTTGGTATTTTTAATTCAACTCTGAATAGTTCAAGCAAGACACTATATTTGCCTCTATGTTGATGCCAACTTAGGGTCTTAGTCAATCGAAGATAGTTAGCTTATTTAGCTTATAGCACTAAGCTAATTATTCTAAAAATACAAGTATATGATTAACAGAATAATAAATTATTCTATAAACAATAAACTTATCGTAAGTTTACTTACCCTAGTGCTAATAGGTGCCGGAGTATATTCCTTGTTCACGGTGGATCTTGGTACGGTACCAGATATCACTAATAATCAGGTTCAGGTAATTACCGTTTCCCAAACTTTAGCTACCGAAGATATTGAAAGATTTGTAACTTTCCCTGTGGAACTAGCTATGGCTAACTTACCAGGTGTTACAGAGATACGTTCTATTTCTCGCTTTGGTCTTTCAGTAGTAACTATTGTCTTCGAAGATTCTATGGGCACGTATCTACCACGGCAATTGGTACAAGAAAAGCTTAATATTGTGCAGCAACAAATACCCGAGACTTTTGGAAGCCCATCTCTGGGACCAATTACAACTGGGCTTGGAGAAATCTATCAATATACCCTTCAACCCAAGCCTGGTTTCGAAACCCGATATTCTCCAACTGACTTGCGTACTTTCCAAGACTGGATCATCAGACGACAGTTAGCTTTAGTAGAAGGTGTTGTGGCAGTAAATGCTTTTGGTGGAAAAATAAAGCAATATGAAATCGCTATCAATCCTGAAAAACTCAATGCCAACAATGTTTCCCTATCAGAAGTATTTGAGGCATTACGGCGTAATAATAGCAATACAGGCGGCGCCTACATTGAAAAAAATAACATGGCCAATTTTATCCGCGGGGAAGGCTTGGTTCGCTCACTCGACGATATTCGAAATATTTTCATTAAAAATGTGAATGGCCTCCCTATTTTAATCAAGGATGTAGCAGAGAAAGTACATTTTGGTCATCAGATACGCTATGGCGCTTTCACACAGGATGGTCGGGAAGCAGTAGGCGGTATGATTTTAATGCTAAGAGGATCTAATTCAAATGCTGTAATTCAAAATGTACAAAAGCGCATAGTTGATATTCAGAAATCATTACCCGAAGGTTTGGAGATAAAACCTTTTCTTGACAGAAGCACGCTTATAGAAAGAACTACCAGTACAGTAACTGAGAACCTTACAGAGGGTGCGCTAGTTGTAATTTTTGCATTAGTCATAATTCTAGGTAGCATCAGGGGCGGTTTTATTGCTGCCAGTACTATTCTCTTATCCTTCCTATTTGCTTCCATTTTGATGAAGCAATTTGATGTATCGGCCAATTTGATAAGTTTAGGGGCTATTGATTTCGGGATTATTGTTGATGGCGCAGTAATCATAGTAGAACGCACCATATACGAAATTCAAAAACAATATAAGGCAGGTAAATTCAATTTCGACCAAAAGGATATAGATGAGTTAGCTTTTCAAGCTGGAAGCTCTATGATGAATACCGCAGTTTTCGGTCAGATAATCATACTAATCGTATTTATTCCAATTTTATTCCTTACTGGTATAGAAGGAAAAATGTTTCATCCGATGGCCTACACCTTTGGTTTTACCATGTTGGGAGCCATTATACTTTGCCTGACATATGTTCCTATGATGTCAGCCTTACTTTTAAGGCCTGGAACAAACCAAAAAAATTGGTCTGGAAAGTTAGAAAAATCGCTTGAGAATCTCGGCAATAAAATTGTAAACGGTTTCCAACATATTTATTTACCATTATTAATAAGTGCACTTCGACATCAAGTAATTGTTATGATTGCGGCTTTTGTATTGTTTGTTGGTGCGGTTTTTATGTTTCTCAGAATAGGTGGTGAGTTTTTGCCGCAGTTGGATGAAGGCGATATTGCAATGCAGGCACTTATTAGACCTGGTAGTGGCCTCAGTGAAACTATTGACGTTTCTATTAAAATAGAAAACATATTACTGCAAAATTTTCCGGAAATAAAAATTGCTTTAGCTAGAATTGGTGTAGCAGAAATTCCCACGGATCCTATGCCAATGGATATAGCCGATATGTTCATTATCCTAGAAAAGGATGTAAATAAATGGACTTCTGCCAAGTCAAAAGATGAACTTATTGAAAAAATCAAAGAAAAGCTTGATAGCGAATTAATAGGAGTCAACCTAGTTTTCAGTCAGCCGATTGAATTACGCTTTAATGAATTACTAACGGGTGTCCGAGAAGATGTGGCTGTGAAGTTGTACGGCGATGATCTTGATGTGTTGGCGCAAAAAGCAAATGACATAGCCAAAATCATCCAAACCGTTCCTGGGGTGGGTGATGTAAATACCGAGAGAACCTCCGGAATGCCTCAAATGACTGTGCGTTATAACCGAGAAAAAATAGCTCAATATGGATTAAATATTGATAAATTGAATGACTATATCAGCTCAGCATTTGCCGGAAGTGTGGCTGGAGTAATTCTAGAAGGTGAGAAGCGCTTTGATATGGTCATACGTTTTGATGAAGCCTACCAAAAAAACATTGCCGATTTGCGCAACCTTTATATTGACTTACCTAACGGTAATCAAATTCCCATTAAGGAACTAGCCGATATCAACTATGTACTAGGCCCTATGCAAATATCAAGGGACAATACTTTTCGTAGAACTTACGTAGGAGTGAACACTAGAGGACGTGACATGGAGTCCGTAGTAAAAGACATCCAACAAAGGCTAGATGCTGAGTTAGATTTACCACCCGGCTATTACGTTACATATGGTGGAGAGTTTGAAAACCTGCAAAAAGCCAAAAATCGATTAGCCATTGTTGTACCAATTACCATATTTTTGATCTTCGTCTTGCTGTATTTTGCTCTAAAGTCATTTTCCCAAGCAGTCATTCTTTTTACCGCTATTCCTTTAGCTGCCATAGGCGGAGTACTTGCTCTGTGGGTAAGAGATATACCTTTCAGTGTTTCAGCAGGGGTAGGTTTTGTTGTGTTATTTGGTATAGCGGTACTTGATGACTTAATATTAATTAGTAGATTCAATTCGTTAAAAGAAGAAGGGATAACCGATATCGAAGAACGTATAGTTAAAGCAACCAAAGAAAGAATCAGGCCTATTTTACTTACAGATGCTACCGATATTCTCGGATTTTTACCAATGGCATTATCCGTATCAGCAGGCTCTGAAGTGCAACATCCGCTATCAACCGTAGTAATTGGTGGCTTGATATCGGGCACGCTCCTTACCCTCATTGTGCTTCCCGTAATTTATGCTTTTGTCGAGAATCGTAATAATAAAAAAATTAATAAACAAAGCCTCCAACTTCCTCGTGTAAATACGCTAGTGATAATTTTTGTGTGTAGTGGGCTTCTAAGTATCCTTCTAGGCGTAGCCTCTACGGCAGAAGCACAGTCACCAACGCTAGAAAATCTACCAACCGTTACTCTAGAACAGGCTAAGGATTTAGCAATAAAAAATTTTCCTAGAATACAGGCAGCAAGGCTTGAAATAGAAAATCAAGAAGTCCAGAAGAAAACTGCTTGGGACCTGGGTAGTACCTCAATCTTCACTGGTGCAGAAAAGCTAGGGTACACCCCAGAAACTACTTATATGCATGTTGGTATCAAACAGAGCCAAATAAATATTTTTGGTATTCTTCCTAAATTAGAGCTACAAAAAGAGCGGGTAGCATTAGCTGAGAAAGCACTTAACCTGTCTGTGATAGAAGTAGAAATGGAAGTAAGTCGAGCCTGGGTTATGGTCTATACGGCAAAAAATAATTATCAGGTTTACAAACGAATGAACTCAATCTTCATGGATATTGAACGGGCAGCTAAAATAAAATTTGAAGTTGAAGCTACATCCAAACTTGAATACTTAGCAACGTCGAATCAGGGAAATCAAGTATTGATACAAAAAGAACAAGCGTATAGAGACTATTTGAGTGCATTACAACGGCTGAACCTATGGTTTGCCATCGATACTTTATTTACTGTCCCAGATATTCCTGCCAAGCAATTGGAAAGTCCACTAAACTTAATACCAGATTCTATAGACACTCATCCTGTACTAAATGTTTCTAAGCAAAGAGTTAATGTTGCAGAAGCTGCTATCAAAGAGAAGCGTTCGCAATTTTTACCCAAATTAAGCTTGCAGTATGGCAAGCAAGAAATTTCTGGTCTGCCTGGACTTCATCAATTTCAGGTTGGTGTTGAGGTACCCTTATTTTTTGCACCGGAATTAGGAAGATCACAGGCTGCAAAAATAGAGCACACAATTGCCAATCAGAATCTTCAGCAATCTCAACTTGAACTAGCTGCGGCTTATCAAAGTATACGCGAGCAGTATCTCAAATGGTTAAATTCATGGCAATACTATCGAGATGTGGCGCTTCCTATGGCTAAGGAGCAACAAACGGGTGCACTTGCCGCCTACCGAGAAGGTGATATTGATTATGTAACATTCTTGCAAAATATGAGAGATTCTATACGCATAGAGATTGATTCGTGGAATGCTTTTGGCAGTTATTTAGACAGCCGCTACCAGATGGAATATTTTCTAAAGACATCAAATTAAAACGATAAATATAAAGAAAATAAAAATGAAAATGCACGCCCAGTTTATACCAATTTTGATATTAGTAATATTTTCTTCTGCTAGCTGTATGAACAAATCGGCTAACAACAAGAATGTTGAAGGAGATAGAAATCAAGCTTCTCTTAAAGATGCCAATGAGAATCATATTAATCATTCTGATAGTGAAAAAGAGATAGGAGAGGTCCATCTTTCTGAACTAAAATTTAATAGTCTCGGAATAAAGGTCGGCAATATACCCACTCGTGCTCTTTCAGGAGTGGTGAACGTTAATGGTTGGTTGGAATTATTTCCTCAACATAAAGCCGTAATTACAAGTGTTTTGGGCGCTAATATTACTGAAATAAAAGTGATTGAAGGAGAAAAAGTAACTATAAATCAGATACTAGCCTATCTTTCACATCCCAACCTAATTAACTTACAGACTGCATATATAAGCACCTATAATCAGCAGCAATTTCTAGAGAAAGAATACCACCGCCAACAAAGACTTTATGATGAAAAAGTTGGGTCAGGCAAGATTTATCAGCAAACAAAAGCAAATTACCAAACTATAAAGAGTGAAGTAAAAGGTTATGAAGCGCAGCTAAAGCAATTAGGGCTTGATGTAAAAAAACTGAAAAATGGTAATATTTCCCAATACGTCCCAATAGTAAGTCCGATAGATGGCTATATTGAAAAAATATTGGTACAAACAGGACAATTTGTGGATCCTCAAACACAAATACTTAGCATTATAAATAATGATTTTATACATGCTGATCTAATGGTATTTGAAAAAGATGTGCACAAAGTAAAAAAAGGTCAAAAAGTATCATTCACGGTAGAATCAGTTCCGGATAAAAATTTATCAGCCACAATTTTCTCTGTTGAAAAGAATTTTGAGAGAAACCCTAGGGTAGTTCGTGTGCATGCCGAAATTGATCAAAAAGAATATTCCCTTATTCCAGGTATGTATATCCACGGAGAAATCTATACAGGTAATTCATCGGTTACCGCGCTACCAGAAGAAGCTATTGTTGTAGAGAATGGCAAGCCTTACATTTTTCTTGTAGAAAAAACCAAGAAAAATGAAGAAATAGAATGGATATTTAATCCTATCGAGATCAGAACAGGCATTTCTAATCAAGGTTGGGTGGAAATTAAACTCCTTGAACCACTAACTGAAAATACTAAAGTAGCATTGAACAGTGCCTATTACCTGATCGCGGAAATGAAAAAAGGCGAGATATCGCATGAACATTAAGAAATATAGATTTAATCTTTGCAGGTTCGATTTCCCGCCGCAAGCAGCGTGGTTCTTTATTGCATCTTTCTTATTGGTTTTATTTGTAACTACACTTATTTTTGCTGAAGAAAAAGCAGATGAAAAGCGTCTTGATGAAGTCGCGGAACGCGGTTGCATGTTATACCGCTTGATTTAGAAAAAACCACGCATATTTTTTCCAAGACAGATACGGGAGACATACAGCATATGAAAATCTAGGCTTCTGCTGACATTTTGTTAATTTAAAACGAAATGTTAAAGGAATCGTTAAATGAGTAGCAAAGCTCAGCGAGAAATTGCACACAAATTACGGATTTTTAAGCATGCTCAAGGTAGTGGCAATGTTGCTTTAACTTGCCGTTATTTCGGCATATCCCGTGATACTTTTTACCGATGAAAAAGGAATTATCTGCTTAAAGGAGAACAGGGGCTTATTAATAGTAAGCCTTGCCCCGAAAATCCCAAATTGCGCACACCTAAAGCTATTGAAGCGCAGATTATTTATTTACGCCAAACTTATCACTTTGGACAACTAAGCATCAGTTGGTATTTGCAACGTTATCATCAAATCAATATTTCTTCTGGTGGGGTTTATCTGGTGCTCAAAAAAAATAATCTGAATCGATTACCTCAAAACCAACGTAAACGTTCAATACCTACGGTTCAACACTATGAAAAACAAGTTCCCGGGCATCAGTACAAATTGATGTGAAATTCTTGTTCTTCAAAGATAATGCTAGTAAACGAATCAAACGATTCAATATGAGCGATGTTTACCGGGCACGCTTACAGCTTGTTCAAGGAAGCGATCCGTTACGCTTTGAACTGATTCAAGCTGAAAAACTGACGGAAAATTTCCGTGGTGACAATGCTTCATTCAATCAGATTACGGGCGAATTGAATCTTCCGTTTGTCGATATAACCGGCACCAGCGATAGCATATCCACTTATGCAGTCGGGGCTTCAGTTGATTCCTGATCTACCGGTACTGACTTTCGAATTGAAACAAACAGTGCTTGTAAAATAGTCTTGCAAGACCAAGGCGTATTATTACTTAAAGCTATTTATACGGAATACGGTGCAGGCGTTCATCGAATACCTCTTTTTCCTCACCCGGCGCAGCAGGAAAGCTGCTTCACGTCCTTGGAGAAGGTCTGCGCCGCGAGCTTCAATCCTTCGACCATCGTCAGGTAAGGAAACAACTGGTCAGCCAGTTCCTGCACGGTCATGCGGTTGCGAATCGCCAGCGCCGCCGTCTGGATCAGTTCCCCCGCTTCCGGGGCCACCGCTTGTACGCCGATCAGTCGGCCCGAGCCTGCGTCGGCGACCAGTTTGATGAAGCCGCGTGTGTCGAAATTGGCAAGCGCGCGTGGTACGTTGTCCAGCGTGAGTGTGCGGCTGTCTGTTTCGATGCCCTTCAAGTGTGCTTCCGCCTCTGAGTAGCCTACGGTTGCCACTTGCGGATCGGTGAACACCACAGCCGGCATCGCAGTTAGATCAAGCACGGCCTCACCTCCGGTCATATTGATGGCTGCGCGCGTCCCTGCCGCTGCCGCCACATAGACAAATTGAGGCTGGCCGGTGCAGTCGCCAGCAGCGTAGATATGTGGACTACTCGTGCGCATAGCCTTATCGATGACAATAGCGCCTTGGCCATTAACGGTCACACCTGCCGCCTCCAGTGCCAAGCCGTGCGTGTTCGCTGCGCGGCCAGTGGCGATCAGCAGCTTGTCGGCGGAAACGATGCCGTGCTCCGTGGTCAGCACAAATTCACTGTCCACATAAGCGGCTTGGCTGGCTTGCGTGTGTTCCAGCACCTTGATCCCTTCAGTACGGAAAGCGGCTGTGATGGCCTCGCCGATAGCCGGATCTTCGCGGAAGAATAGCGTGCTGCGCGCCAGGATCGTGACCTGGCTGCCCAGCCGGGCAAATGCCTGCGCCAGTTCCAGCGCGACCACCGACGAGCCGATCACGGCGAGACGTTTGGGAATGGTGTCGCTGATCAAGGCTTCAGTGGAAGTCCAGTACGGTGTCTTCTTCAGGCCGGGAATGGGCGGTAGCGCCGGGCTGGCGCCGGTGGCAATCAGGCAGCGGCCGAACGTCACTTCGCGCTCGCCGCCATCGTTCAACCGGACGGTGAGGCTATGGCTGTCCTTGAAACGGGCTTCACCACGTAGCACGGTGATAGCCGGGTTGTCATCCAGGATACCTTCGTACTTGGCGTGGCGCAGCTCATCGACGCGGGCCTGCTGCTGGGCCAGCAGTTTGCTGCGCTGAATCGAGGGCTCGGTCGTTGTGATGCCGTCGTCGAATGGACTTTCACGGCGCAGATGGGCGATGTGGGCGGCGCGGATCATGATCTTGGACGGCACGCAGCCGATATTGACGCAGGTGCCGCCGATGATGCCGCGCTCAATCAATGTGACTTGAGCGCCTTGCTCGACGGCCTTTAGCGCGGCCGCCATCGCCGCGCCGCCGCTACCGATGATAGCAGCGTGCAAGTGATTGTCTGTCTTATCAAGCGCTGCTGTACTTTTATAGAAGATCGCCTGATAGCCTAGTGCCGTGACAGCTGCAATCAGTGCCTCCGGTGAGGTATTTGGCTCGGTATCCAGTTGCACTGTTCCCTTGGGGTAGGACACAACGGCTGATTTAACACCGGACACGTTTTCCAGCGCTTGTTTGATATGTGATGCGCAAGATTCGCAGGTCATGCCATCTACTTTCATTTCAATCATTTGTTTTCTCCGACACCAGTGGATGCACAGCAGGCATCAGCCTTGCGTTTGCGCCATATGGCATAAATAGTCAGGCCGATGAATATCGGCGAGCGCGGGTAGTAACACGTAGTCGAGATACCAGGTGAGGGCGGATAACCCAACAACCCCGAGCAGGATGACCAGGATCGGAGTAAAACAGCACAGCGCCACCAAAACGTGCCAACCAGGCCGCCCCGAATCAGGATTTTTGGGTCTTTCACGTTCATTGCTTCATCGAGGCCGGATAGCCAGCATTTTCGGTAGCTTTGGTCAATGCCTCGACAGTGGTCTTGGCATCATCAAAGGTGACAACGGCTTCGAGTTTCTTGTAGCTCACATTGACCTCTTGCACGCCATCCACCTTAGAGAGCGCCTTCTTCACCGTGATCGGGCAAGCGGCGCACGTCATGCCGGGTACAGACAGCGTGACCGTTTGGATAGCGGCCCATGCAGGTACAGTCAGGGTGGCAAAGAATGCGGCTATTGCGATAAGTTTTTTCACGAGAATCTCCTGTTAATAGAATAATGGAAGGACATAAGGGAAGGCCAACGCGATCACCACCAGGACAGTCACGACCCAGAAGATGAATTTGTAGGTACTGCGTACTTGAGGGATCGCGCAGACTTCGCCCGGTTTGCAGGCTTGTGCCGGACGAAAGATGCGGCGATACGCGAAGAACATGGCTACCAGCGCCGCGCCGATGAAGATCAGGCGATACGGTTCCAGTACGATCAGATTGCCGATCCAGGCACCGCTGAATCCCAAGGCGATCAACACCAGCGGCCCTAGACAACAGATGGAGGCAAGGATAGCGGCCAGCCCTCCAGCGACGAGGGCGCGGCGCCCTTGTTGTGGCTCGGTCATGCATTTCTCCTTTTAAAAATTTCACAGATACCGTAAAAATGGATATGCAGGAAGAAATAAAGCACGTTTGGGAACGGGACTAGATTCTATAGTTAAAAATCCAGATCCGTCCTTTTCCGCTGGCTAGTCAATCCGGCGGCACATATCTGCACATTTTCTGCACATCTCGGCGCATTTCTGGCAGCGCTCTTCGTCATGCTTTCCACATTCTTTCGCACATAATTCACATATCTCGGCACAGAGCGCGCATATTTTCTCGGCAACGCTAGAATTACGGGCCATAAGGCGAGCGCAAAGCTGGCAAATTTCCGCGCAGTCCAAACATAGGCACAAGCATTTCTCTCTGTCAGAACCGATACAGCAGTCCACACATTCCTCACAGGCCATGAAGCAAGCCAAACAGGCTTCAATGCAATTCTGATAATTTCTATTTTTCATGATATTACCTCCTTGTTTTGCAGTAAGAATGGATTAATAATTCAATAGTCTTAGGAAGTTAAGCCGGTCATATATTTCTCCTTTTAGAAATTTCACGGGTACTGTAAGATTACTTCCGTAGTCATGTACGGAGTCAAGCGGTATGGAGAATAATCTGGAGAATCTGACCATCGGCGCATTCGCCAAGGCGGGCGGGGTCAACGTGGAAACGATCCGCTTCTATCAACATAAAGGCTTATTACCGGTACCGAACAAGCCCTACGGCGGCATTCGCCGTTATAGCAAATTTGATGTGCAGCGCGTAAGGTTTATAAAGTCTGCCCAGCGGTTAGGTTTCAGTTTGAATGAAATCAGTGAATTGCTACGGTTGGAAGATGGCATTCACTGCAATGAAGTCAGCTATTTGACTGAAATAAAACTAAAAGATGTGCGTAAAAAACTGAAAGATCTGACGCGCATGGAGGCTGCGCTATCTGCACTTTTACGCGCCTGCCATACACGAAAAGGAAATGTTTCCTGCCCAATTATTGCATCACTGCAAGTAGACTGAGCCAAGGTAGCAGAAGATTAACCATGGTTAACGTTGTTTTTTTCGTCTTTTTTCAAATCCACTTCAATCCGAAATAATCAAAATCGTGACCATACAAAAAATAAAGGAATTTCTGGAAAATAAATCTGTTACTTATTTCTGATCACGGTTACGTCGGTTGATGGCA
>Ga0268299_1003129_pt1 | contig 16434 bp, 14 predicted proteins | sample NOBtaG_FD_193484 | JGI IMG/M metagenome (GOLD analysis project Ga0268299, IMG submission 193484) | Activated sludge microbial communities from bioreactor in Nijmegen, Gelderland, Netherland - NOB reactor | ecosystem: Engineered > Bioreactor > Aerobic > Activated sludge | place: Netherlands...
TTCAACAAGATCAAACACTATCGTGCAATTGCAACCAGATACGCCAAGAAAAGCCGAAACTATATGGCGTTCATTGACCTCGTGTCTGCTATGCTATGGATCAAATGAATGTCAACAGAACCTAGCAAAAACGGCTTAATCACAACGATAGGAAAACACCATGAAAGAAAAGAAAGTCAAACCGATGACCATGGATATTGGAATTTCGGATGCTGATCGTAAGAAAATCGCGGAAGGTCTGTCTGCGCTCTTGGCCGACAGCTACACGCTGTACTTGATGACCCATAACTTCCACTGGAACGTGACGGGCCCACACTTCAACAGCTTGCACAACATGTTCATGCAGCAGTACACCGAGCAGTGGGCCGCACTGGATGAAATTGCCGAGCGCATCCGGACGCTTGGGCACCCAGCGCCGGGCACCTACAAGCAGTTCGCCGCGCTGGCTTCGATCAAGGAGGTCGATGGCGTGCCGCAGTCCGACGACATGGTCCGCCATCTCATCGAGGCGCAGGAAGCGACGGCGCGCACCGCTCGCGCGCTGCTTCCGGTTGCCGACGAGGTCAATGACCAGCCGACGGCCGACGTACTCACCCAGCGTCTGAACGTGCACGAAAAAACCGCGTGGATGCTGCGCAGCCTCCTGCAAGGCTAAACCGGCCTGCGCGGCCATCACCGACGCAGAACGGAGGCCATCGTGGTTCACATCCAGCACTTCTTCGACGAGCAGACCTCGACGCTATCGTACGTCGTTCACGACGGGTGTGCCGGCGTGGTGATCGATCCCGTGCGCAACTACGACCCCAAGAGCGCACGCACTTCGTGGGCCGGGGCTGAAGTCATCGCCGCGTACATCCAGGAGCAGGGCCTGTCGATTCCCTACGTGATCGATACTCACGCGCACGCCGACCATCTGACTGCGCTGCCGTTCTTCAAGGAGCGCTACGGTGCGCGAACTGTGACCGGTGCGCGCATGGGCGTGATCCAGGCCATGTTCCGGGACATCTACAACCTCGGCGCGGACTTTCCGGTTGACGCCAGCCAGTTCGACGTGCTGATCGACCAAGGCCAGACGCTCGGCGTGGGCTCGTTTGAGGTACAGGCCATGCACACGCCGGGACACACGCCCGCGCACATGTCCTGGAAGATCGGCCATGCTCTGTTCACCGGCGACACCCTGTTCGCGCCGGACTACGGCGCTGCGCGCTGCGATTTCCCCGGCGGCTCGGCGGCCGAGCTGTTCGATTCCATCCAGCGCATCTACGCGATGCCGGACGATACACCCCTGTACCTGTGCCACGACTACATGCCCGGCGGCAGGCCGATGATGTTCATGACGACCGTCGGCGAGCAGAAGCGTGGCAACGTGCAGATCCACCAAGGCACCACGCGAGAATCCTTCGTCGCGTTCCGCACCGAAAAGGACGCGGAGCTGGCGGCACCGGTACTGATCCTACCCGCGCTGCAGGTCAACATCCGCGCGGGCGAACTGCCCGAGCCGGAATCCAACCGCACGAGCTATCTTAAAATTCCGCTGAATATTCTGGGCCAGCGGCGCAGCTGATCGGCGGTCGCTTCCGCGCCGATCAGCACATGAAGCCGAGGATGGTTGAAATGCCTCCTCAATCACAAGAACAATAGTCATGGGCATCAGTCATGGGCATCGGGTCAATCAATACAAATGAGTTGAGATCGTCTTCACCGCAAGCCATCCTCCGGGGAGTATCGGGATCGATGACTAAATGAGGTGGCACGGGCGCGCGCCGCATCGCCTTCGTTCATGCGGTCGCGCAGCGTGCCCGGCGCATAGTCTTCGCGGAACACGCCGCGCCTCTGCAATTCAGGGATCAGCATATTGCTGAGATCGGCGAAATAGTCCGGCGCATAATAGGATGGCGTGATCTGAAAACCGTCGCCGCCGCCTTCTTCCATCAGATAGACCAGATGATCCGCCACATGGCTCGCGGTGCCGATCATTGGCCCGCTGTCACTGCCGATCAGGTAGGAGGATGCAACGTCACGTAACGTAACATTGGGATTGGCGGTTTTATACGTATCCAGCATGCTCTGCAAACCCGGCACCTGCAAATCACCCACGGGCTTGTCGATATCCAGCATATTGAAATGGTAATTGAAATGCCCTGACATCAGGGAAAGAGAGGCCTCAATGGGAATCCGGGCGCGGATTTCGTTCTGACGGTTTTGCGCTTCCGCCTGCGTCTCGGCGATCGTTGGTTGCGCCGCCCAGATGATTTTGATCTCCTTCGGATCACGGCCATAATTTTCGGCGCGCCCCGCAATGTCGTCACAAAATGCGCGCATCTGTCTGGCGCCGATGGCCGAAGCGAATATGCATTCCGCATGGCGGGCGGCAAACTCGCGGCCCCGGGGTGATTGCCCGGCCTGAAACAGATAGGGTTTACGCTGTGGTGAGGGGATGACCGTCAGCGGGCCTTGCACTTTGTAATGCTCACCCGCATGGTTGATTTTATGCACTTTGGACGGGTCGGCGAAAACGCCATTTTCCATATCCATCAGCAGAGCGTCGTCTTCCCAGCTATTCCATAGCTTGCCAACCACATCCATATATTCATCGGCAATGTCATAGCGCTCGTCATGCGCGGGCAGTTTCTCCAGGCCGAAATTGCGCGCCTCGCCGGGAGAGAAGGACGTGACGATATTCCAGCCGATTTTCCCCTTGGTAATATGATCCAGCGTCGCCAGTTTGCGCGCCAGCATATAGGGCGGATAGAAGGTGGTGGACATGGTAAGGGCGAAACCAAGATTTTTCGTGACCGCCGCCAGATACGGCACCAGACACACGGGATCAGAAGCCGGAAACTGAATGGCGTAACGGATATTATCCGCGTTAGTGCCGCCGCCCCAGCCATCGGCAAAGAAAAACATATCGAACTTGCCGCGTTCCAGATGCTGGGCGATCTCCGCCCAATATTCGATCTCGGTCCATTGGTGGCGGATTTTCTCACGCGGATACACCCATGACATGATCATGTGCGGCGCCGGGCAATAGACCATGAAGCCGGTGAGATGCATCTGCTTGTTCATGGCCTGCTCCCTGCGCGTCGTGTGGGTTAATTTGGACGGTACACCGGCGGCGCGTCGCCATTGATGGTCACCCGCAGCATGGTGCGCGTCTGCGGGAAATAGTCGGCAATGGCGCGGTGCTGGGTGCTGCGATTATCCCAGAACGCAATCGAGTTCACCCGCCATTTGAAGCGCACATGAAATTCCGGCGTTTCAATATGCCGGTACAAAAACTCCAGCACAGCCCTGCTCTCCTTGGGCTTCATGCCAACAATATGCGTGGTGAACGAGCTGTTCACATAAATGCCCTGCCGCCCGGAAACAGGATGGGTGCGGATCACTGGATGCACGGCCTCTGGGCGCTTGTCGTTTTCATGTTTGGGTGGCCCGAACAGATGCAGGCAGCCATGATGCGCCTCAAGCCCGGACAGGAAATGCTGCATCTTGTCCGAAAGATCGTCATAGGCTGCGTGCATGCTGGCGAACATGGTGTCGCCGCCAGTATCAGGGAGCACCTTGGCCAGCAGGATCGCGCCCATATTGGGGACCGGATCGCAGGACACATCCGAATGCCAGCCATTGGCGGAATATTGCTTCTTCGCGTCGGAATGCAGCGGCAGAATCTCCGGATGGCCGGGAATGCCGCCCATCGCCGGATGGATATGCAGGCTGCCAAAGCGCCGTCCGAAATCCTTGTGCTGATCGGGGGTTATGTCCTGATCGCGAAAGAAAATCACCTGATTTTCAACCAGTGCGTCATGCACTTCCTGAAAGGTCTGATTGCCCAGGGGTTTCGATAGGTCAATCCCGCTGATTTCCGCGCCAAGCGCCCCCGCCAGTTTCTCTACCTTTATGGTCTCAAAGTGCATCTCACTTCCTCACCTTGTTCTTGGCCTGTTTTGTTCTGAGCTTGCGGCGTTTCAGATGCGCGGCTAACGCCGAACCAACGCCGCAGTTGACATTCCACCTTGCCCGGGCAACATTATCATTCTGCTAAAACAAAGCGTCAACACAATAATAGCCTCCTGGTTAAGCCATTGCAAAGACAGGATAAGCATGCGGCGACAGCCCCCGGCATATCAGCTTCCGTAGCTTTTCTGAATGCTGTCCAGCGGTGATTTCTGGATGCCGTGATTGGGGATGGGATAACGCAATCCGTTTTTGCTCAGCGCCGCCAGACCCTCCACCACTTTCGGCAGAAAGCTGGGCGGTAGGGCGATCAACAGCTCATCATCCTGCACGCCGCCAAACTTGCGTTCGGCATAACATGGAATCGATACCGAAGGTTCGCCGGTCGCCAGCGCATTGCCCCAGGAATCGGCGCACGCACTTTCGCCCACACAGGAAAATGTCAGCTTTTTATAGTCGCGATATTGCAGACCGTTGATGAAGGTAATCATCTGTCCGGGCGTGGCGTAAATCAGGCAGATATCAGGATTATCAAGACGGCCCGAGGTCAGCGGCGACACCGCCATCGCCGCATAGTCGCCATAGGAGGGCAAACTCATCGCCGCCTGATGCGCAGCAGCATCTTCCAGACTGCCATACCATACGCCGTTCATGCGATCGCCGCTCAGCCATTCCTTGTCGCGCGGATGCAGCCCGATCACCGCGCCGCATTGCGCCCCCATCAGATTGTCCATCGTGACGCCGATGGTCCAGCCGATCCAGCGGCATTGCCCGACGATCTGGTCGGTGGCCATTTTCTCACGCGGATCTGGCCGCTTGATGCGCGGGACGGCTTCCATTTCCGCGATGGTTCTGAAGCGCTTCATGCCGATGGGCGTCGCCTTCAGCCGCAGATAGCGGTTCAACTCATTGACGATACTGTCGTAATCATATTCTGCGGCATCGCCCCAGCAATTGGCTTTGGTCATGGTTTCCTCCGGTATTTTTGCTTCGGGTTTTTTCGGACTGGAAAATGCTTTCCGAATAATGCTAGCACTATGCTAAACCTGAATGCGAGCTAGAAAAAATCAGATCACAACGCCGCCTGAACGGCGGAAAAGGGAGGGGAAGCCATGTTGATCAAACTGTCTGACGAACAGGGCGCCTGGCTTGAGAAGGCCAAATCCGTGGGAAAGTCGGTGCTGGCGCCGCGCGCGGCGGAAGTGGACCGCACCGGGAACTATCCCCGCGACGGCATGAATGCGCTGCGTGACGCCGGTTTGTTCGGCATGCGGGTGGCGAAGGAATATGGCGGCGGCGGCGCGGATTTGCTGAGTACTGTGCTGGTGGTGGAGGAACTGGCGAAAAGCTGCCCGTCCACCGCCATGTGCTACAAGATGCATATTGAGGCGAGCGAAATGATCGCGCGCGTGCACACGCCCGAGCAGGTGGAAAAATTCGTCAAACCGCTGGCGCGGGGCGAAGCGCTGTACACCGTGGCGGGCGGCGAGACCAGCGGCAAGCAGGGCGACGACTGGCATCCGGCGGGATCGTTCTCGGCTGCGGAAATCATGCCGGATGCGTACCGGCTGGGCGGGGTGCGCAAATCCTATGTGACCTCGGCGGGCGAGGCGACGCATTATTTCCTGATGATCCAGGCGGGTGCCGAGGCGCCCAAGGGCGCGCTCACGCCGATGATTGTCGAGCGTGACAGGATCGAGTGGAAGAAAGACGGCGAATGGAACGGTGTCGGCATGCGCGGCAATGGCAGCTCGCCGGTTTATTTCACCGGCGACGTGCCCAAGGAAAACCGTCTGGGCAACGAACATGAAGGTGGCAAGGCGCTTGGCGCGGTGATGATGCCGGTGGTGGCCCTGACCTATGCCGCAGCCTATCTGGGCATCGGCTCCGGCGCCTATGAGATCGCGAGCGTCGAGGCGGCGAAGCAATATCCCAGTGGCGCGCGGCGTCTCGACAACCCCATCAACAAGCGCCGCATGGGGCAGATGAGCGCCCAGATCGAGGCGGCGCGTTCGCTGTTGCATCTGGCGGCGAAGGCGGGCGATGAAGGCCGCGTCAAGGCGCCCATCCCTTATATCCAGGCCAAGGTGATAGCGTCCGAAACCTCCGTCGCGGTGACCTCGGAGCTGATGACCATGTTCGGCGGCACAGCCTTCGCCGCGCGCCTGCCGTTCGAGCGTTATTTCCGCGACGCCCGCGCCGGCATGGTCATGGGCCTTGCCAATGACGACGCCTATCCGATGATTACCGGCATGCTGTTTCCGGCGCCGCGATAGGGCGGGATGCGATCAGGTTGAACGGTTCAATCTGATCGCCCGAAATTTTATTGCCGTTCAGACAGTCAAAAGCAGCGTCAGCACCAGAAGCATCACGAAGAGGGTCTCAGTGAGGATCAGGGCGGCGGGCCGCCAGCCCACTTTAACGAAACCGCCCAGCTTGGTCTTGATTCCAAGGCCAGCGATCGCAATCACCAGACACCAGCGCGATGCGTCGCCAGCACCCTGCACAAGTTCGGCGCGAACCGCGATTGTGGAATTCAGCGCCACCAGCGCCACAAACACAAGCTAAAGCCAGTTCATTCCGGGCCGGGGAAAAGCGCGCTTGTTCGTCCGAGGAGATAATAGGCTATCAAGCCCGTCCATTCCTTGACGGTTGCATCAAATCCTTCGAGCCGCCCGGCAAAATCCAGGCCAATCAACGGGGCCAGCCAGGGTTCCATAAATGGCAGGGTGGTAAAACCGGCCGGATAAGGGGTTACCTGCCAGCCGTTTTTCCGGAACAGGCCAACAGAGCGCGGAATATGCGCAGCCGATGTGATCAGCACCCAATGCTCGCCCGGCTGCGGCTGCGCAAGCTGTTTGCTCAATATGATATTCTCATGCGTGTTGCGGGATTTATCCTCAAACAGGATGCGGCTGGTATCCAACCCCTGCCCCGTAAAAAACCACCTGGCAATTTCGGATTCCGTCACATTATTGTACAACGGGAAAACCGCCCCGCCACTGAACACGAGTTTCGCCTGCGGATATTTCCGGGCCAATTCAATAAATTTGGTAAAGCGTGTCGCATATTGATTGAGTATTGGCTCATCGCGGTAGGCGCTGTTTCTGGCGCGAAAGGCGCCACCCAGGACAATAATCCCGTCAACCTTTCCGAGATCATCCGGAACAGGAAAACGTTTTTCGATAGGGTATAGCATCCAGCCAGACAGCGGCGTGATGGTGATAATAACAAAAAAACTCATCACTGCTGTGAGGATAATCTTTCCAAGCCGGTCTCTTGCGGTGAACAGTAGCGCCACGCCGGCGCACGCTATTATCAGCAGCAGATTACTAGGTTGAAGAAGCGGCCATAGAATTTTTGAAAGATAAAAAATCACGCGACCATTTCCTTTATTGACGCCTGTACATGGCTGACCACTTTTTGCATCACTGTTGGCAAGGCAAAATCAGGAAACATTTCCTGTTGCGACCAAATTCCGTCTACGGATGATGAGCTGGTACAGACGCCAGCATACACTTTCAGTTCCAGTTTGAAATGCGTAAACACATGCCGCACTGTTCCCGGCAGCTCATGCCACGTGCAGTTTGCCGGCATGTATGCGGTCAGATTTTCCATCTCATCACGCCACGGTGTGCCTGGAAATTCCATCATGCCGCCAAGCAGCCCCTGTTCCGGGCGACGGCGCAGCAGCACCGCGCCATCCTTGCGGGCCAGCCAGAATACTGCGCCGGTGCGTTTTGGGATTGGCGGCTTTTTTTTCTTTACGGGCAAGGTCTCTACAATATTCTGCGCGCGTGCCTTACACGCATTGCGCCATGGGCAGCGCCCGCAATCAGGCCCGCGCGGTGAACAAATTTCCGCCCCCAGATCCATCATCGCCTGCGCCGCATCGCCAGGCCGTCCGCAATCAATTAACGCCATGCTCAGGTTGCGCAATTCAGCCTTGCTGCCGGGCAGGGGCGATGTCACCGCATATAGCCGCGATATAACCCGTTCAATATTGCCATCCAGAACCGGGCTGGCTTCATTATATGCAATGGCTGTAATGGCTGCGGCGGTATAGGGGCCGATTCCGGGCAATTTTTGCAACGCGGTAAAATTACCCGGAAAATTACCGTTCATCTCCGTACTGATAATCTGCGCACAGCGATGCAGATTACGGGCGCGCGCATAATAGCCAAGCCCGGCCCACGCGGTCAGCACTTCATCCAGTGGTGCTTTGGCCAATGCCTGCACCGTGGGCCAGCGCGTGGTGAATTTATTGAAGTAGGAAATTACTGTTGCCGTTCCGGTTTGCTGCAACATGATTTCGCTCAACCATACCCTGTATGGATCGGGCGTTTCGTCCTGTATCGCGCGCCATGGAAATATGCGCCGGGCGCCATCGTACCAGTCCAGCAATAGATCGGAAAGTTGCTGCATCCTTTATTACACCTTGCCTCTTATTTTGATGCGGGCTGAAATATGACGTTGATAAACAGCAGATGTCCGGGCAGATTGTCCGCATGCAATGCGGGGCCGGCCCTGCCAGCGTCAAGCGCATGGCAATGATACCCCTGTTGCGCCATCCAGCGGACAAAGTCGCCCGCCGGGACGCCAGAAATTTTTGGCAGCAGCGAAAAATTTATTTCCGACATAATGACAGGCCGCGATTGCGCCAGAGTTTGCGTGGCGCCGCGCAGCGCCAGGCCCTCAGCGCCCTCTATATCGATTTTGATTACATCGACCTTGCGATTGGCCACAATGCTGTCCAGCGTTCTGACTTCGACACTTTCCACGCAGTGTCCGATGTCGCGAAAATCCCGCGCCATTTTTTCATCTGGAAGAGACCAGGTACCGCCTGGATTTCCTGCTTTGCCATCCCATGCAATATTAAAGCGCCCGGCTTCAGCACCAACAGCGCAGTGATGCACTTCGGCACAGTCAGTAAATCCATTTGCCTGAAGTGACCGCGTCAGATAATTGCCTGTCTGTGTGCGGGGTTCAATGGCGATCACCTTGCCGCCCGGCCCTACATTTTTTGCAGCCTGCACCGCAAACCATCCAATGTTGGCGCCTATATCGACAAAAGTCTGCCCCTGCTTCACTGTGTTCAGAATGAACGTGGTCTCATCTCTCTCATATGCGCCGGCAAGGCATCCCAGGGAGACGTACTTATCCCCAAGGTCTATCCACAGTTTCAGGCTGCCGGGTAATTCAATCATGGCCCAGGTTTCCGGTGGGAAGGCGCTGTCCGATGGCGCCAATGCGCCATTTAGCCAGGACCGCCGGACCAGTTGCACATCAAAAAATTTGAGCAGGTTTTCATTCAGCAGATTAAGTACGGAACTGGACACGTAAACCTCTTAAATAGTGATATGCTTGATGGGCGCACCATAATAAAGGCGCATTTTATGGTACAATTGTGCAGCAATTTTTTCAGCAGGTGATCCAGCGGCCTAATGTCTGATAGCACAAAACACAACAAACAGGCAGTGCGCCGTTATGGCCTGCGTCCGCTGGCTAAAGCCGCCGACGCCATAACGCGCCCCGCATTCGGGCGGCGCGGTTTTGCCCTGGGCGCGCTTTTGACCCACTGGCCGCAGATTGCAGGCGAAAGGCTTGGCGATCACTGCCAGCCGGAAAAGCTGCATTTCGCCCAGGGCAAGGGCGATAATGGCACCCTGTGGGTGCGTGTGGACGGGGCGGCGGCGCTGGAATTTCAGCATATGGAACCGGTTCTGATCGCGCGAATTAATGCCCAATGCGGGTTTCGTGCGGTGGCGGCCCTGCGTATTGTTCAGGGGCCTGTAGCTGCGCGTCAGGCGGCGCCGGTTGCGCCCCGCTCCCTGCGGCCGGCTGAAAAGCAGGCAGTATTGCGGGAAGTGGCGCAAATTGACGACCCGGAGCTGCGCGCCGCACTGGAACGGCTGGGCAGCGGCATTCAGCGCCGTAAAAAACCTTGTTGAGTCCCCCCAAAGGCACGTATAATCCACCAGATGTTGTAGCAGGAGGTCTATTTTGGGAAAATTACCACGATATTTTGTAGGTATTATAGGGTTTCTCGTGCTGGCCGGCTGGCTCGCCATTGGCGTACCGGGCGGCTTCAGTTCGGTATCGGCGGAAGAACCGGCCGCCACGCCTGCTGCATCCGGCGTCTTTACGGGCGAAATCGTGCTGGGAAAAGCTGAGGCCCCGGTCACGATTATTGAATATGCGTCGATGACCTGTCCGCATTGCGCCAGTTTTCATACGAAAGTCCTGCCTGCGCTCAAGGAAAAATACATCGATACCGGCAAGGTAAAACTGTTCTTCCGTGAATTCCCGCTGGACGGGGTGGCGCTACGCGCTTCCATGCTGGCGCGTTGCGGCGGTGAAGCGAAAGCCCATCCGCTCATTGATATCCTGTTCAAACAACAGACGGTCTGGGCCACATCCGAGGATCCGCTGGCGGCGCTGGCCCGGGTTGCCAGGCTGGGCGGCATGAGCCAGGCGGCCTTTGACGCCTGTATGGCGGATGAAGCGCTGATGAAGCAGCTGGTCCAAAGCCGGCAGGATGGTTCGGAAAAATACGACATCAAGGGAACACCCAGCTTCATCATCGACGGTAAAACCCACGATGGTGATATGGAAATCGAAGACTTCGACAAGATCCTGCAACCCCTGCTGCCTGACGCTTAATTTACACTGTAAATAGGGAACATCACGTGCGGTTTACCCGGCTTCGCCTATCGGGCTTCAAAAGCTTCGTCGAACCTGTGGAATTGCGAATCGAGCCTGGTCTGACCGGCATCGTTGGCCCCAATGGCTGCGGCAAATCCAATCTGGTGGAGGCCCTTGGCTGGGTGATGGGCGAAGGCTCCGCCAAGCAGATGCGCGCCAGCGGCATGGATGATGTGATTTTCGCAGGCAGCGCCGGGCGTCCGGCCCGCAACATGGCCGAAGTAGGACTGGTCGTCGATAATAGCAGCCGCACCGCGCCCGCGCATCTGAATGACGCCGATCAGCTTGAAATTACGCGGCGTATCGAACGCGAGGCAGGCTCCATCTATCGTATCAATGGGCGCGACGCGCGCCAGCGGGATGTATCGTTGTTGTTTGCCGACGCCGCCAGTGGGCCGCGCTCCACCGCCATCGTCCGGCAGGGCCGCATTGGCGCGCTGATCAACGCGAAACCCAGGGAACGCCGCGCGATTCTCGAAGAAGCGGCCGGCATCAGCGGATTGCATTCGCGCCGGCATGAAGCGGAGCTGCGCCTGCGCGCGGCCGAAACCAATCTGACGCGCCTCGATGACATCATGGCGCAACTTGAAACGCAGATCGCCGCATTGAAACGCCAGGCGCGCCAGGCGTCACGCTATCGCAATCTGTCGGAACATATTCGCCACGGCGAAGCCCTGCTGTTTCATCTGCGCTGGCAGGAGGCCGTGCATGCGGTGTCGCAGGCCGCCGAATTGCTGGAACAGGCCGAAGCCCGTGTTGCCGCCGCCACAAGCGACGCCGCCAGCGCATCGACGGCGCAACTGGAAGCCGCCGAGGCCGTGCCGCCCCTGCGCCAGATCGAAGCCGAGGCCGCCGCCGCCCTGCATCGCCTGTCGGTGGCCTGCGACACTCTGGAGGCCGAAGGCGCGCGCATTGCGCAACAGACCGCGCGCAGCGAAGCCAGCCTCTCGCAATTGCACCTGGATCAGGTCCGCGAAACCGCGCATGTCAGCGATTCGGATCATGCCCTGCAACAGCTTGCTCTGGAACGCCACGATCTCGAAGCCGCCGAGGCGGGGCAGCATGGCCGGGGCGACGCCCTGCGTGATGAGGTAACCCAGGCGGCGGCCGCATTAAAAACCAGCGAAGCGGCGCTGGATGCGGCCATGCGCCGTCTTTCCGATCTGATTGCCCAACGCGAAAGCCTGAACCGTGAAGTAACCCAGACCCGGCAGCGCTTTGACCGGCTGACCCAGCAATTGGCGACCGTCACGAATGAGCGCACCCAGTTGCAGGCCGAAATGCCCGCAGCAAAGCAGACGGAAGAAATGGAGCAGCGCACCCTTGAGGCCCGTCAGGCGGTTGCTGCGGGCCGCGAGGCCGTAACCCTTGCGGAAACCCGGCGCGAGGAAACCCAGAAGGCCGAAGCCGCTCTGCGCGAGGTGTATCAATCCGCCCGCACCGCAACCGACAGGCTGGCGGCGGAAGAAAAAGCCCTGAGCGAAGTGCTGAATGATCGCGCCAGCGATCTGTGGCCGCCGCTGGTCGATGCGCTGCGCGTGACGCCGGGATATGAAACCGCGTTGGGCGCCGCCCTTGGCGATGATCTGGAATATCCCAGTGATGATTCGGCCCCGGTGCATTGGGCGCTGCTGGCGGGCGATGGGCCATTACCGGCGCTGCCCGCAGGCGCGGAGCCGCTGGACCGCTATGTTGCCGGTGCGCCCGCTTTGGCGCGCCGCCTATCGCAGATTGGCGTGGTGGGGGCAGCCGATGGCATTTTTTTGCGCGCGCAACTCAAACCCGGTCAGCGTCTGGTCAGCATTGAGGGCGCATTGTGGCGCTGGGACGGCTTTACCGCCGCGGCCGATGCGCCCACCGCCGCCGCCAGACGGCTGGAGATGCGCAACCGGCTGGCGGAGGTAACGCTGCGCCGTCAGCAGGCGGATGCGCAAATGCAAACCGCGCGCGAAACTTTCGAACAGGCGGCGAATGCCGCCGCCGCCGCCCGCACAGCCGAGGCTGACAATCGCCGCTATGTCCGGCAAAAGGAAGAAGCGCTTTCCCAGGCGCTGGATGCACAGGCGAAAACCGAGCGTGAAATGCTCAACCGCACCGCCCGTCTTGCGGCGCTGGTAGAGGCGCAGGCGCGCATCGAAAATGAATGCGCCGAAGCTGATCACCACAGCCGGGAAACCGCACAGGCAATGGGCCTGCTGGAACCCGAAGAACAGCCCCGCGCAGTGGTGGCGGGCCTGCGCAGTGAGGTGGATCTGGGCCGTTCCGCGTTAAGCCAGGCGCATGGCGCGCTGGACGCCTTTGCCCGCGAGGCCAGTGCGCGTGCGCAGCGGCTGGAGGTTATTGCGCGCGATCATGGCGCATGGGCCGCGCGCAAACAGGCGGCGTCCCGGCAGTTGGAAGTTCTGGCCGCGCGCGAATCTGAACTGAGCCGTGAGCTGGAAAATCTGCGCGCCCAGCCGCACGAAATTGCCCGGCGCATGCAAGCCCTGCTGAGCGAAATTGCCGGCGCCGCGCAACGCCGCGGCGAAGCGGCAAGCAGCCTTGCTGAAGCCGAAGCCCTGCAGACAACATGCGACAAGACGGCCCGCGCTTTGCTGGATCATCTGGGCGAAATGCGCGAGGCGCGGGTGCGCTGCGAGGCGGCGGCGGGCGCCGCGCTGGAACGCGCGAAAGATCTGGCGGATCAAATTATGGAACGCCTGGAATGCGCGCCGGAAGAATGTCTGCGCCTGGCCAATCTTGAAGAAGGCGCGGCAGTGCCCGATGTGGACACGGTTGAGCGTAACCTTGCGCGCTTCAGGCGGGAACGTGAAAATATGGGCGCGGTCAATCTGCGCGCCGAGGAAGAATCGCGCGAACTGAACGAACGTCTGGAAGGCATGACGCGCGAACGCGCCGATCTGGAGGCCGCCATCGCGCGTCTGCGCCAGGCGATCGGCAGCCTGAACCGCGAGGGCCGCGAACGGCTGCTGAAAGCCTTCACGACGGTCAACGAACAATTTTCGCGCCTGTTCGTGCATCTGTTTGGCGGCGGCACGGCGCATCTTGAACTGATCGAATCCGACGATCCGCTGGAAGCGGGCCTCGAAATTCTCGCCAGCCCGCCGGGCAAGCGCCTGCAATCCATGGGTCTGATGTCGGGTGGTGAACAGGCGCTGACCGCGATGGCGCTGATCTTTGCGGTGTTCCTCACCAACCCGTCGCCGCTGTGCGTACTGGACGAAGTGGACGCGCCGCTGGACGACGCCAATGTGGAGCGCTTCTGCAATCTGCTCGATGAAATGACCCGCTCCACCGAAACCCGCTTCCTGGTCATCACCCACAACAATGTCACCATGTCCCGTATGGACCGCCTGTTCGGCGTCACCATGGCCGAACGCGGCGTCAGCCAGTTGGTTTCGGTCGATCTGGAACGCGCGGAGAAACTGCGCGCGGTGGGGTGAGCGCGGGGTTAAGGGGTGACGTGTCCTTTCGTCGGGATGTTTAGTATGAACAAACGCATTAATGAGGCCTAGCCACCGATGCCTACAAAACGCGCACTCCGTGTTTTTTCCGTTCTCGAACACTACCGCGCTGGTTCAGAAAACGTTCTTGAATCGTTGATTCCATTTTTCGAACCAATAATAGCCGAATTTAATGATCAAGTGCTCAATCCACACACTTTTGCGGAGAAAGTTCGTCAGGATTATCATTGGAATTTCACCGCCGATATCGTCGAAGAATTTATTCCACTTTTTATAGCAAGAAAATGGCTCGAAAAAATTGCTACTAACAATAACAGTGGAGCATACAAGGTAATATACAAAAACAGTCCAGACACATCAGGAAAAGTATTACAAGCAAGCAGTTCACGGGAAACTTTATCAGAGATAGGAAATAATTTTCTTGGATTTGTCCAACACATATCACCGTTGGTGCAATTTGGAAAATCCTCAGATGAACTTATAGACATTCTTATAGAATGGCTGGTTTCCATTGATGCCTACACTGAGGATGTCTTGCGAAATCAAGCTGTAAAGACAGTGTTGACTGGCAAGACAATTAGCATGGTGTCCGAAATTGCAGAGCCAGGCGAACTAACTAGTGAAGAACGTTATTTGTGCGCTCGATATGTTCGGCACCTTCATGATCATAAATCTCCATATATTTCGGATCTTTGCCAGATCGCGGCAATCGGATTACTCACGGAAGTTGTGCAAGATTTCCGAAAGCCGATAACGTCTGTTAATAATACTAATATTTGTATTTATCTCGACGCACCCGTGGCACTTGATTTATTAGGCGTATCTGGCAAGGCGGCAGCCGAAAACATTCGTCCTATTATATCCCAGCTTCAACAAATAGGCGCATCGGTTAATATTTTTAAGGTAAGCGTTGACGAGTTGCGTCATGCATTGGATGCCGTTCTTAGGCGCCCACCTACTCAGCGCACGGGTCCCACAGCTGATTCACTCCGTCGCAATGAAGTATTGGAGGCCTATGTACGTTCGGTAGCGAACGATCCAGAGACCGTATTGCAATCAATGGGGGTTAAGGTTGTCGCGAGGAAACTTGATCAATATCCTGGCGAATACGAGCATTTTACCGATCAACAATACAGGGAATTATTTGATGGCATGAAGTGGCACACTGAAGTGTCGCGGCGCGAGCATGATTCAACAATTGTGGGACTAATTCTCAGAATGCGAAAAGGAAGTGGGTCTCGCGATCTTTTTCAGACCCGCCATATATTAATAACGCGAAACGCCTTTCTCGCCCAGTTCGTCCGAAGATTTTGCATAGATAACGATCTAATTGATGCAAAATGTGTTCCTCCTGTGATTCAACAAAGACAACTTGCCACTGCCGTCTGGCTAAGAACTGGACTAAATGTCAATGGGGAAGATGTTCCGCGCAGGTATCTAATCGCAGCATGCGAGAAGGTTTTGGAACTTAAAAAAAACGTTGTAGATCAGGTAAAGGCAACGGCGAGTAAGCTCACACCAGAAACAGCACGACAACTTGACCTACTTCTTACAGAAGATCGAAGTGTGCAAATGCTGATGGATAAAACACTCGGCATTTCTCACATTATAACTGATTCAAATATTGGTGTACTACTCGAATTAATGAAACAATCGTTGGTTTCAGATTTAGAAAAAGAAAAAACCACGCAAGTTACGGAGATAAGAAAAAAATCTGGATCGGAAGTCCGCGAGGCAAATAAAGCCCGCAGCGAAGCAGAAAGCCGTGCAAGTGAGTTGGATAAAACGCTTTCTCTAGTGTCAAAAGAAGATCAGGAAATTGTCAATAACCTGATCCAGGAAATTAATGAATTAGTTTCGAGAAGATATTGTCAAATTAAGGTCTGCATCGGATCGATAATATTATTAATAGGTGTGCTACCTCCTATAACTAATCTAACAACCGGGACAGTTCAGAATGTTGTATCGATTTTAGGTGGTGTCATTGGGGGCTTGTTTGCATATTTTCAGTTATTGGATAAGCCATTAAGAATAAACCAACGGTTGGAGGAATGGGGTCAGGAGAGGCTTAACGCCATCGCAAAAAAAAGAGGACTCGAAGCAAAGTTAATGCGATTCGGAATATCCTATTTGGAATATAAATTCTCGTTGCTAAAGACCCCTGTCGAAAAGTCATTGGATCGTACTAGGTTGTGTTGACATTTAGGATTCACAAATCGGCTGAATTGTGATTCAAGCTGCTTGCTGAGAGGAGGTCAGCAGGCATGGCGCGACACGAACTGCGCGACGATCAATGGCGGAAAATAAAACA
>Ga0268299_1003130_pt1 | contig 16434 bp, 15 predicted proteins | sample NOBtaG_FD_193484 | JGI IMG/M metagenome (GOLD analysis project Ga0268299, IMG submission 193484) | Activated sludge microbial communities from bioreactor in Nijmegen, Gelderland, Netherland - NOB reactor | ecosystem: Engineered > Bioreactor > Aerobic > Activated sludge | place: Netherlands...
CGGTCATGGCGGTGCAGACGTCAAGCATGTGCGCGCCGTCGTCCACCTGCTCCTTGCCCAGCGCGACGAGCGCGTCGATGTCCCTGGCCAGCATCAGATCCTTGGCCTTGCGGGAGCCCTGGGCGTTCAGCCGCTCGCCCACGACGACCGGCGGGTTGTCGATGTCGAGGCGCAGGGCCTTGATGGGGGACGCCACCGTGTGAAGGTGGAACTTCGGGCGCTTGCCGGGCTTTAAGCCCGCCACCGACTTCGCCAGCAGCCGGATGTGGTCCGGCCCCGTGCCGCAGCAGCCGCCCACGACGGCGACGCCGTGCGTCTCGATGAAGTCGCGCAGCTCCGCGGCGAACGGCTCCGGCTTCAGGTTGTAGTGGGCCTCGCCGTCCACGTTCTCCGGCATGCCCGCGTTCGGGATCACCGAAATCGGAAGCGACGAATACTCGCCGAGGTAGCGCACCGGTTCGCGCATCTCCTGGGGGCCGGTGGAGCAGTTCATGCCGATGACGGAGATCGGCAACTCTTCCAGGATCGCCAGCGCCGTCGCCATGTCGGTGCCGAGCAGCATGCGGCCCGTCTGGTCGAGCGTCACCTGCGCCATGATGGGAATGTCATAGCGGCCGGCTTCTTTCCGGAACCGTTCGCAGCCCGAGACGGCGGCTTTTACTTCGAGGATGTCCTGCGACGTCTCGATGAGGAACGCATCCACGCCGCCCTTGGCAAGATACTTCGCCTGCTCGTAAAACAGTTCTTCGAGCTGGTCGTAGTTGACGTTGGACAGCACCGGGTCGCTGGAACCGGGCAAAAAGCCGGTCGGCCCGATCGACCCCGCCACGAAACGGGGCTTCTCCGGCGTCGAGAACTTCTCGCAGCACTCGCGGGCGATTTTCGCCGCCTGCACGTTCAGTTCTTCGAGCTTGTCGGCGAGGCCCCACTCCTCCAGCCGGAGCCGGGTCGACTGGAACGTGCAGGTCTCCACCACATCCGCCCCGGCTTCGAGGTATTTCGTATGGATTTCCCTGATGACATCCGGCCGGGTGAGCACCAGGTAGTCGTTCGCCCCCGTCTTCCCGCCGAAATCCTCTTTCGTCAGCCTGTAGGTCTGGATCTGCGTCCCCATGGCGCCGTCGAACACGAGCACGCGGCTGCTGAGGGCATCGAGGAACCGGGAGTTTTTGACGGGGTTCTTCAGGGCGGACTCTCCTGCCCCCGGAGGGAGGCCCATCGCCTCCCCCTCAAGGGGACACTCCTATAACCACAACCCGGCTGTTTTTCCACCGCTTGCCGCTACCCATGGGCGTGGAGCACCATCTTTTCCATGAAAAAGCTCACCCACATGGATGCCCGGGGGAAACCCCGCATAGTGGACGTCTCCGCCAAGTCGAAAACGGAACGCACCGCGACGGCCGAGGGTTTTGTCCGGCTGTCGGCGGCGACCGCGAAACTGGTCCGCTCGAAGCGGTCAAAGAAGGGCGATGTTCTCCAGGTGGCGATCCTCGCCGGCATTCAGGCGGTGAAACGGACGAGCGACATCATCCCCCTCTGCCACCCGATCCTCGTCACCGGCGTCGAAGTCGATGCGGGTCTCCCGGCAGGCAAGAACACCGTCCACATCAGGGCCACCGTCCGGACCACCGGTGAAACCGGTGTCGAGATGGAAGCCCTCACCGCCGTCAGCGCGGCGGCGCTGACTATTTACGACATGCTGAAAGCGGTTGAGCGGGGAATCGTCATCGAGAACATCCGGCTCGTCCACAAGGCCGGCGGCAAAAGCGGGGAGTGGAGGAGGTAGTAGGGATACTTCACTCGTCCCCTCCCCTTACCACCCCCATCACCTTGTCGCCGGCCAGCAGGGCGTGGAACTCCCTGATCTTTCCGGCGGCATCCAGGTCCACCTGCCAGACGAACACCGGCGCCTGACCCGGTTCGGTGTCTTCGAGAGTGAAGACGAAGGCAGGCAGGCCGTTGAGCGTGCGGATATCGATCTTCATATCCGTTGAACGCTGGGCGGCGATGCCAAGCAGGAACTTCGCCACCTTCTGGGCGCCTTCCACCGGCACGCGGGCGGCCGAATACTGGCCGCCGCCGTCGGAGAGCAGCTTCACGTCCGCCGCCAGCAGCTTTTCGATCCCGGCGGCGTCGCGGTTCATGAGACAGGCCAGCAAGTTACCAAGTACCGCCTGCGACTTCTGCTGAACGTTCCGTGACGGGAGGAGCCGGTCCCGGTCGTAACCGGCCATGGCTTCCCGCGCCCGGTGGTGGGTGGTCTTCACATCCGCTTCGGAGATGTCGAGCGCGGCGCTGGTTTCGTCAACCGAGTAGTCGAACACATCCCGCAGGATCAGCACTGCCCGCTGCTTGGGCGATAGCGCCTCCAGCGCCAGCAGGAAGGCGAGCGTCACGCTCTCCAGCTCGCCGTAGCGGCCCTCCGGCGTCGGCGAACTGTCGGCGGGCTCGGGCTGAAGGTCCGAGGTGTCGAGGACCGACGGCAGCCAGGGACCCGTGTAGGGCGTCTCCTTGCGGCGGCGCAGCCGGTCGATGCCGATATTGGTCGCCACCCGGACGAGCCAAGGCTTGAGCGATGATGCCGTGTCTGCCGGGGGCTGCTCGATGGCCCGGACGAACGTGTCCTGCACGATCTCGTCCGCGTCTGCCGTGCTGCCCGTAAGCCGGTAGGACAGGCCCCAGAGGAGCTTGCGGTTCTCGCGGTAGAGGCTGTCGAAGTCGGGGGCGGCCATGACGGGGATGAGGGTAACACAGGGACGGCAGGCTGTCCGCTTGCCCCTGCCCCGCCGCACCGGTCACGTTTTCCGGCACGCACCGGAGGAACCGCCATGAGCGCACCCCAGGCCGATCTCGTGATCCGAAGCGGCACCGTCTTCGACGGTTCCGGCTCGCCGGGCCGCACCGAAGACCTCGCCATCAGGGACGGCCGGGTGCTCGCCTCGGGGCCGAAGCTCCCCCACAAGGGCGCCCGCGAAATCGACGCCGCCGGCTGCTGGGTCACGCCGGGGTTCTTCGATATTCACACGCACTACGACGCCGAGGTCGAGGTGCTGCCGGGGCTCGAGGAGTCGGTGCGCCACGGCGTCACGAACGTCGTCTTCGGCAACTGCTCCCTGTCGGCCGCCGTGGGCTCGGAGAGCGACATCCTCAGCCTGTTCTGCCGGGTGGAGAGCCTGCCCCGCGACCTCATGGAAAAGTGGATGAAGGGACGCATTACCTGGGACGGCCCGGCCGGGTATTACCGTCACCTGGACGAACTGCCGCTCGGCCCCAATGTCTGCACGTTCCTCGGCCACTCGAACATCCGCATCAGGGCGATGGGGCTGGACCGCAGCCTGAAAGTACCGAAAGCCCGGGCCGATGAAATTGAAAAAATGAAGCGGCTCGTCTCGGAAGCGCTCGACGCCGGCTACCTCGGTCTCTCGGTGGACATGCTCCCTTGGCACCGCATGGATGCCGACCCCTACCGGGGCATTTCCGTTCCCTCGCAGCAGGCCCATGTGTCGGAGTACCGCCAGCTCGCCGAAGTGGTCCGGAGGGCGGGCCGCGTCCTCCAGGCGACACCGAACGCCCTTCTCAAGAAGACCGTGGTCGAGATCGTGCGGCTCTCCACCGGCATCGGCAGGAAACCGCTCAAGGCGACGATGATCGCCGCCATGGACGTGAAGACCGACCGCCGCGTCTGGAAGCTGGCCACCGGCATGGCCCATACGGCCAACCGGTTCCTGAACGCCGACTTCAAGTGGCAGGCGCTCGCCGAGCCGTTCCTCAACTTCTGCGACGGCCCCTACACGCCGCTGTTCGAGGAGTTCCCCGCCGGGATCGAACTGATCAGCGCGACGCCCGAGGCCCGTCACGCGATGCTCGCGAGCCCGGCCTTCCGCAAGCAGTTCCGCGAGGAGTGGCAGGATTCCCGCCAGCGGGTATTTCACCGGAATTTCGCCGACATGTGGATCGCCTCGGTGCCCGAGCCGGGGCTCGCCGGAAAGTCGGTCGCCGAAGCGGCAAAAGAGCGCGGCGAGGAACCCATCGAGTGTTTCCTGAACCTGATGGAGCGCCACGACACCGCCTTCCGCTGGAAGACGGAAGTCTCGAACGACCGGGAAGAGATCCGTGCGCGGATCCTCGCCCACCCGGACACACTGCCCGGCTTCAACGATTCGGGCGCGCATAACCGGAACATGGCGTTCCAGGACGGCGCGCTCCAGATGCTCCGGCTGGTCCAGAAATACCCGGACATCCTGCCGGTCGGGAAGGCCGTCCGGAAGCTCACCCGCGAGACGGCGGAGTGGTTCGGGGTTGATGCCGGTTCGCTGAAGACAGGCGCCCTGGCCGACGCCGTGGTGATCGACCCGAAGACGCTGCCCACGGGGCTGTCCGCCCCCCTCGAACTGGTGGACCCGCGTCTGGACGGCGCCATGAGGCTCGTGAAGCGGTCCGATTCCGTGGTCCGGCAGGTGGTTGTGGGCGGCAAGGTGACCTTCGAGAACGGGGCTTTCCCCGCCGACTACCACAAGAAGAAGTACGGGCGGTTGCTCCGAGCCGGGGCCTGACGCCACCGGTCAGGCCGCGTCCCGGCCCTTGTCCGTGCCGCTGTCCCCGCTCCCGGCGCCCACACCCGGTTGCTTGTCCTTTTTCTGAAGCTCCTCGACCTGCATCCGGAGAATCGCCGTCTCCTGGATCAGGTTCTTCACCCGGTTCGTGAGCTGGCTGATACGGATCGAGAAGTGGATGGAGAGAAGCACGAGAAAGATGATCGAGAAGATGAACAGCGTGCTGCTCGAATCCACCGCGCCGATCCAGTTCGTCACGGCCAGCAGCCAGTCGTAGCGGAAGATCAGCACGAACAGCGACGTCCCGGTCACGATCCAGAGCCAGGAATACTCGATCCGCATCGTGCGGCGACGGACGAGCTCGATGACCGCGGCAAGCAGAACCGCCACGACGGCCGTGGCGAACACCGTCTGGCGGCCGGTGAGCCCCGTGTCTCCGGCGGCGAACAGCCTGAGCGCATGGAGGCCGGTCACGGACGGGAATCCTCGGGCAGGCGGTCCCGCCGGAGCACCATGAGAATCATCGAGAGCGTCATGTGGAACACATAGTAGACGGGCCTCAGGCCCGCGTGCATGGAAATCTTCTCGGGCGGCGAGCCGTACATGACGACCGGTGTTTCGATCACTTTCAGCCCCGCCCGGTGACACATCACGATGGCATCCCCGTCCGGGTAGTCGTCCGGGTAGCGGTCGCTGGTCACGAGCCCCATCGCCCGGCGGCCATAGGCCCGGAAACCGCTCGTGGGGTCGCTTACGTTCCGCCGGATCATTGTCCGGGTGAGCCAGGCGAACACCTTGGCGCCCACCTTCCGGAACAGGGACGTGTCGTACCGGGGCCGCTCCTTTGAATACCGCGTGCCGATCACGAGGTCGGCGCCCGTGATGTGCATCTGGCCCGTAAGCGTGTGGATCTCTTTCGGCTCGTGCTGGCCGTCGGCGTCGCAGGTGACGGCGACCGCGTAGCCCTCCCGCCAGGCCCACTTGAGGCCCGTCTGTACGGCCACGCCGTACCCGGCATTGATCCCGTGCCGGACGACGCGCACGCCCAACGTCCCGGCGAGGTCTCCGGTGCCGTCCCAGGAGCCGTCGTCGATCACCACCACAGCGGCATCAGGAAGCTCGCCGCGCACGGCGGCGATCACCTGCCGGATACGCGGCGCCTCGTTCAGCGCCGGAATGATGACGGCGATCTTCTCACGCGGCACGGCGGGCCTCCCCATAGAGGCGCGCGAAGAACGCCGCGTCGTCGGCGACCGGACAGACCCGGTCCGGAGCCCCGGCGGCGGAAATGCGGCCCGCCGCCCAGTCCCCGATCAGCCTTGCAAGGGCGGCCACATCGCCCGGCGGGAACCGGAACCCGTTTTCTCCATGAACCACCAGTCCGGAAAGGCCGCCCGTATCTGAAGCTGCAACCGGAACGCCCGCGAGCATCGCTTCATGAACAATAAGAGGAGAGTTCTCGGGCCACAGGCTCGGAACCACCAGGAGGTCGATTGCCGCGAGCCGGGCCGGGATTTCTCCGTGAGGTACCGGCCCCAGTTCCTTCACCCGGCTATCCGCGAGCCATTTCGCACACCGTTCCCGGTACCCCCCCTGCCCGTGGTAGTCCGCCCATGCGCCGATGAGCTGAAGCCCGAGGCCGGGATCTTTCACCTGCGCGAATGCTTCCAGCAGCACATGGACGCCCTTCGAATACATGAGCGTTCCGGCGAAACCGATAGTCTTCCGGCGGCGGGAGTCCTTCGGAGGCGGCCCGGCCGGGAGCTCGAATCCGTAATCCCGGACGACAAGCCTGTCCTTCGGGACAAGTCCTGCCTCCACATGCCGCCTGCCCGTGTCGGCGGACGGCGAAACGAACGTATCCACGCGGCGGAGCGCCGACGAAATCCTCAGCCACCGGTTGTCGATCCGCGCCGTGCCGCTCTCCCACCGGCCGGGACGACGGACGAAGGTGCTGGAGAAACCGAGACAGCCGGCACATTTGGCCGCTTCGGGGCCACTGCAGAGGGAGAGATTCGCATCAAGGAGCTGCCCCCGCGCGCAGTAGAGCCAGTGATCAGCCAGCGTCATCACGACGCGGGGACCTTCGGGGAGCCGTTCCAGCCAGCCGGTGGAAAGTCCCGACAGGTGCAGAAGATGGATAGCTTCCGGCCGCTCTCGCTCCAGAAGCTCCTGCATCCGCAGGTCCACCACCGGATCGTCGTGGTAACTGTCAAACCCGGTGCGGGCGGCTTCGGGAATGTTCAGGAAGAATACCGGGAAGCCAACGGTTTCTTCACGGCTCCAGGTGTAGTCCGGCCGCGCCGGATCGCGCTCGACCGTGACAACGGAAGTATCGTGACCGTCCTGGCGGAGCGCCCGTGCGAGCGTCGCACCATACACTTCCGTCCCCCCAGCAGAGGGGTTCCGGAACTGGTGAAGAAACAGGAAGACCTTCACGGCGCCACCGTCCGCCGGCCCGGCACGAGCCGGTCGATGGCCCCGGCAAGTCCGCCGAAATACTGCCCGAAGACTTCACCAGCCGCCTGCGAGACCGTGTGCTCCCGCCGGGCGAGCAGACCGGTAAATCCCGAAACGGCGGCCGCAAGATTCGGAACAGTCCGCTGCCGGAGCTCCCGCGCCAGATACCTGTGCAGCTTCAGGTTCCGTTCAAAATCGGCCCGGCCGTCCAGTTCGTGTGCGTGGACCACCCGGGCGGACGGCTCATAGGCGAACGCCCAGCCTTTTGCGGAGGCGGCCTTCGCCCAGGCGAGGTCTTCGGCGATCTCCACTTTCGGGAACGGGACTCCGTTCCAGGCGGCACGGCGGATCACCCCCGCCACGTTGTCGTAGCGGAACTCACCCTCCGGCAGCGGCCCTTCGGGGTAATGAGCTTCGATCCGGTGGCGGACCGGATCTGATGTATCGGAAGCAGGCATCTGCCTTGCGTATACCCCGGCAAGGCGCGGGTCCGCGATGATCCGGCGCACGAGCCTCTCCAGGCAGTCCGGCTCCGGGACTGCATCCTGGGAAAAGAGGGCGACAAACGCCCCGCCTGCGAGCGCCACGCCCAGATTCCGTGTCCAGCCGTGATTGAACCGTCCGGCTTCGAGCCGCACGGCAGTCCAGCCGATCCCGGCAGTACCGGCGGCGGCCTTTGCCGCGGGAAGCCATTGGTCCCACAGATGGCTCGCCGGTGACGAATCGATCACCGTGATGTCCGCCGGAAGCAGCGTGCCCCCCGCGAGCGCCGACACCAGCCGCAGGAATCCCTCCCCGTCCTCGCAGACGGGAACGACAACGGACGGCCTCGTTAAATCGGTCGGCACAGGCAACGCTCCAGATGGGTTCTGCCGCCAGTATACCCCGGACCGGGGGCGGCTGGGGAGCGGAATCGGGGTGGCCCCTATGCCCTGAAAAAGCGGAAACCGGAGCCCCGCTTCCGGCGGCTCCGGTTCTGGCATGGGTCCTCCGCCTTTGCGCGGGGCCGTCTTCAGTCGATTTCCGCGACCGGATCGCCTTCCTTCACGGAATCGTTTTCCTTGACGAGAATCCTGCTGATCGTTCCGCCGCACGGGGCTTCCACCGGCATCTCCATCTTCATCGATTCCAGGATCACGACTTCCTGGCCTTCGGAGACCTTGTCGCCTGCCTTGACGACGATCTTCCAGACGACTCCGGTGATGTGGGCGTTAACGGGTGTGCTCATTTCCATTCCTTCCCTGACGTTCGGCTGAACGGCGGCAATAGACCACACGGCCCGCGGCCTGTCAACGATGCCGGAGCCGAACCGGATTCAGGGACGAACGCCGTTCAGCGGAGGTTCAGGCGGTCAAGAACGCCGATGGCGTTCCTCACGTTGCCGAGCGGCATCACATGGAGGCCCCGGAACCGCTTCAGCACCGGAGCGGCAATCTCGCAGACGACTTCGAGTCCCGTGGCCGCCTCGGCCTCCGGCGATCCCGCCGAGCGGAGCCGCTCCAGCGTCTCCTTCGCCACCTCGATCTCCGGCACCTTCTCGTTCATCACCGCCGCGAACTTGTGCGACTTAAGCGGAAGTATGCCGAGAATCACCGGCGCCTTCACTGGCTCCAGCGCCGCCACGAACCGGTCCATGACGGTCTTCGAGTAGACGGGCTGGGAGATGACGAACACCGCTCCGGCCTCGATCTTCTTCTGGAGCTGGTCGATCTCCTTCGCCATGTCGGGAGCGGCGGGGTTCACCGTCGCGCCGATCCGGAACGACGTCGGCCGGTTGATCTTCCCGCCGTCGAAATCCTCGCCCCGGTTCAGCCGTGAAATGGCGGCGGCGAGCCTCACCGAATTGAACTCGTAGACACCCTTCGCCTTCGGAAAGTCCCCGAGCTTCGGCGGATCCCCCGTGACGAGCAGGAGATTTCTCACCCCCAGCGCGTCGTCGCCGAACAGGTCTGACTGGATGGCGATGGTGTTCCGGTCCCGGCAGGCGAAGTTGATGATCGTCTCGCAGCCGAACTTCTGCTGGATCAGGTAGGCCGCCATGCCCGGATGGATCTTGAGCCGGGCCATGGGCGAGTCGGTCAGGTTCAGCGCGTCGAACCGGGGGGCATACTGAGCGCACTCGGCAAACGTCTTCGTGAGATCCGGTCCCTTCGGGATCGTCAGCTCCACAGACGTGGTGAACCCGCCCTGCTCGAATTTGTCGCTGAAACGGCCCATCGGCTTTCACACTCTCCCGGAACGGAAAGGGGCGCGTGTCACCGCGCCCCCGTCCCGCCGCCTGCGCGCGTCAGTTTCCCCGCTGCCAGTACTCGTTGCCGAGGTGGGTGATGATCGGGGCGCCCACCAGCTCGCGGATCGTGTTCTCGAACTTCTCCCGCTGGATGAAGAAGTCGTGCTGCACGGGCACGCCGTCGGCAACCGAGATGGGGCTCTTCGAGTAGAGGCTCAGCCACTCCTGCGAACCGGCCATCCCCTTGCGCTTCGCCCAGTCGAGGAAGCGGCACAGGTCGATCACCATCGGCGCGGCGAGAATCGAGTCGCGGCAGAAGAACGAGATGTCGATGATCATCGGGTATCCGAGGAACCCCTTGAAGTCGATCCGGTCCATGGCGTGCTTGTCGTCACCGGCGATCTTGTAATAGCTGATCAGCACCGGCTGCTCGATCTCGTAGCCCAGGATGTTCGCCGCCTGGTTCGACTTGGACTTCTTCTTGGTCTGGAACGAGCCCGGCTCGTCCAGGACGAGACCGTCCTTGTTGCCGATCCAGTTGTTGGCGGCCCAGCCGGCGATCCGGAGTTCCTTGCCCTTGAAGCCCGGCATGATGACCGACTTCATCCAGGTCTGGCCCGTCTTGCCGTCATTGCCCGAGAACGGCGTGCCGGTCTTCTGGGCCAGTTCGCGCAACGCCGGAATTTCCGAACCCTGCGACGGCGAGAAGTTGTGGTGCGGAATGCCGAGCTTGAACGCGGCGTAGATGTAGACCTGCGACGGCGCGATGTCCGGTGAGTTGCTCTGGAGGCCCTTCTCGAAGGCCGCCAGCGTCTGGTGCACCGGCTTCACCTCGTGGTAGCGCTCGGTGGAGCCCACGTAGATCACGACGGCGCGGTCGGCCTTGTGCTTCTTCTTGAAGTTCTCGATGTCGCGCATGATCTGCTTCGCGGCGTCCATCTTGGTCTTCGCCTTGATCGAGATCTCGGCCTTCAGGTTCTTAACGTAGGCGTTCTCGAAGTAGCCCGGCATCGCCTTCTGGCCCTTGAGCGCGCCCTTCACCTGGTCCACCAGCGAGGGGTCCAGCACGCGGGCAAAACGGGCCGCCTCGTAGGCATCCATTTTATTGATGTCCCAGCCGCCCACGACGATATCGTCGAAGTCGGAGACGCTAACGATGTCGTTGATGCGAACCTGGCTGTCCCGGGCGCCGATCCGGATCGTGCCGGTCTGGGCCAGCATGCCCTGCTTTTCTTCGGCGTCCGCGAGGCCGCGCTTCAGGAGTTCCACACCCACCCGGACGGTGGTGGCGATGGCGCCGTTGCAGCCCACGAGCAGGAGGGCGAGCTTGCCGAGCTTCTTCTTTTCGGCCGAAGCGGCGCGCTTCAGCTTGTCGACGTTAACGGTGGTCAGAACCTGCTGGCTGGACGGTTTGGCCTTGGCCATGTGGATGAGAACTCCTCTTTGGATTTCAATAGGTTACGGGCACAACCGGCATGGGAAAGCCGGGGGCGTCCGCCCCAAAGGCCCGTCGCTATACCCCCCGCCGTTTTCACAAGTCAAACGGGGGATAAGCCCCATCGGAAGGGGTTAAATAGGAGATTTTAATATGAACGGCCTCCCTTTCGGGAGGCCGTTCCGTCTTTGACCCTGTTTCCGCTTACGACCGGTAGTCGGCGTTGATCCGGATGTACCCTTCGGTGAAGTCGCAGGTCCAGACCGTGTCGGTGGCCTTGCCGGAGGCGAGGTCCACGATCACGTCGAACTCCGCTTCCTTCATCTTCTGGGCCGCCGTCTTGTCGGTATCCGCGTCGGGGAGGACGCCCTTCCGGACCACCGGCACGCCGCCGATGGTGACGGAGAACTTTTCCCCGTCCAGGGCGACTCCGGCCCGCCCGGCGGCGGCGATGAGCCGCCCCCAGTTCGGGTCACCGCCTGCGAAAGCCGTCTTGCAGAGCGGCGAGTTGGCGATGGTGAGGGCGGCCCGCCGCGCCTCGGCCACCGACTTCGCGCCGGTGATGACGACCTTGATGAGTTTCGTGGCCCCTTCGCCGTCGGCGACGATCATCCGGGCCAGGCTCGTGCAGACGTCGGCAAGGGCGGCCTCGAACACCTTGAGGTCTTTGCCCCCTGCCGCCAGCGGCCGATTCCCCGCCGCCCCCGACGCCAGCACGATGGCCGTGTCGTTGGTGGAGGTGTCCCCGTCGATGGTGATGGCGTTGAACGACTGCTGGACGGCTGTTTTAAAGACCTTCCGGAGCAACGCCGGGGGCACCGCCGCGTCCGTCACCATGAAACCCAGCATGGTCGCCATGTTCGGGGCGATCATGCCGGCGCCCTTCGAGATGCCCTGAACCGTTACGCTCGCGCCGCCCAGTTTCACCGTCGTTTCGGCAAACTTGGGCTTTGTGTCCGTCGTCATGATCGCCTTGGCGAGGGGCTCGATGGACCCCGGCGCGAGGTTCGAGACGAGCGGCGGCAGGTTCTCCACCAGCTTCTCGACCCCGATCCGCTGACCGATGATTCCGGTCGAGGCGACGAGGATTTCTTCGGGCCTGGAGCCGATCGCGGACGAGAGCGCCTTCACCGTGGCTTTGGCGTCCGCCATGCCGGGCTTGCCCGTACAGGCGTTCGCCCGTCCGGCGTTGACGATGACCGCCCGGCTATTCGCCGATTTTTTCAGGTGCTCCCGGCAGAGCGTCACCGGCGCGGCGACGACCTTGCTCTGGGTGAACGCCCCTGCCGAGGCGGCGGGCGAATCCGCGACGATGAGGGCGAGATCGGGCCGGTTCTTGTACCGGAGATTCGCCTCGTGGATGGCGAACCGGAAACCTTTGACTGCGGATGACATGATTCAATGACCTTTCGGGATATCGGACCGGCCCAGCCTAACCGCTGCGCCGGAAACTCGGGTGAACAAACGGACACGATTGTGGAAAAGAAAAAGGTAGGTGCGCCGTCACACGGCGCGACGGAAACGGAGAGCCGCAGGCGCGGCCCCGGAGATTGCTGAAATGGCGGAAACCCGTTTCACGGGGAAATTATGCGAAAGCCGGGGCGGCGATGCAAGGGGACATATTTCAGGCCGGTGCCCGGCCGGTCCGATTCAGACTGAACCGGAAACCGGCCGTTTAACGCGGCCCGCCATCGGTTTCCGTTTCACAGAACCCCTCCGGTCCGGTAAACTTCAGCCTGTTGATTATTTCACGAAACGCGAAACTGCGGCCGTCCGGAGGGGAACAGGTTGCCGGCTCAAGCTGACCCGTTGCCGCTCCCAGGCTTTGTCCGGAGCCTGTTCGAACAGATCGGGCACCCGCTCCGGTGGCGGGCCGTGGACAAGTGCCTGGCGACAGTGACGATCGCCATCCCGTTGTATCTGTCGAGCTACATCCTGATTCTCTATGTCCGGGCGCACCCCGAACGGCTTCCCTACTACAATCATGAGTTCCTCCCCTTCTACCTCCGCTGGCACGAAGTGGTGATCGCCGGATGGCTGATTCTGGGTGCGGTCGGGCTCTACCAGCGACAGAAGGAACGGGACAGCCAGATCTACGCCGCCGCCGCCTGCCAGTACGGCTGCATCACGACCGCCATCTTCATGTATTTCCCCGGCTACTCCACCTCGCCCTACCTCATGGGAATCCTGGGGGCGGGGATCATGGTCTTCATGTTCTTCACGATGAGGCAGGCGCTCTGGGGACTGTTCTCGCTCCTCACTATCTATACCGGTCTCACCGTCCTGATCGCCGCCGGCATTATTCCGGAAGGGCCGCTTCTCTCCGGACCGCCTTACGAGAACGGCCGCATCTCGGTCTTCTGGGTGGTGGTGAACTCGTCGATCTGCCTGATGCTGGCCGTGCTGATGGTCATCGGCGTCGCCTTCGTCGTCTACCAGTGGCACGACCGGCAGGCGCGGCTGGACGAACTCTCGCGGACCGATCCGCTCACGGGACTGGCCAACCGGCGGCACTTCTTCCGGACGCTGAGGAACGAGCTCGCCCGCGCCGTCCGGCTGGGGCGGCCGATCTCGCTCATCCTGTGCGACACGGACAAATTCAAGCAGATCAACGACACCCACGGCCACCAGGCGGGCGACGAGGTGCTTACACGGATCGCCGCCATCATGGAGGGCAGCCTGCGCACCGGCATTGACACTGCGGGCCGCATCGGCGGCGACGAATTCGCCATCCTTCTCTCGGAAACCGGCATTGACGGGGCAAAGGCGCTGGCCGGCCGGATTCTGGACGCCGTACGGCGGGAAAGCTTCGACCGGAACGGAGCATCGTACTCGACCTCCCTCAGCATCGGAGCCATCGCCTGCGACGAGGACATCCCCGAGCTCGATACCCTCGTGGAAGCGGCCGATCTCCTTCTCTACCGGGCCAAGAACGAGGGCCGGAACCGGATCGTTGCCGCGCCTGTGTCGGAGATTGTTCCCCGGCCGCAGAAGGCCTGATTCCGGCACCCCTTGACCCGCCGGAACCCCGTGCTTATTACGGGGCCGCGTCCGGCTTGTCCGGACCCGGAGCGTTTGAAAGCCCATGCCGATCTACGAATATGTCTGCACGAAGTGCGGCCACGAATGGGACACGATCCAGAAGTTTTCTGAGAAGCCCCTCACCACCTGCCCCAGATGCAGCAAGAAATCGGCGAAGCGGAAGATCTCGGCCGCCGCCTTCCACCTCAAGGGGTCGGGCTGGTACGTCACCGACTACAAGAAGGATTCGGGCGGGGATACGTCCAAGAAGGAAAGTGGTGGCGAAGCCTCGGAGACCAAGGCCGAGGCAAAGACCGACACCAAGGCGGAGACCAAACCGGCAGAGAAGGCCGGGGAGACCAAGCCCGCTTCCGAAAAAAGGGAGGGGGGGGCCACCCCCTCAGTGTCGTCGTCCCGGACTGCCCGAAAGGCTCCGGCGAAGAAAGCGGCAAAGTCTTCCAAGAGCCGCCGTTAGCCTCTTGGGACACGTATCGTCAAAAACCCGACGAATTAGTGATCGTTATCACGAGTTTCTTTAGTCACCAATCAGTTCTGACAAAATTTTGACGGTTACATAGCGATATGTCTGTATCTTGACATTTATCAGCTAGCTTGCGTCAGTTTTCAGTCTGGTCGTCTAAGAAAAATACCTCTGTTTAATCAACAAGTTACATGAATACGATGGGTGATTGCCTGTTTTGGCCTCAGCCCTGCATATATGTGCTCATCGTCTGAAAGGAGGACGGGACAATGAGTGCAGAACAGTTCCAGGATCTGGGCTTCCGCTACATCGGACCGTCGGCTTTCCGTCAGGAAAGGCTCACCCTTCTGGACGTGGTGGACACCCTCTCGACCTCGGCCCGCGAACCCCGCACGGGGGACGTGGCCCGCTCCGTAGGCCGGATGATCAACGAAGGAAAGATCCGGTTCCACGGCAAGCTCAAGGGCCTCAAGGTCCGGGTGACCGACAACTAAGCCCCCTTCCCCGATGGAAGACCCTCCGCTTCCATCGAGGTTTTCCCTAGACCCCGGGGCCGGCGAAAGCCGGCCCCTTTTATTTGTATCTGAACCCGGCGGTCCCTAGCTGTCCGCCGTTTCGCCGAGCGCCTTGCGGAGCAGCCGGTAGCTGTCGATCAGGTGGTCGTTCACGAGGTTCACGTCCGCGAGCACGGGCATGAAATTGGTATCCCCGTTCCAGCGCGGAACCACGTGGAAATGCAGGTGTTCGTCGATCCCCGCCCCGGCGACGCGACCCACGTTCATGCCGATGTTGAAGCCGTGGGCCCGGATGGCCGACTGGATCGCCTTCACTGACCGCCGCATGAGCCGCATGAGGTCGTCCGACTCGGCCGGCGTCAGCGACGGAAACTCGCTCGTGTGCCGCTTCGGCACCACCATCACATGGCCGTTCGTGTAGGGATAGCGGTTCATCACGACATAGGCGTGCTCGCTGCGTTCCAGGATCAGGTTGTCATCGCCGTCCGCCATCTCAAGGAGCTGACAGAGGATGCATTTCGCCTTGTCGAGCTTCGGCCCCGTCACCGAGTGCCCCTTGATATAGGCCATCCGCCAGGGCGCCCAGAGCTTCGTGCGTTGCCGCGGGTTCTCGGGATCGAGAGCATACCCCTTCATCCGGAGCCTGCTGCCCTTCAGCGGAACGGCACGCCGTTTCTGCTTCGAGAGTGCCGCCTTGCGGGACCTGCGCTTCGGGGAACTGCGCTTTCGGGAACCAGCCACGGTGTCAGCGAACCTCCGGCGAATCAGTTCGGCATCAGGTAAAACAGGAGGCCGTGGAACTGGAGTTGCTGGGCAACCTGCTTGCCGAGCAGCTTGCCGACGAGCGGTGTTTCCTCGGGGCCGGACCACTCCTCGTCCTGGTCGGGAAAGAGGTCGAACAGTGTCGGCTTGGGCTTCTTCGGATAGATCACATCCGGCCTGGGACCGAGCTTCGCCAGCTCGCCGGCTTTCGAGATCGCCGCGTCGAGGTCGCCGATCTGGTCCACGAGCCCCACGGCCTTGGCCTGAAGTCCCGTAAGGATCCGGCCGTCGGCCACCTCGAGGACCTTGTCCTTTTCCATCTTCCGGCCGTCCACGATCGCCTGCACGAACTGCTCAAACGTGTCGTCCAGCAACCCCTTGAGGAGCGTCTCTTCCTCCGGCGTCATGTCCCGGGTCGGGTTCAGGATGTCCTTGTAGGTGGCCCGCGAGTTCTTGATGATGACGGCCTGCACACCGATCTTGGCCAGCAGGTCGCGGAACTTCGCCGTCTCGATCAGCACGCCGATGGAACCGGTGATCGTACCGGGGTTCGAGACGATCCAGTCGGCGCCCGAAGCGATGTAGTAACCGCCGGACGCGGCCGTGGAGCCGAACGAGACGACCACCGGCTTTCCGTCCTGGCGGATCCTGCGGATTTCTTCGTACAGCTCCTGACTCGGGACGACGCCGCCGCCGGGGCTGTCCACCCGGAGCACGATCGCCCGGACGTTGTTCTGCTTCGCCCGCGACTTGAGCTGCTTGATCCAGGGCCGCGCCTCGAAGATCGGCCCCTCCACCGGCACCACGGCCACCGAGCCGCCGGGTCCGCCGAGCGAAACCGCTGCCGTCCCGCCGCCGGCCGGCCCAGACGGGGAGAACAGGCTCCCCGTCATGATGATGAGCACGAGCAGCAGCGTCGCGCCGACGATGATCCAAACCGCCCTGGATGTCTTTCCTGCCATGTCCGGGACCGTACT
>Ga0268299_1003131_pt1 | contig 16427 bp, 18 predicted proteins | sample NOBtaG_FD_193484 | JGI IMG/M metagenome (GOLD analysis project Ga0268299, IMG submission 193484) | Activated sludge microbial communities from bioreactor in Nijmegen, Gelderland, Netherland - NOB reactor | ecosystem: Engineered > Bioreactor > Aerobic > Activated sludge | place: Netherlands...
GGGTCTATCCGACCTGGACCGCTCCGGCCTCCTTCACGCTCCATGAGGGGAATTTCTCCTCGGACGGGGTGATCCTGGTCACCATCATGCGCAGTCATTCGGCGGATAGCCGTCTGATCTTCGAGGTAGCCGAGGAGCCGAAGCCCGGGCAGGTCCGCGTGCTCCTCGACTTCGGTGGCAACACCGAACTGCTGCATCTGGCGGAGTCCGTCGCCGCAGCGGAGCTCTGGGTCGCGCGGGAAGGTTATCGCAACGCGCGGCTTGAAATCGTCGGTGCCGAAGACGGCGATAGGGCAGGGGGCGCGGACCTGGCCGCTTGAGCCCTGACATGGCGTGAGGGGCCTGTCGACGGGCGCGCCTCTCACCGACCGCACCCTCGTCCCGCGATGTCGCGGGGCGCCGAAGGATCCATCCCCAAAGACGGAGGTCTTCAACCATGAGCCTGGCCGGGAGGCTGGCGATAGAGCAACTCAGCGGGACAACAAGCTCCAGTCGTCAGGGCACCATCCCCCGCTCGCCATCCCCTTCCTTGCCCCGAATCCTGTCTTCGAGATCAACCCGCAAGGGGTCGGACTACGGGGCGAGCCCGTGCCGCAGGGTGGATTCGGACGAGCCGAACGCACCCGGTGATGTCAGCCAGTCTTCGGGCCTGCGGGGTCCTGTCGCGCGGGGGATGGTCCCCCGCCTCCAAGACAGGAGCCAAACAGATGTCCCGCAAAGATGCTCACGCTTTCGCCGCTTCCCTCGCCGCCACGCTCATGGTCTCGATCGTCGTCTTCCAGGCAGGGGATGGAACCTTCGGCGCCGTCCCCGCCGATGAAATCGACGGCGACGAGGTTCAAGTGGTCGCTGAGGTCGACCCGTGGGCATGATGCCCACGGTTTCTTCTGAGGCTCGGAGGCGGAGCGAAGGCTCCGATCCGGGCCTTTCGCTTGTCTGCCATCCCGGGCCGACCGGCAGAATGAGCCGACGACGGTCGGCAAGCGAAATGGGCGATTACCGCTGCTCCTGGGAAGTTGCGATCAGCTGACTGCCGCCGGCGAATTGGCCGTTCCCACTTCGCTGTTCTTAGACCGCGAGCTCGCGCGGGTCTTTGCCCCCATTGATGTGATCCGCGAACCACTGCGGTTTCCGGCCGCGGCCAGACCAGGTGAGAGCCGCATTGTCAGGGTGACGATACTTCTCCACGGCTGGCGCACGGGTGGTTTTCCCCTCGACCCCAATAAGGTCGGCGAGGGAGTAGCCCATCTCTTTGGCGATGGCTTCCAGCTTGGTACGGGCTTGGGCCTTGTGACGGTCCTCATAGGTGGAAATCGCCTTGGCGAGGTCCTTCTGCAATTGCCGCAGTTCCTTGAGCGACAGTGCCTCGAGATTGAAATCAGCCATTGGGCCCTCGTGTCCTGAATGATGCGTCCGGGATAGCCGTCAGGTCGCGACATCGCAACTCCCACGGAGGTCACCCCGCTAGTGCAGGGGGATGAGGTTGGCTTGAGCCGCTGAGACGGCGGTTTCGCAAAGGCTTCAACCAAGTTGCCTTGGCCAGGAAGGGCGAGTTCTGCGTGAGCCCCAGGTCGCTCCTATCCCCGGTGCCATCCCTTCGACTGACAATCCCCTAAGCCTGTTCGGCCTCTGGCGCGCAACCCCGCGTCAGTTCGGGCCGTGTTGCCCCTTCGGGGCTGCCCGCTCCACCCCGGCCCTCTGAAGGTTTCCGGTCGCCGTTCCGTCTCCCGTGCACGCCTCAGCCGACAGGCTTTTTCCGGGTCTTGTCGAAGGGACGGTCCCAGGGACAGAAAACACAGGAGCTTACCATGCAGAACATCGTCATCCTCGCCGGCAACATCGGTCAGAAGCCCGAAGTGCGCTCGACCCAAAGCGGCACGAAGATCACCAACTTCACCCTCGCCACCTCGCGGCCGCGCCTCTCGGAAGGTCGCGTGATGCGCGACGAGAACGGCTACCGGGTCATGGACACCGAATGGCACCGCATCACCTGCTTCAACGGCCTCGGCAAGACCGTCGCGGAGCACTGCGAAAAGGGCATGAAGGTCCTCGTCCACGGGCGCATCCACTACACCAAATGGACCGACGCCACCGGCACTGACCGCTACGGCTGCGAGATCATCGCCGAGAAGGTCGACTTCCTGAGCCGCCCGAAGTCGGCCGAGGGTGAGGCCCCCGAGCTGGTCGACCGCGACGACGAGATCCCGTTCTGAGGAACGGGGTCTCCCCCTCGGGCCCGGTGGGGAAACCCGCCGGGCTCCGTCGTTTTCGGCCCTTTGCCGACGTTCGCGGGTGTTCACCCGAACAATAGCTTCAGGGTGTCGAAAGCGACATTTGCCCTGATCCTCAGCAAACACATTCGAGCGCAGTCCGATCGTCGAGCATTGTTGACTTCCGTGCAGGTACTTGCGTGTTGAGGTGCCCGAGTTTGAACGGAAACCCCAAGGCCTAGTTGTCCCTCTCAGCTTCGCAGAGTGGGCAGGATACGCGGAGCGTCGTCGAGTCCAATGTCGCGGGCCAGGGGCGGGCCAAGACGCAAGGCAAGCGCGGCCCTGGCTTTTTCATTGGAATAGATGCGCCAGGCGCGTGTGAGATGGGTAAGCATTTCAGGGTCCTTTCGAACGGAAGGGGTTGTCTGTTGAAGTGTGGGGGATGGCTCCGCGCCCCGGTTGGCAGGGGCGCGGAGGTGGTGTGTCAGCCGACCGGAACATCGGCGGCGGCGGCCCCACCGCGCACGAAGATCAGCGTGGCGAGGGCAGCCAGTCCGGCCACCACGGCCGCACCGATGAAGGCGGTCTGGTAGCCCGCGAGCATCGCGTCGGGCTCGCCCTGCATCGAGGCGGAGAGCGAAACCATCACGGCAAGACCCAGGGCCGAGCCGACCTGGTAGGTCGTGTTGATGAGGCCCGAAGCGAGGCCCATGTCCTGCGGCGCCGCCCCGCCCATGCCAGTCATGGTGACGGGGATATAGGCCAGCGACATGCCGACGGCGGCCAGCAGTGACAGGGGCAGCACGTTCGCCGCGAAGGTCCCGTCGGCGGGCAGGCCCGCGAACAGGGCAAGCGACAGGGCCAGGGCCAGAAGGCCCGTCACCATCACCGGCTTGACGCCGAAGCGGCCGATCAGCGGGCCGGTCAGGCGGACCATCATCACCATGATGACCAGCGTCATCGGCAGGAGGGCAAGGCCCGAGCCGAAGGCCGACAGGTTCAGCACGGTCTGCAGGTAGAGGTTCAGGAAGAACCACAGTGGGATCCAGGCGGCACCCAGCAGCGCCATCACCAGGTTGCCCGCGGCAAGTCCCGGCGCGCGGAAGATGCGCAGCGGCAGCAGCGGGCTTTTCGACGCCGCCTGCAGCCAGAGGAAGGCCGCCAGGAGAACTGCGGCCAGGGCGAGAAGGCCCAGCGTCTGCGGGACGAACCAGCCCACATGTTCACCCGTCACGATGGCATAGACGGCCGCCACGATGGCTCCGGTCACCAGGGCGGAGTCGATCAGGCCGATCTTGCCTTGGGTGCCGGGGATGGCGCGCAGGACCGAGGGACCAGCGGCCAGGACGGCGAGGCCGAGCGGCAGGTTGATGAGGAAGGTCCAGGACCAGTTCATCCATTCAGTGATGACTCCGCCCAGGAAGACGCCCGCGGTGCCACCGGCAGCGGCCGACGCGCCCCAGAAGCCGAAGGCCTTGCCAAGCTCGGCAGGCTGGCCGCCGAAAAGGCGCATCAGGATCGTCAGCGCGGCGGGGGCGATCAGGGCCGCGCCGACGCCTTGCAGGGCGCGGCCCGTCAGCAGCACTTCCTGGCTGCCAGCTAGACCAGCCACGGCCGAGGCGCCGGTCAGGATGGCGAAGCCCCACAGGAAGATGCGGCGCGCGCCGAAGACGTCGGCGAGCTTGCCGCCCAGAAGGAGAAGACCTCCGAAAGCGATGACATAGGCGTTGAAGATCCAGCTCAGGCCTTCGTCTGTAAAGCCGAGGTCAGCCTGGATGGCGGGCAGGGCCACGCCGATGATCGAGGTGTCGAGGATCACGATGAACTGCGCGGCGCAAAGAAGCGCCAGCGCCTTCCACCGCTTGGGATCGAGTGAGGTTGTCATGGGTTCAGTCCTTTTGAAGACAGGGTTTCGCCGGGGCGAATCGCCCGGTCCTCCCTGTCGTCGCGGTTCCAACGTTGTCAGGGTCAAGCACCCGGTCCGAAGTTTTTTCCGGGGTGGGGGTGTTGACCTTCCAACACTGGAAAACCCCATCTCGGCGTAACGGCACCTTTGCCGAACGTGATGAAAGGACCTGAACATGCTTGAACTGAACCTTCCCGGAATGACCTGCGGCGGTTGCGCGCGCGGCGTGACGGCGGCGATCAAATCCGTCGATCCGGCGGCCGAAGTCGTCACCGACGTTCCCGCCCGCACCGTGCGGGTGGAGACTTCGGCCAATGCCGAAGCCATCAAGGCTGCGGTGGCGGAGGCGGGTTACACCGCCGCTTGACCCCATCGGACATGCCGCTGACGGAACGGGCCGGGAACCAATTCCCGGCCCGTTTCCTTTTCCGAACAGGGCCACGAATAGCCGCTTGACCCTGACATCGTTGGAAGCCCCAGAACCTGATTCGACGCATCTCGCATCGAAAGGAATCCACCATGAAGGACGTCATCGACAGCCCGTCCCCGACACTTCACGACAGCCTCGGCATCACCGGCATGACCTGCGCGTCCTGCGTGGCCCGGGTCGAGAAGGCCATCGCCAAGGTTCCCGGCGTTGCCTCGGCCTCGGTCAACCTGGCGACGGAACGCGCCGAGATCCGCTACGACAGCGCGCCGGTGCGCGAGGCGGTGGTCGCGGCGATCCGCGGCACCGGCTACGACGTCGAAGCCGCGACGCGGGAGGTCGGGATCGAGGGCATGACCTGCGCCTCCTGCGTGCTGCGGGTGGAAAAGGCGATTGCCGCGGTGCCGGGCGTGCTGTCGGCTTCGGTCAACCTGGCGACCGAACGCGCGACGATCCAGACCACCGATGGCTCGCCTGCGATGACTAGGGCCATCGAGGCGGCGATCCGCGGGGCGGGGTATGAGCCGCAGGCGGCGAAGATCGACGCCACCGACAAGGCCGCCGCGCGCGAGGAAGAGCAGGGCCGCCTGAAGCGCGACCTTCTGATCGCGGGCGGGCTGACCCTGCCGATCTTCCTTCTGGAGATGGGCAGCCACCTGATCCCCGCGCTGCACCACTGGCTGGCGATGAGCGTGGGGCGGACGCCGCTGTATCTTTTGTATTTCGTGCTGGCGACCATCGTGCAGTTCGGTCCCGGCCTGCGCTTCTACCGCAAGGGCGTTCCCGCGCTGCTGCGGCTGGCACCGGACATGAACTCGCTGGTCGTCCTCGGCTCCACCGCCGCCTGGGCCTATTCCGTGGTGGCGACCTTCGCGCCGGGGCTGCTGCCGCAAGGCACGGCGAACGTCTATTTCGAGGCCTCGGCGGTGATCGTGACGCTGATCCTGCTGGGCCGTTTCCTGGAGGCCAAGGCCAAGGGCCGCACCTCCGAGGCGATCAGCCGGCTGATGGGACTGCAGGCCAAGACCGCCCGCGTGCTGCGTGGAGCGGAGTTCGTGGACGTGGCCCTGGACGAGGTGCAGCCCGGCGACGTGGTCCAGGTGCGGCCGGGCGACCGGGTGCCGGTGGACGGCACGGTGCTGACGGGATCGTCCTTCGTGGACGAGGCGATGATCTCGGGCGAGCCGGTGCCGGTGATGAAGTCCGAAGGCGCCTCGGTCACCGGGGGCACGATCAACAAGACCGGCAGCTTCACCTACCGGGCCGAGAAGGTCGGCGCGGACATGATGCTGTCGCAGATCATCCGCATGGTCGAAAGCGCGCAAGGCGCCAAGCTGCCGATCCAGGCGCTGGTCGACAGGGTCACGGCCTGGTTCGTGCCCGCCGTTATGCTGGCCGCTGCGCTGACCTTCGGCGTCTGGTGGATCTGGGGGCCAGACCCGGCGATCACCTTCGCGCTGGTCAACGCGGTCGCCGTCCTGATCATCGCCTGCCCCTGTGCGATGGGCCTGGCCACGCCGACCTCGATCATGGTCGGCACCGGGCGTGCGGCCGAGTTGGGCGTCCTCTTCCGCAACGGTGAGGCGCTGCAAAGCCTGACCTCGGTCGATGTCGTGGCGCTGGACAAGACGGGGACTCTGACCGAGGGCCGGCCGCTGTTGACCGACCTCATCCTCGCCCCGGGCTTTGCACGCTCGGACGTGCTGGCGCTGGTCGCAGCGGCCGAGGCGGGGTCGGAGCATCCGGTTGCCACGGCCATCGTCGATGCGGCGCGGAGCGAAGGGCTGATCCTGGCCGAGGCCGACGCCTTCGAGGCGATCCCCGGCTACGGCATCCGGGCCAGCGTGGGCGACCGGAAGGTCGAGGTGGGGGCCGACAGGTTCATGGCCTCGCTGGGACTGGAGACGACCGGCTTTGCCGATACGGCGGCTGTGCTGGCAGGCCGCGCCCGGACCCCGCTGTATGTCGCCATCGACGGCAAGGTGGCTGGCCTGATTGCGGTGGCGGATCCGATCAAGCCCACGACCCCCGCGGCCATCGCGGCGCTGCACAAGCTGGGCCTGAAGGTCGCGATGATCACCGGCGACAACCGGCGCACCGCGGACGCCATCGCGCTGGAGCTGGGCATCGACGAGGTAGTGGCCGAGGTCCTGCCCGAGGGCAAGGTCGCCGCGCTGAAGGCCCTTCGCGACGGGGGTCGCAAGGTGGCCTTCGTGGGCGACGGGATCAACGATGCCCCGGCGCTGGCCGAGGCGGATGTGGGCCTGGCCGTCGGGACTGGCACCGATGTCGCCATCGAAAGCGCCGACGTGGTGCTGATGGGCGGCGACCTCGGCGGCGTGCCGAAGGCCATCGGCCTGTCGCGGGCCACTTTGCGCAACATCCGGCAGAACCTGTTCTGGGCCTTTGCCTACAACGCGGCGCTTATCCCGGTTGCGGCGGGGGTGCTCTACCCCGTGAACGGCACGCTCCTGTCGCCCATGCTCGCCGCGGGCGCGATGGCGCTGTCCTCGGTCTTCGTCCTCGGCAACGCGCTGCGCTTGAAGCGCTTTGCCCCTGCTACCCCGGCGCGTCCTGCGTCGGGGGAGGCCCTCTCTGCACAAACCCTGTCCTAATGGAGGCACCGATGTCCCATTCCCATGTCGAGATCTACACCACCCCCAACTGCCCCGACTGCGCCACGCTAAAGCGCTGGCTGACGGCCCAGGGCGTCCACTATGTCGAGCGTGACCTGACAAACCCCCGCATCGCCGACGAGGCGCGCCGTCGGACCGGACTGCGGATCGCTCCGATCACCGTCGTAGATGGCACGGCGATCTGGGGCACGGCGGCCGAGCAGCTGCCTCGGCTGCGAAAGCTTCTGGCTGTGGACCACGTATTCTGATCGGCGCATAAAGGGGCTTGACCTTCCAACGATGGGAAGGCGCAGGCTGTCACTATCCCTCCAAAAAGGAGACCAGCCATGAACATCGGCGACATCGCGAAGGCCACCGGCATTTCGGCCAAGATGATCCGCTATTACGAGGAGACGGGCCTGATCCGCCCCGCCACGCGGGCCATGTCGGGCTATCGGGTCTATTCGGACAACGACCTGCAGACGTTGCGCTTTGTCCGCCGCGCGCGCGACCTGGGGTTCACGGTGAAGCAGATCGACGACCTTCTGACCCTGTGGCGGGACCGGACCCGGGCCTCGGCCAGCGTGAAGGAGATCGCGATGGGCCATGTCGCGGCGCTAGAGAAGAAGATGCAGGAGCTGAAGGAGATGTCCGACACGCTCCTGCACCTCGCCTCGCATTGCCACGGCGACAATCGGCCGGATTGCCCGATCCTGACGACGCTGGGCAGCACCGAGGCGGTGGCGGCGCTGCCCAGGACCCGCAACCGGAGCAAGACCCGTGCCTTTGACCGGGTGCGGTGACACAGGCATGGCGACAGGTCGGGGCCTTCGCCACGTGGACCGGCGCGGGCTACTTGGCGGCGTGCTCCTCGATCCAGGTGGTTAGCTCCTCGATCTCCTTGGTCTGCGCGTCGATCATCTTCTGTGCCATCGCCTTGATCTCTTCGTCCTTGCCGCTGGCCTGGACGGTCTTGGCCATGTCGATGGCACCCTGGTGGTGCGGGATCATCCCGCAGGCGAAGGCAAGATCGGGGTCCGGGATCATCATCGCGGTCATCATCGGGCCGTGCATCGCGTCCATCGCCTTGCCATAACCCATGGCGGCCTCGCTGGCGCCTTCGGGCATCTTCATCGGCTCGGACATCATGCCGTGGTCCATCCCGCCAGCGGCGGCGGTGCAGGCCTCGGGAAGCGGCGCGGTCTCTTGCGCCAGCGCCATCCCTGCGCTGCAGGCAAGGGGGAGGATCAGGGAAAAGCAGCGGAACATCTTGGGTCTCCTTTGGATTGGCAGTACAGGACAACCGCGGACCGGGCGGGAGTGTTCCGCCCCGCCCGTCGCCCGAGATCGGAAGGCACGTTTTCGCTTGACCTTCCAACGGTGGAAGGGCGCAGGCTTCAGGTGTTGCGGGTGGATGGCGGTCCGCGCGGTCGATGCTGCGGGACGCCCCTGGTAACCAGTCGCCCAAGGTCAGCCCGACGGAGAGAGGTCCCCATGACTCACGGTCACCACGCCCAAGCGCAGGGAATCTACACCTGCCCGATGCACCCCGACGTTCGCCAGCACGGGCCGGGAAACTGCCCGAAGTGCGGCATGACCCTGGTGCTGGCGGACCAGCCCCTCGCTGCGGCAAAGCCGGTGGCGGGCAGTTTCGACACGGTGCCCGAGGGCTGGCACGGGACGGTGTACACCTGCCCGATGCACCCGGAGGTTCGGCAGACCGGACCCGGCTCCTGTCCGATCTGCGGCATGGGCCTGCAGCGCGAGGCGAGCAGCGTCTTGGACGACGGCCCAAACCCGGAGCTGGTGGACTTCACCCGGCGGATGTGGGTGGGCGTGGCGCTGACGGTGCCACTACTGGTGCTGGCGATGGGTCCCCTGGTGGGCCTTGGCTGGGTGCGTGACATCTTCGGCGAACGCCCCTCGATGTGGATCGAACTGGCGCTGGGGTCTATCGTGGTTCTCTGGTGCGGCTGGCCGTTCCTGGTGCGGGGCTGGGTGTCCTTCGCGACCTGGCGGCTGAACATGTTCAGCCTGATCGCGATGGGCGTGCTGGCCGCCTGGGGCTTCAGCGTAGTGGGCGTCTTCGCGCCGCATGTCTTCCCCGAAGGCTTCCGCGACGAGATGGGGCATGTCGGGCTCTACTTCGAAGCGGCGGCGGTGATCGTGACGCTGGTCCTCGTCGGCCAGGTGATGGAGCTGCAGGCGCGGGAGGGGACGGGGAAGGCGATCCGGGCGCTTCTGGACCTTGCGGCCAAGACCGCGCGGGTGATCCGGCGGGACGGGAGCGAGGTCGAACTGCCGCTGGAGGAGGTGCAGGTCGGCGACCATTTGCGGGTCAGGCCGGGGGAGAAGGTGCCGGTGGACGGGGTCGTGGTGGAAGGCCGCTCCTCAGTCGACGAAAGCATGATCACGGGGGAACCCGTCCCGGTGGAGAAGGTGGCGGAGGATACGGTCACGGGCGCCACGATCAACGGCACCGGCGCGCTGGTCATCCGGGCGACGCGGGTGGGGGCGGATACGCTCCTCAGCCAGATCGTCGAGATGGTCGCCAAGGCGCAACGCTCGCGCGCGCCGATCCAGAAGTATGCGGACCATGTGGCGGGGCTGTTTGTCCCGGCGGTCATGGCCATCGCCGCCCTGGCCTTCGTCGCCTGGGCGGTCTGGGGGCCGGAGCCTGCACTCTCCTACGGGCTGGTCGCAGCGGTGGCCGTCCTGATCATCGCCTGTCCCTGCGCCCTGGGCCTGGCAACGCCGATGTCGATCATGACCGCCACGGGACGCGGCGCGCAGGCCGGGGTCCTGATCAAGAATGCCGAGGCGCTGGAGCGGTTCGAAAAGGTCGACACGCTGATCGTCGACAAGACAGGCACCCTGACCGAGGGCAAGCCCCGGCTGATCGCCGTCCTACCGGAGCCGGGGCATGACGAGGCCGAAGTGCTGCGCCTTGCCGCCTCGCTGGAGCGCGGGTCGGAGCATCCCCTGGCCGAGGCCATCGTGCGCGGGGCCGAGGAACGCGGCGTGGCGATGGTGGAGGCAACCGACTTCGAGGCGGTCACGGGGAAGGGGGTGAAGGGCGTCGTGGACGGCCGTCCCGTCGCCTTGGGCAACCTGCGGCTGGTGCAGGACATGGGCCTTTCGGGCGAGGCGCTGGTGGCCAAGGCCGACGCCCACCGCGACCAGGGCGAGACGGTGATGTTCGTGGTCCTCGACGGCGCGGTGGCGGGTCTGGTCAGCGTCGCCGACCCGGTGAAGGAGACGACGCCCGCGGCGCTGAAGGCGCTGCACGAGCAGGGGCTGCGGATCATCATGGCGACGGGGGACAATGCCCGGACGGCGCAGGCGGTGGCCTCCCGCCTTGGCATCGACGAGATCCGCGCCGACGTCCTGCCGCAGGACAAGGCCCGCATCATCAAGGAGCTGCAGGAGGCCGGGCACCGCGTGGCGATGGCGGGCGACGGGGTGAACGACGCGCCGGCGCTCGCTCAGGCCGATGTCGGCATCGCAATGGGCACCGGGGCCGACGTGGCGATCGAAAGCGCGGGGTTCACGCTGGTCAAGGGCAACCTCGACGGCATCGTCCGCGCGCGGAAACTGTCGCGCGCGACGATGCGCAACATCCGGCAGAACCTGTTCTTCGCGCTGATCTACAACGCGGCGGGGGTCCCCGTGGCGGCGGGCCTCCTCTACCCTTTCACCGGCATCCTGATCGGCCCGATCTTTGCAGCTTTCGCGATGAGCGCCTCGTCCCTCTCGGTCGTGCTGAACGCGCTGCGGCTGAGGCGCGCGGAAATTTGACCCCCGTGCGCAAATTCGTTCGCGGCGGGGCTTGACCTTCCCACGGTGGGAAGCCCCATCTTGAGGCAACATGGGCCGGACCCTCCGGCCTCAAGGAGACAAAGATGCTGAACCTGCACATCCCCAACATGAACTGCGGCGGCTGCGCCCGGGGTGTCACCGCCGCGATCCGGTCGGTCGATGCCGACGCCCGGGTAGAGCCGGACCTGCCCGCCCGCACCATCGCGGTCGAGACGAAGCTGCCCGAAGCCACCGTGCGTCAAGCGCTGGCCGAGGCCGGGTTCGTCCCCGCCTGACGTGAAACAGCGCAGGCGGGCTTGATCTTGGTCATGTCCGCCTGCGGTGAAAGCTGCGATCCATGCTGCAAAGGTGGAACGGACCGGATGCTGCGCTTTTTGGTGATCGTCTGCTCGCTGGCCCTGCTGCTGGCGCCCCTGGCCCCGGCCCAGGCGCAGTCGGGCTGTGCGATGGTGGCAGTGGCGGGGATGCATGCGGCGCATGGGACGGACCACCAGATGCCCGTCTCCGGCCATCCCGCTCAGACTTGCAAACAGCTCTGCGCCGTCGTTGCGATCCTGATCCCACCTGTAGCTGTCACCACACCCTTCGTCACCGTCCGCACTGCCCCCTTGCGCGTGGCCCGACTGATCGAGCGGGAACGCCCTGACCCGTCCGAACGCCCGCCGAAAGGCCTTGTCTGAACCGTTTCCCTTCAGACCCGGGCGCGGTTGGCGCCTGCCTTCTTCGGAGCATTGACATGCACAAACTCTCTCGTCGCGGCTTCCTTGCCGCCAGCGCTGCCCTTGCCGCACCCCTGATTCTTCCCTTCGGCCTGCGGGCCGAAACCGCCCCTCGCCTGTTGCGCGCCACGACCCGGACGCTGGACATCGGCGGCCGCGCCGTCAGCGTGAAGGGCATCCTGAACGACCAGGGCACCACCGGCCTGATCCTGAACCCGGATGAGGCGTTCCGGCTGGACCTCGTCAACGAACTCGACACGCCGACCATCCTGCACTGGCACGGCCAGATCCCGCCCAATGCGCAGGACGGCGTTCCGGACATGCCGAAACCCGCCCTGACCGCGGGCGAACGGCGGTCCTTCGACTTTCCCGCCACCCCCGGCACGCACTGGATGCATTCCCACATTCCGGTGCAGGAGATGGAGCTTCTGGCCGCGCCCCTGATCGTGCGGCGGGCCGAGGACCTGGCGGCCGACCGGCAGGAGGTGGTGATCCTCCTCCACGACCTCAGCTTCCGCCCGGCCGAGGAGGTGCTGGCCGAGATCACCGGCGGCACGGGCGGCATGGCGCATGACATGGGCGCGATGGGCCATGACATGGGCGGCATGGACATGGGGTCGATGGGCCACGACATGGCCGGGATGATGGACGGCGGGATGATGGACGGCATGTCGATGGGGGCAATGGACCTCAACGACTTCAACTTCGACGCCTATCTCGCCAACGACCGCACGCTGGACGACCCCGAGGTCGTCGCGGTGGACAAGGGCGGCCGCGTGCTTCTGAGGATCATCAACGGCTCGGCCGCGACGGTGTTCTGGATCGACACCGGCACGCTGCAGGGCCGGGCGGTGGCCACGGACGGGAACCCGATCCAGCCGGTCGCGGGCAGCCGCTTCGGCCTTGCGATGGGTCAGCGGCTGGACATCGAGTTGGACCTGCCGGCTGAGGGAGGTGCCTTCCCGATCCTCGCGCTGCGCGAGGGGGCGGTCGAGCGGACCGGAATCATCCTTGCCGGCAAGGGCACGGTGGTGGAGCGGATATCAGGTGTCTCGAACGAGGCGCACCCGGCCTTCTCGGGCAACCTGACGCAGGAAGCGCAGTTCAGCGCGCTGGTGCCGCTGGCGGACCGGCCGGTGGACCGCAGCGACACCCTGATGCTGGGCGGGTCGATGATGCCCTATCTCTGGACCATCGACGGGCAAAGCTGGGGCACCCATCGCCCGGTGGAAGCTCGCAGCGGAGAGCGCGTCACCCTCACCTTCCACAACATGTCGATGATGGCCCATCCGATGCACCTGCACGGCCATCACTTCCAAGTCGTTGCCCTGAACGGGCGCGCGGTGAACGGGGCGCGGCGCGATACGGTCCATGTCCCGCCGATGGGCATGGTCACCGTGGCGCTTGACGCGGGCGAGGCGGCGCGGTGGATGCTGCACTGCCACCACATGCCGCACCTCGCCACCGGCATGATGACCGAATTCGTGGTGTCGGCATGAAGGGGGACCGTCACATGCTTCGCCTTGGCCTGATCGCACTGCTGGCCACGCCCGCCATGGCGCAGGACAGCCTGCCCTTGGCGGACCTGATGTCCGCAACCCATGTCCATGGCATCGGCCCCGGACCCGGCGGCCCGGACAGCCTGACGCTTGCGACCCACAACGGGCTCTGGTCGGTCGATCTGGAAAGCGGCACCGCAACGCGGCTCGGGGGTTCGCAGGACGATTTCATGGGCTATTCCGCGGTTCTGACCAGCCCCGGCACCGCTTTTGCCAGCGGCCATCCGGCGACGGGGGGCAACATGGGGGTGATCCAGACCAACGATGCCGGGCAAAGCTGGACCCATGTCTCGGACGGGCTGGACGGGCCGGTCGACTTTCACAACATGGAGGTCAGCCGCGCCGATCCGTCGGTGATCTACGGCATCGGCCACGACCGCCGCGTCCAGCGCAGCGCCGATGGCGGGGTGACCTGGGAGGAAACGGGCGAGGCGCCGGAGAAGCTGATCGACATCGCCACCGCCCATGGCGACGCCGCCCAGCTTTACGCGGCGACCGAAGGCGGCCTTTTCCTCAGCCCCGATGGGGGTGCCACCTGGCAGCCGGTGATCGAAGGCGTCCCCGTCTCTACCGTCGATGCCGGGGCGGATGGCGTTGTCCGGGCGGTGGACCTGTCGCAGGGTCTGGTGACCCTGGGAAAAGGTGGAGAGGTCACGCCGGTCGCCACCGACCTGCCCGACGGTTATCTTCTGTTCCTGGCCACCACCTCGGTCGATCCACTGCGCCTGGCGGCCCTGTCGGCGAAGGGCCGGTTGGTCCTGTCGCGGGACGGGGGTGCCAGTTGGACCGACGCGGTGAGCACGGCCCCATGACCCCGCCCGCCGCTCAATTCGCCGCCAGACAGACGATCCTGCGCTTTCTGGCGGCGATGGCGGCGGGCAACCTGGTGTGGGAGATCGGGCACGTGCCGCTTTACACACTCTGGGTCACCGGCAGCCCGGGCGAAATCGCCTATGCCGTCCTGCACTGCACGGTCGGAGACGTGATGATCGGCGGCATCTGCCTGCTTCTGTCGCTGGCCCTGCTTGGCCGCAAAGCCTGGCCGCACGCTCGCTTTGGCGCAGTCGCCGGGGCGACCATCCTGTTTGCCCTGGGCTATACCGTCTTCTCGGAATGGCTGAACACCGAAGTCCGCGAAAGCTGGACCTACCGTGAGGCCATGCCCCGCCTGCCCATCCTCGGCACAGGCCTGACGCCGGTCCTGCAATGGATCGTGGTTCCAGTTCTAGCATTCAGGTGGTCGTTGCCGCGAACAGTGAAGCAGTAGACCCAAAGACAACATGGGCCCCTCAGGTTAACGGCTGCACCTAAATGATCGAGCTTCGTGCCGCAAAAGCAGACGGATATTCGATAAAGAACAAAAGTCCACTTTCCGCCCTTCACGTCGGCCAGAGTGAGAGGAGTGCCGGTTTCCCGGTGACGGGTTGAGGGCTGGGAGAGTGGCTTCCGGCGCCTGTCACGGGAGATAGCCGATGGGCGTTGTGGGAGTTCTGGATCCGGTCGCACCGGCGCGGGCGGGTGGCTGGAAAGTGGATGTGAGCCGGGGTGAGCGGAACGGGCGGGTGTCGTCCGAATGGTTCAACCGGCCGGATGACGAGCGGTATCTGTCGCTCGACGATCTCTGGGCCAGTGTGAAAGGCCGCTCTGAGCGCAGCCGCTGCCGGGTGGTCCAGACGGCCGACATCCGGGTCGAGGCCGCGCGCGACAACCCCGAGCGGCTTTACCTGATGCCGCCAAGGGCGCAAGAACCTGTGGCACCCACGCACTGGGCCTTCGGCCAGCTTGCCAGCATCGTCGGCGCGCCGGCCTCCTACCTGCGGCAACTGCCCGCGCCGCTGGCAGGCATCAACCTGCAATACGGCCTGACCAATCACCGCGCCGAGCAGGTCAAGACCTTCGAGACCGAAGACGGCCGCACCGAACTGCGCGCGGTGACCGGCCCCGACTATGGTCGCATCCATGACCATGAACTGGTCGAGGCTGTGCAGCGCATTGCGGGTAATGGCACGGGCGACACGCGCTGGAAGGTGCCGGGTGTGCTCGACTGGTCAACCGGGGTCTACAACCCAGATGTCGAGATCAGCCGCGACACGACCACGCTCTATGCCTCGGACCGCGATGTCTTCCTGTTCCTGGTCGACGATCGCAACCCGATCGAGGCGGGTACGCTGCCCGACGGCTCCCCCGATCTCTACTTCCGGGGCTTCTACTGCTGGAATTCCGAGGTGGGCGCGAAAACCCTTGGCATGGCGAGCTTCTACCTTCGGGCGGTGTGCCAGAACCGGAACCTTTGGGGCGTCGAGGATTTCCAGGAGATCACCATCCGCCACTCGAAATACGCGGCCTCGCGCTTCGCCCATGAGGCGGCCCCGGCGCTGACGCGGTTTGCCAATTCCTCGCCGCAGGGCTTTGTGAACGGCATCAAGGCGGCGCGGCAGCAGATCGTGGCGCGGACGGATGAGGACCGGGATGATTTCCTGAGGAAGCGCGGCTTCTCGAAGGCTGAATCCGGCAAGATTATCGAGAAGGTGCTGATGGAAGAGGGCCGGCCGCCCGAAAGCATCTTCGATTTCGTGCAGGGCATCACGCGGCTTGCGCGCGACAAGACCCAGCAGGACGCCCGCCTCGACATGGAGGGGCGCGCCAAGAAGCTCCTCGACCGGGTCGGCTGACACCGGCCCGCCACTGCGACCGCCTGCATGCGCGGCGGTCGCACTTTCCCTTTCGACAAGCGCCCGAATGGACCTGCCCAGAAGTGGCCGGGGGCCTCGACGCGCGCAGTTCTGCGAGATCCCCATGACTCCCCAAGAAGAAACCATCGTCCTCGAGGCCCGTGACATCCTCGTTCGCTACCTCAGCCAGAACCCGGTCATCGGCAGCTGGCAGGCGCTGATGGACTATTGTGCTCTGACCGTCCGCGGGCCCATCGAACGCTTTCACGTCCTCTATCTCGACCGCAAGAACCGCATCATCTCCGATGAGCTCCTCTCGACCGGCACGGTCGACCATGTTCCGGTCTACCCGCGCGAGGTGATCAAGCGGGCGCTGATGCTGAACGCCAGCGCCCTGATCCTGATGCACAACCACCCCAAAGTGCCTATTTAGATCACGCAGGATCACGCTGTATCACACTGATTCACCTGCTTTTTTTGACTTGTCGTAGTCCCGGATG
>Ga0268299_1003132_pt1 | contig 16424 bp, 11 predicted proteins | sample NOBtaG_FD_193484 | JGI IMG/M metagenome (GOLD analysis project Ga0268299, IMG submission 193484) | Activated sludge microbial communities from bioreactor in Nijmegen, Gelderland, Netherland - NOB reactor | ecosystem: Engineered > Bioreactor > Aerobic > Activated sludge | place: Netherlands...
AGATGAGATCGCGGACCTGGAGAAAACCATTGCCGCGGCATCTGTAAAACTTGCCGAGGCCCGCAAGCGGCAAGCGGTGATTTTGGACAATTCCGCAGACGTCATCTGCTCGCTCGACGGTAAACTGAAGTTTTCCGCCGTCGGTGAATCAGCCGGCTTGCTCTGGGGATTTTCCGCCGAACAATTGTTGGGCAAATCCGTGCTCGCATTGCTCAGCCCTGATACCGTAGATAGTACCAGTGCCGCACTCGAGCGCATCGCTCAATCCACTGGAGAAGGACAGGTGGAGAACGTAGTCAAATGTTCGGACGGCAGTTTGAGAAACTCAATTTGGACTGTATTTTGGTCCAATGAAAAACGTGCATTTTTCTGCGTAGTGCATGATGTTACTGCCTTGCGCAACGTCGAGAAGTTGAAGCAACACTTCATTTCGGTTGCCAGTCACGACTTGCGAGCACCTCTGACGTCCGTCACGCTCAATGTTTCCATTCTCACCGAGTCCATGGCCAACGAATTGCCTTCCGGTGTGATGCAAGAACTCGGTCGTGTTTTGACCAGCGCGCAGCGCCTCACGGGGCTTGTTAATGAGCTTTTGGAGCTGGACAAGCTGGAAGCCGGAAAATTGAGCGTCGAGCTTAGCCGCGTGCTTGCATCGGACGCGTGCGAAGCCTCGAGAGATATGCTTTTCGGCATGGCGCAGCAGGCGCAAGTGACAATCACGGGACCGGTCGGAGACGCTTTCGTGATGGCAGAGGAAAAGCGGCTTGTGCAGATGATTTCCAACTTGCTGTCTAATGCAATCAAATTTTCTCCGGCTGGAGGAAAAATCGAACTTTCTATAAAGCCGATCAAGCCTTTCGCGCTGATCAGCGTGAAGGATGAAGGCTGCGGCATGACCGCGCAAGAATGCGCATCTATTTTCGAGAAATTTTCCCAGGCCGGTTCGGCGAAGTCTACAGCGGTAAAGGGAACGGGACTGGGGCTTGCCGTAGTGAAAGCGCTTGTTGAGGCGCACGGCGGGCGCATTGAGGTGACAAGCGAGGTCGGCAAAGGCAGTACGTTCACGCTTTATGTGCCGCTGGCGGCAGGGACCGCGGAGGTGCAAGCATGATGCGCCTGAAGGTCAATATTTTCTCTCGCGGTCTTATCTTGATGTCGCTGCCGATCATCGGACAATTGATTTTCATTGTTGTGATTGCGTCCGCAATGCAACAGGCGCAGAGCAATCTGGAAAAGCAGTGGCGCGAAGAGAATCTCCTGCGCTCCGCTTTCAGCCTGTGCAGAAGCGTGTCGGATGTGCTCATGTATCTGCAGTTGCACCCTTACTTTCGCAAGATGATCGGACTGGATGTAAGCGCCGCTTCGCTGGAGATGGCAAAGAAAGAGAGCCGAAATCTCCAGAATCTGTCATCCGAAGACCCGGAAAAACGCCAAGCTGTCAACAAACTCACGCAGTCCAGCAACTATATGCTCGAAGTTCTGGAGCGCATGTTTGCCTCTTCCACGACGGTTCCTATCGCTCCATGGGGAACAGGCGCAGGCACGACTGTCTATCGAAGCGGGTTGAAGAGCAACGGGCAATACTTCTATGACGCAGTCGAAGATATCGTCAAAGTGGTAAAAAGCAAAGACAAGGAAGCGGAACGTTTTGTAAATTCGTTCTCAAATATTCACGCGAACCTGTTGTTGCTCTCCTCCGTGAGTATTTTGCTGGCACTAATCTCAGGCTATGTTTACATAATTTCTATCAGGCGTCCGCTCAAACATTTGAGCAGCAATGGACAGTTGCTTGCCCAGCAGCGCCCGCTTTTGCCGGTCCTGGCGGCTGGGGACGAATTCTCTAGAATTGATGCGCTGCTGCACTCGGCGGCGCAGGAAATCGAGAACTTGCGCGTGAAAGAAAAAGAGGTGATCGAGAACGCGCAAGACCTTATCTGCACGATCGATGGGGATGGAATTTTTGTGGATGTCAATCCTTACGTGTCGAAGATGCTCGGCTACGAGCCGGATTTCATCATCACGAAGCCTGTCGGCCAATATGCGATTGATGAAGAGAAAGCGCTGGTTGAAGAACATTTACACGCTTTTGTCGGTGCGGATTTCGTCAATCAATTCGAATTGAAAATGCAGCACATGAACGGGCAGGTGGTTGAAACGCGCTGGTCGTGCTTGTGGTCGAATGCCGCGAAAATGCTGTTCTGCGTGGTCAGGGACGTCACTGAAGAGAAGCGCGTCGAGCAGTTGAAGCAGGACTTCACCGACATGATCAGCCACGATTTGCGCAGTCCACTTATGGCGATGGGTAATTCGCTTACGCTCATCAAGTCGGGAGTGAAGGGAGCTGTGCCGGAAGCCGCATTGAAGCGCGTTGAAACATCGGCGCGCAACGTCGATAGATTGATTGTTCTGGTCAACGATCTGCTCGACTTTCAAAAACTCAAAGCCGGCAAGATGGAACTGACGCTCGAAAGTGCGACCCTGGAATCTGTCATTGGCGAGGCGGTAGAACTGGTTGTTGAAGCAGCCCGCGACAAGAATGTGGAAATTGCCGTCACGCCAGGCGAAACGGTTTTGAATTGCGACCGCACAAAGCTAATGCAAGTGGTGGTGAACTTGCTGTCAAATGCCATCAAGTTTAGTGGCACGGGCGGGAGGGTCTCAGTAAAGGTTCGTCGAGAGCCGGGGCGGGTTATTCTTACGGTGGCCGATACCGGACCCGGCATAAAACCGGAGTTTTTGGATCGCATTTTCGAGCCGTTCGAACAGGCGCCTTCGGAGAAAAAGAAAGAAGGCACAGGGCTCGGGCTGGCGATTTGCAAGCTGGTGGTGGAGGCACATGGCGGATCTGTTAGAGCCGAAAATCGCGATGACGGCGTCACCGGATGCATTTTTACAGTCGAGCTTCAGTAGAACAAGTTGGTCGATTTTATAGCATCTTCATGCCGCTGTTATCCGGGCATGTTGTGCATCTGGTTTTCTTGAAACAGCAAACCAGTTTCAGCTCAGCTACCAGCACAAATCTCTGCGAGGCTCTTTTGCTGGTAGATTCAGAGTTGTCCTCTGCAAACTATTGTTTTTGCCATTTCAGAAACGCAGGATTGAAAGTCTAAACACTCATCGCGCATTTCTTTTCGAACGCCGAATCTCAATCACATACTGCCAAGTAAGCGCTGATTATGTTTGCCCGAGCAATCCGGATGGACACGCTGTCAAAAGGATTTGCCTCCAAGACAGCTCTTCCTGGGTAACATCAATCGCGCTAATGAGTGCAAGCCGCTTTTGTCCACCGGCATCAAGATTCGCCAGGCGAATCAGAAAGAGAGTCACCAATGTACGTCGTGCTCATCTGCACCTTCGTGTGCATGCTTGTCTGGATCTACCTGCTAACCGAGGATGGCTTGAACGCACCTGTCCTGGCGGCAGTCGTGCTCATGGGCTCAGGCGCTCTTGCCGGCGCTCTCATTGCATTCGTTTTGCAATGCTACTTGGTGCCGACGGTAACGTTGCAGCATCAACCAGTCGAATTGGTAGCCGTTCAGGCAAGCGATGCGCTGGACACAAGCCATATTCGTGGCGCCATACCTGCACTCGGTGCCGATCGTTCGCACTTGGGCATTCGCAGCCTCGATGGAAGCATTTCTCCGGTGCCGGTTTCGGCGGGCACTCCCGTTCGCATCATTGAAGATTCCGCGCTTGGTCACAAAGGGCTCTGGGTTCTGACAACGAACGTGACCGACACGGCTTCACCCTGGTTTCCCTGGGTCGGCATAGTCTGCAGAGTGAAGGTCGTAAAGCACGAATTTAGCGTGCCGGTTGGAAAGTCAGTCTACATCGTCGTGCAGTGAACCGTCGCTCTCTGGTGAGAGGGGAGGCAATGAGATTGCTTGCCCCCTCACTAGAGTCGATGAGCCGAGGTCGTGCAGCCTGTCCGCTTTTCGTAATGCATTGCAGGGTCGAATTTTTTTTGAGCCGGTGTTTTACCATACTGTGTAGTTGATGCGCTCGGCGGCACCATCAGTGGTGTTCTATGTTGGGGCTTCCGCCCCGTTTCTAACCAAATGTTGAGGAAAAGAGTGGAATCGGCAGTTGAATGTATGGGGGCGCTGCGAGGTCTGATGCCTCCACCTGGTTTGACGATATCATTGTCGTAAGCCGATGGTCTTTGTGCTCATTATTGCCGCCAGTTCGGTAGAAGGAGATAACTTCGGCGGGTAAAGGCAATTCAAGCAGTTGTCGGGCTTGCAAATATGTTGTGCACTGCGAACCCACCCATTCGCATCGCAAATTGTTGACTTTTAGAATTAGCCACGCAAGATCTGCGTCTTGCCAGAGTTCTAGCGCGATGCTATTCAATGTGTCGGTTGGTTGTACAACGTAACTGAAACGACTGGTCAGCCTGGAAAGCGTGGTCTCATCATCGAGCACTTTCTGATTTTCATCGCCGGCTTCTTCAGTCTCGCTATTTGAGCTGTCATTGTCATCAATAAGTAAGCCTTTGCTTTGAGTCCGCTGCCTTCTCCTGCGTCTCAAAGCAAAAATTGCCGCACTGCTTCCGCCGGTTACGAAAAGACCCGATGCGCAAATGTCCGAACTTATACCGCTTTGTCTGGAGCGAGCGTCCGAACTTTTTAAATTTCGCTGCAAAATATAGATGCGATTTCCTAGATGCAAATATGTAATGTGAAGCTTAGAATCGCCTGCATATTTCAAATTTGGAACGTCGGTGTCGGCGGATTCGACATTTATCTTTAAGTGCTCCGCTGTTTTAAGAGTAGGAATAGTCGCTTTAGTCTCATCAGATACATCATGCTGATCTTGTGCAACGCTCAAATATCGTCCGGCAGTGGAGACAAAATTGCTGCGGTTTCCCGGCAAAACTCTTGCTGCCCAAGTTTTGATTTGGTTCGTACCAAGAGCATCGCCCGTCTCAATTCTTAGTTCATCGTCAGATATGGGGACATGAGTGGTTATTACTCTACCGTCCATGTGAGCTTTTCGCATTTCAAAGGCAGTTTTTGCTTCCTCCGCACCAGCTTTTAATGCGCGATACTCACTGATAAATGTTCCTTGAGAATTGAAACCTCTTTCTGAATTAGAGCTAATAGCACCGTTTTGAGCATGGCGACCAAGAAGTTTTTGAAATTCGTCCACCACATATTGTGCTTCCGTCCCTTTCTTATACAAACTGGAATCAAAAACCTTTTTTCCAATCTCTGTACTAGGCTCTGCAAATGATTTGTGTTTATCCTCCTGCCGCAGAGATCCGCCATCGCGCATATTATTCGGCAGTACCGAGAAATGCGGTGTCTCTGTGGAATCTGGATGAACAATGTTCAGTTCACCAACGACGCCGGGAATAGGCTTTGCACCGTGATGTTCTGCGCGTTCAGGCAGTGTTTCTACATGATGATCTGCCGAGCCGATTCGTCCCACCGTTTCAGATCGCTGTTTTATAGATATCTGACTAGTCGAGGCTTTCACAGGTTGGAGCACAGCACGCGAATCTGCATTACGCGCCTCGCTAGGCGTCTGCGGCTGGGTGAGTTTAGACAATGCGAAATTCAATATTTCCCTTCCCAATAACCTGTTCTCCTCTTCTGCCAGAGAATGAGAATCTGACATATCGATGACCGGCAGAATAGCGGCGTTCGAGACACTCTTTAGAGTCTTGGCTCGCTCATGTTCTAGTGTGTCCTTTGCTGCGTCAATTTGACTTGCTATATGATCTTCAGTCACAGAGTCGACTTTGAAACTGATGCCTGGCTTTTCTCTGCCTAATGGCAGACTTGCGCCTGTCCAGATTTTATTTTTGCTCAGTTCTCTCAATGGTTTGCGAATCTCTCCCGCTTGCTGTGGTGTTTCGATGCTGCGCCTGTTGTTGAGCAACGCCGCGAACGCTTCTGGTACGCGCGAGTGCGCTATTGCGATACTATCGCGCCGGCGATGTGGTTCTGGACCGGCGCCTGCGACCTCAAACTGCCTTTGTCTCATAGTGCTGCTATCAACGACTCGATGGTGTCCTGAAGGAGTCGGAGGCAACGGCGTTGCGATTTTAGGAGGCTCCCCTGGTAAGGACTCTATACCCAAACTGTCTCCTAAGTTGGGTCTACGAGGATCCAATACGCCTGACAGATTTGGGCCCCCGATTCCAGATCGCGGGTCAACAGGCGCCGGTTCCAACACCCTAATTGCAGGAGGAGGCGGGGGAAGAGGATCGGTAGCCTTCGGCGGTTCTACAGGGACGAAGACTTCAGGCTTCATAGTGTCAGAGTCTGATACATCCACAACGGGCAAAATCGACCGAAATGGCGCAGAACCGATTTCTCCCAGTGATTCGGGGTGATGAATCGATAGCGAAAGTTTTGGTAAGTGTTCGATCGAAACGCTCCGAGAAAATTCTCTGCTAAGCGAGAAATCTCTCCACTCGGTCAAGCCGCCGGAATCGGCCAGGAGCACTGTGCCTGTGTCAAATTCGTCGTCGGCAGTAGAATGTTCAACTTCCGGGAGCGTGATGCGCTGGTCAATCGGACTTTCTTTCTCTTCAGTTTGTTGATTCAAATAGCGACCGATTTTCGCCAGGCTCGGTTTTGCCCTGTTCGAGTTTTTGGTTTTAATTGCGGAGGAAGCATATATGCGGGCCGGACGCGGATTGCTCACAATGAGCAATTGCGCGGAACCGATAGCCTTTCGTTAGGGTTATGAGAACGTACCATGAGACTGGTAACAATCGCATAACAGAGCTGAGGCTCGTCAATGAATCGCTATGGACTTGGCGAAGACTTCTTTGTCTCCATTTCCTTAACGACTTCGTCAAGCACGTGAGGGTCAACTTCAGATGCATCAACTTCTATGGAGCGAATTCCGACCCATGATAAAAGAGCGGGCGCGGCGTAGTATGCCAAGGTTATAAAACATCCAACTGCGAAAATCCAAACCAATACTTTTCGTTTTTGTGCAAGGTCATGTACAAAAGTGCCCCAAAGTGTCTGGACGAATGTGTCACTGCCAATTCGAGCTTTGGCGAGTTGAGAAGAGAAATCTTGAGCAGAGGCTGGACGTTTGTCGGGATTTTTCGCCATCGCTCTGCGAACGAATTGATCCAGAGAGAATGACACTCTGGCGGATTTCTCATGTGAGCGAAGTGGCATCGGCTCTTCGAGAAGGTGTGCATGCATGCAATCGAGTGTGCTTCCGGCAAACGGTTTTTTCCCGCTAAGCAATTCGTAAGTCGTGCATCCTAGCGAGTAAATGTCTGTGCGCGCGTCGACTTTTTCTCGCCTGCATTGCTCAGGACTCATATAGCTTGGAGTGCCAAGAACAGTTCCGCTGTTAGTAAGTGTAGTTAGCTTTTCTTCGTCAAGCCATTTGGCCAGCCCGAAATCCAGCAGTTTTACCCGCACATTCTCCAAAGTTTTGCCGGCACCATCAGCGATAAGAAAAATATTGCTCGGCTTTATGTCTCGATGTACCAGCCCTTTGGAATGTGCGTAACTGAGTGCGGCTGCGACTTGTTGGACAATATTCAAGGCATCTTCATGGGAATGGACTAAATTTTTTTCGATAACGTCCGACAGGCACATACCGCTCAGGAGCTCCATAACCATAAACGGCTGGCCGGAAGGAAGCAAACCATAATCGAAAATTGAAGCTATATTGTCGTGGCTTAGTGAGCTGGCAGCCTTTGCCTCGCGTTCGAAGCGAATGAGGTTGTCCGGATTTGCGGCCAATGGTCGATGCAACAATTTTACTGCAACATATCGGTCGAGCACCTTATCATAGGCTGAATAGACGGCGCACCAACCGCCTTCGCCAATCAACTCTCGGGGGATATAACGACCCCCGATAATCAGGTTTGCAGAATCCCTAATCTCAAAAGAGATGTGTTTAGCTTCGCTGTCACGTTGTTGATCGTCTTTCAACTGAATTGCTCGGCATCGTCTATCATCGCAACATGCCTACAATATACCAGCACGATTGCCACTTCTGGGTTTTAGTCAGAGCGAGTTGATGGTACTGTGAACCAGAACAAACTGCCAGATGAATCCCCTGATTCGACGCCAATCTGCCCGCCATGATGGTGAACAATTTTCTTGCAAATGGCAAGACCCAGACCTGCACCTGAGACCGGCTCGCCGGAATGACTGGGAAGCTGCTCGTACATATCGAATATCTTCTCTTGTTTTTCTGCAGGCACACCCGGACCGCAGTCTTTTACAGAGAATTTCGCAAACTTGCTCTCGGACATCTCAACTTTGACCACTACTTGCGAATTCGCCTTCGAATGCTTAATTGCATTTGACAAAAGGTTCGTAAGTATTTGATTAATCCTCAATTCATCACCCCAGTATTCAACAGGGCATGTTGTTACGGCAATGCTTATCCGATTTTGTTCAGCAACTGGTCTTACAGTTTCGACCGCCGAAGAAACTGCCATTTCCGCAGAGTGTAAGCCGCAATCCAGTAAGAAAGAACTGCTGCCAAGTTTCCCGAGATCGACCATGTCCTGCACAAGGCGCAAAAGTTGCGCGCACTCAAGATTGACTTGATTCGAAACTCTTGTCCCTTCCTCAGAGCGTTTGTCGAGTACGCCTTCCTCTATTAGCACAACCAGGTTTCGCAACGAAGTCAGTGGGGCGCGAAGATCATGTGCCACCATGGTGAAAAAATCTTGCTTGTTTTTTTCCAAATCATAGAGAGCGCTTTTATCGACAAATAGCAAAATCTGTTTTTTTTCAATTCCTAATACAATTGGCTCACAGTGTGTCTCAACAGGGAGTGTGCGACCATCCGTTTTGATAATCAATCTGTCATTCAAGCCCAATTTGAGCTGTCGTGCTGGAAATTCATCTGTGACAAACTCGTCCACGGTTTTGCCTATGATTGTTTGCGAATCGCATCCAAAATCACTACGCGCTGCGACGTTTGCAAATTCGATTACGCCTTCTTGATTCATAAGCAGAATACCCGCAGGTAAGTGTTCCAGAATTTGTTTGAGCTGCTGTTCGCTGGCGCGCAGGGACTCCTCTATTTGCTTCTGCTCGGTCATATCGTGCACGATGCAGAACAACGTCTTCTCTGAAATCGACCATTGTCCTCGCCAAGCCGTCGTCTTGATAGAACCGTCTTTGCAGCGAATTTTCGCTTCGAAAACAACCTTCTCGATGCTTTTATCGGCTTCCTTGGCATATGTGATTATTCGCGAATAGCCCTCATCATCCACCACCAAGCTGGCAGGATTACGTTGAATTTCCTGGGGGGAATAGCCCCACGCACTCTTGCAAGACGGGCTCACGAAGACAAATGAGCCAAAAGAGTCAACCGTGCAAACTACATCAACGGCACGTTCAATTAGTGCTTTTTCTCTCTGGCGCAAATCAGAGAGTTCGGCAAGGTATCGAGCTTCGATGCTTTCTTTCGATGAACGCTCCGAATTGCCGGCGAAGATTTTTATAAATCGATTTCTCCAGCTTTTCACTTTGTTAGGTCTCGAGAAAATCATGGCAGCTTGAATGAGAGGAAACATCATACCGTATTAGTGAGCAGAAGCAAGTCGAGTGGACTTGCTTCTGCTTTTGCCCTCAGAAATCCGGCTTACTCACTTGGGTTTCCCTGACGTTTGATGACGACATCTTCTCCTGGTTTTAGAAGTAACTCTTTGTTTTTTCCTGAGTCAGTATCGTTGTCGGGGTTCTTGTCTGTGTCCCTATCTCTGTCAACTTCAGGCTTTTTGTCGATTTCATCCTGAGGCTCTTCAGTACTACCCTGGCAGGGTGTTCTCTCTTTGTCAAATTCCTTCTCTTTGTTGGGCTTCCCCGTATCGTCACTGTCATTCGGCAATCCGTCAATTTTCACTTCAGGAAGGTTTGCGTCGGGTTTGATTGCGGGTATGCTGAAGTCAATCTTGCCGTCTTTCATTTCTGAAAAGACCTTTGCCGATAGATTGGCATCTTGATTCTCCATGGGAGTAGGATTAGCCTTGTCACTAGTATTGAATTCCATATCAAAAACCTCAAAGGTTGGATTACTGGTATAAAGCTATTCAACTTTTGTGCAGGCAGCGTGCATGCAATTTTGCGATCATGAAGTGCAAGCGGATGTTGAAAGCCTGCGATCGCTGGGCCGATAACCAGATTTGCCGCTTAAATCCATGGAAAGGACCTTTCCGCATCGATCCAGGACTATGCGAAAGTTTCCATCGAGGCTTAAATAGGTTATTGACCCATCTTCATTGAAGGTTCGATTTCCATGAACACCATCTTGAAAACGACCATTGCGATTGAGCAGATCTTGCAAGTCAAAATGGATTTCCTCCCCCGCTCCCAGCCGCACTGTAAGCCTCTCTAAATCTCCACTTTCGGTCATGCGAAGGGTTCCGTAGTCGTTGGACGACGATAACAGGCTGTCGCTGCCACTATCCATGAATAGCCGTCCTCTATCTCGCCCGCTGGTGAAAATCAGGCTGCCGTCAGCTTCGCTGGTGAAGGAAGGAAATCCCGCTGGTAGTATCGCATGTGGTGGCGCACTTATGTTGCTCTGGTAAAGGTATGCTTCTGTGAAGAGCCTTGAATTATTTGCAAGCTCTGGTATGCGAATGCGGTCCGATTCTTCGAATTCACTCATATTATTTCTCCTTTCTGGTATTTCAATGGTGTTTAAACGGCGTTTCTTAGGCTACTTTCGATCGCGTATTCTTGATGCATATGCTCTATTCAGAACAGTCCTGTAATTCTCCAGAAGCAGCCCCGCTGCTTGCGACAGTTGAGGTCCGTACGGTAGCGCGGCAATATGAAGCAATTCGATTGCACACTCGAACCGAGTTTCGCTTTCGACAAACATTCCTTTTTCGGCGTAAACTTGTGCCAGCTTGCATGCCGATGCAATCGCCTTGGCTAATTCGACCTGCTGAAACTGCCTGTTCAGGCGCGAAAAGTAGATATTGCTGTATCGATTGCGAAGGTGTAGTTCTCTGATATGGATAGACTCAAGAAAATCGGATTCAGCCGAGATAAAGTCTCCCGACTCCATATTTGCTTGAGCAAGCGCCTCCAGATTTCGCGCCCGCGAGAGATGTTTCCTGCCCCACCAGTTGTGCTTGAGAGTGAGCGAGCGATTATGGTAGTCGATTGACTCATTTGTGCGATTCAAAATCTGCGCATAGTCGGCTATGAAATCCAGAAGATGCACAAGCCGGATGTTATCTCTTCCAAAGACACTCTCCATTGCGAACAGCAATGCCTTAAGTGCAACGTAGAACAAGCCTTTGAAACTTTGAAAGCGACATACTTCGAGAGTCTGGCAATAATCCGCCAATTTAGATGCAGGCAAACGAAAAAACACTTCCACACATAATTTGCTGTTCCTGGAGCAGCAGAAGATAGTTTCACATTTTTTGTCGCCACATGAAAATCGTGGCGGCATAACAAGATCAGCGGAAAGCTCGTCGAACGATTTTGATGATCGCTTCAATAGTGCAGTCGTTAGCTTTTCGCCGCCCATTGAAAAGTCGCCGAAAATGGTCGCCACTGAGGCAAAACTTTTTTCACTCATTGCTAATCTCCCAATGCTGTTTTCCGTTTTTACTTCACAGAGTTCGATTGCTTGCTCTGGCTGTTCTGCATCGGTGCCGACTATATGAGAAGTTTGTGCAACCAGCGTGCATGCGTTGCGAGAACAACGTTGGAGCCGCAAAAAGTTGGTCGATCAATTTAAATGCTGTAGCGGTGCAAATCATCGCAATTGAGCCTGCACGCAGTCTGCACGGCGCCTTCCTAAAATGCCGTGTCACTAGGAATGCGAGGTTGCAATTACCATGGACAACCAACACCGTGAAATTGACTCCGAAGAGCAGATTCTGCTTACTGAATCGGCGTCCGAAATTCTGTTGGCTGATTCTTCGTTCGGAGTCGGTGCATCAGATGAACGAGCCGCTCTTCTGCATTTTGCTCGAGCCGCCTATACAAGGACTGATATTTTCGCTTCTGATGGTTCATTTGACATTCCGGCAATTTTGCCGGGAATGGCAGGCCGAACATTAGAAAGTGGTTCCAAGTCGAATGAGAATGCCATTCGTCAGCCGATCGAGACAATCACTCTTCCCCAACCCCCAATCAATGACTTAGAAGGGCAGAGAAGGCGAATCTCCGAGTTAGCTAGAGCGTCACTTACTCTGCAAGAGTATAGAGAATTCGAAAGTATGATGCTTAGATTCGAAGCGCGAAATCTTGCACGCGAAGAAGTTGCTCAAACTTACGCTGAGATTTCTCGACTACTTTCCTCTGGCAGCGCCCTTGTGTCAGTGCACGAGCGCCGACAACTGGCAATGCAAATAATGCATAATGCCGCCATGCCGACGGATATAACCCAGGGTCGTTACAATACATGCAACGTGACTGTCTTGGAGACCATTCTGTACACTAGAAACCCTGCAATTGCAGCACGCTTGGTTACAGATGTCGCACTGACCGGCCGGTACACGGCCACTGATGGAAGCGTTGTGAAAATAGATCCGAGGCCTCAAAATGCCCATGGTATAACAACTCATCGTGACCAGGCAGCCGGTCGTCGCTCACATGCAAGTGAGATATTCCAAACCGCCGCCGTCAACGTTTTTTACAGCAGCAGGGGAGATGGTGTCAGTTATTTTCTTGAGCCGCCTGTAGGTGATTCAGATTCTGGTGAAAGGCTGGTCACCGCTTTTGGCCGGTTGCTTGCCAATTCACCGAGACTGTTTGATCGCGACATTCTGACCGTCGGCCGTTTGATAACAGGCAGCAATTCGATTCGCATGATTCATACTGAGTCCAATGGTAATTCCGATGCAACTGTCGACGTGGCTCGCACGCGGGAAGAATTGCTGCAACTTCTAGTGAGCCGCTCAGCGGAAGGGGCGTTACCATTGATCGTCCGTGTCAATGCGTTTCTAGAACCAATAGCAACCCATCGAGATAGCTTGCATCCGCGTATGGATCAATTGGGCGCTCACGTAGTCACTGTCACAGCTTTTCACCCAGGTCCGCCGCCGCGTGTCGAATTAGACAATCAGTGGGAACGCGCTGATGATCTTGTCGGACCGCGCGCAATTTCGGTAGATGTTTTGTGGAGACTCATGCAAGACGGTCCCAGGGCTTTGGTTGTCGCACAACGACAAGTAGACGCCCTTCGTGCACGCGGAAGCTTCGATGCTGATCAAGAGGTTGCATTATTGCGGCTTCAAGCACGCTTTGGAACAATGAGCAGAGAGGAACTTGTGGACGCCTTCGACCGTGTTTGGACAGCATACGCCGCACATTGCAATTCTGGCGGCTGCAGCCCTCTAGACCAGCAAATCAGGGAAACGCTGATTTTGGGTCCCATGACCGCGCACGATGAAGCACTAAGGAACCTGAGACTGGTCGTTGAATACGGACTTGTATCGCAGCATCGAATGGAGAGAGCGCTGGCCGAATTGCTGATAAGCTGGGCGCGAAAAGATGCCGGCAGGACCCTTGAAGGTCACAACGCAGTGCACGCTTTTATCCGGACATTGCCTCCGGAGCAGCGCATCCGTATAGAAGAAACTCGCCGATGGCTCGCGCTCAGATAAAATTCTCTATTTCCCCGTGTTTTGACGTCGGCCAGCGAGGGGTAAGTCTTAAATGACGTTTGCCCAAGAAAGACCGACTCATGGCCAAAATACTTGTCGTTGAAGACCATGCTGAAGAAGCCCTCACTCTGGCTAAATGGCTCGAGTCGCAAGGTCATGCAGTCGACGTGGTTCACAGCGGTGAGGACGCTCTCCATTTACTGCAAACATTCAGCTACGAGTTGCTGATTTTGGACTGGCAGCTCCCGTCGTTAGCAGGAGTTGATGTCTGTACTAAATATCGCCAGGACAAAGGAAAAGCTCTTGTACTGATGCTGACTGGTCGCTCGGATGTGCCAAGCAAAGCGGAAGGATTGAACGCCGGGGCGGACGATTATCTCGCCAAACCGTATGACCTCCGCGAGCTCTCAGCTAGAGTAAATGCGCTACTGCGCCGCCCGTCTGATAATTTTATCCAGAAATTACAAGCACCAGGGGTGGTACTGGATACGGGAACTCACACTGCAATGGTTGGTGAAAATTCGGTCGAGCTGAGCCTCAGAGAGTATGCACTTCTTGAATATCTTTTGAGACATCAGGATAAAGTCTACAGTGCCAAGCAACTTTTAGATTACGTGTGGCCAGTGGAATCAGCTATGTCTGAGGATACTGTCAGATCTGTAATGAGAAATTTGCGACGCAAACTCGATGTCGGTAAACGCGAAATTATTAAGACCATTCATGGGACGGGTTACATAATCGTGAGCGAAAAATCGCCTGCCGGCGGAGATTGAACATTGAGTCCAAGATCTTTTTTCGCCCAATGACTCATTTGTAAAGGCTACCTGCGTTGCGTTAAGCGGCGCCAGGCGCGACTGCTGAGTCCTGATAAGTATCTGCCGTTCGGACCAATTATGAATGTAGTGCCATCGGCGTGGGTCATCATCAGGCTACCTAACGGAACTTCCTCAGATATCTCTCTGTCGTTTACGCGGCGTACGGTCCAACCGTTGCCGAGAATTCCATTGCTGCTTGCAGCAAGCTCTAATTTGGCCCGCTCATAAGTATCTGTGCCGTTCCTTCCGCGTATGCTGATTCTAGACACCGTTCCATCTCGCATCACGTAAGCACTTGCTATTTTGCCGTCTTCCATAACCGATTCATGGCGATATGCTCCGTCGCCTAATGCAACACGTGCCATGTCTGGAGCGGCAGCTACAGCCAAACTTCCACGCCCAGGTAAAATCCGACCTGCGAAATCCAGGTGATACGTAGTCCCGCCGTCGGGAGCGACTAGAATAGTGACAGTGTTTGCACCTGAACCGGTGCGCGATGCGCGCCACCCTCCCGGCAAATTGTGCATTGTTCCGTCGGAACTGATATCATCCAGTCGAGCCATGTTAAGCGTACGGCGCAGACCTGAACCATCTACAAAAGCAACACCGCGGACGATGCCGAGATGATCTATGTCGATAGCATTTGTCCCCAGTCCGCGTCTATCTGGAGTCAGATATCGAGTGCCTGAATCTCCCAGTACTCCAATGTTTATAGATTCACTCCTTGCTGCTAGCCGCCGCTCAGTGTTTAGCGTTTCAGAGCCGCCCGGTCCAGCCGGACTGAACACTCGCAGCAGAACTCCATCCGGGCTGACCAAATAGCCTGCGCCATCCCGATGAAAAATTCGAATTGAATCGGGCGGAATTGTCCCTCCGAAATTTCCGCGCTCGACACTCCAGCCATCGCCCAAATCCAGACGCTGTCCGGATGAAACGTGACTCCATAATGCACGATTTATGGTAAACAATTCGGAGCCCCTGCGAATACTTATATGCATGAGACGTCCTTCCGCGTCCACTCTGGCGCTCCGAATCGCACCGCCGGTAGTGGCGCTATCGTAGCGAGCGCCGTCTCCCAGGTCAATTGCTACTATTGAACGAGGGGAATCAGCACGAACGCTGCCTCTGTCAGGAGTCAATCTTCCACGTCCATCGATGTAGTATGTTGTTCTGCCGTCTGGTGCGGTAATTTGCGTGACAGAATTCTCTTCTCTGACAGCGGACCAGCCTGCTATCGTATTACCTCCAAGAAGCTCAGCGAGTCGAGCACCAGTTATCGACCGCCTTACTCCATGAGCATCTACATATCCTAATGCGTGCACTATTCCCAGATGATCAACATCCACATGGTTGCTGCCTGTGCCTCTCGCATCAGGAGACGTATAACGAGAGCCGGTGTCTCGAAGATGTCCGACTGTCAAATCCTGCCTTTCTACGCTTGGTCGATACTCACTTGTAGTTGTCGCCAACGCCAGTAATCCTGCGGAAAGATCGCCCAGTGCCGGAATTGGCACCATTACGAGGAAGTCTGGTGAAATACTTTCCGAACCTCTCCTTTCACGCCTGGCGAGATCGATTAAAAAGCCGCCTGTCGCCGAATCTGCCCAAATCGAAGCGGAAAGATCGGCGCCAGGTCTTCTGTGTTCCGGCAACGATCGTTCAAAATGTTCTGTGGCTCCGTCATTAGGCATGGTGTGCTCTCCCATAAAAACGCTGCGCGTATGTTTGGACAAGCTGCGTGCAAGGAGCGTGCACGTTCGCACCTGGCTTTTTGCTTCGTCTGTTAGCGGGCGCTCGTCGCCAAATTGCAAGGCATTTCTTAAAAGCGCGAGCCTAAAGAAATCGCATATTGTGCATCTGGTTTTTTTAAGGCAGCAAACCAGTTTCAGCTCAGCTAGCAGCAATGCTACTTAGTTCCGTCGGTAACGCGGCCCACCCGATTTCTGAGCCGATGTTTTACCATACTGCGTAGTGAATGCTGGCAACCTCGATTATTCACCGAGTGGTATTTTGCCTTCTGTGAAATC
>Ga0268299_1003133_pt1 | contig 16417 bp, 10 predicted proteins | sample NOBtaG_FD_193484 | JGI IMG/M metagenome (GOLD analysis project Ga0268299, IMG submission 193484) | Activated sludge microbial communities from bioreactor in Nijmegen, Gelderland, Netherland - NOB reactor | ecosystem: Engineered > Bioreactor > Aerobic > Activated sludge | place: Netherlands...
TTCGCGATCCACATCGACCCGCGCCTGCGCATCGGCCACATCGCCACCCGCAGCGGTCCGGTGATGGCGGCCGCGGACTTCTGGGCGATGTCGATCCGCGGCAAGGGCGGGCACGCTTCGATGCCGCACGACACCATCGATCCGGTGCCGATCGCGTGCGAGATCGTGCAGGCGCTGCAGACCTTCGTCACGCGGCGGTTCGACGTCTTCGATCCGGTCGTGATCTCGGCCACCAAGATCGAGTCGGGCACGACCAACAACGTCATCCCCGAGAGCGCCCAGGTCATGGGCACGTTGCGCTCGACGTCGGAGCGGGCGCGCAAGCGCGCGCACGACGGCATCCGCCGCCTCGGCGAGCAGATCGCGGCGGCGCACGAGGCGGTGGCCGAGGTGCACGTCCACCACGGCTACCCGGTGACGATCAACGACGGCGGCTTCGTCGGCTTCACCCGCGACGTGACCGCCGAGCTGCTCGGCCCACAGGCCTTCGTCGAGATGGATGCGCCGATCATGGGCGCGGAGGACTTCTCCTACATCCTCCAGCGCCTGCCGGGGGCGCTGGTGTTTCTCGGGGTGCGTCCCGAGGGCGTGAGCGCGCCCGCGCCCTGCCACTCCAACCGCATGCTGCTCAACGAGGAAGGCATGGTGGCCGGGATCGCGCTGCATGCCGCCGTGGCCATGCGATATCTGGAACGAACCGCGTGAGCGGGAGTCGCGCGGCGCGGATCCGCGGTTTCGCGCCGCCGCCGTCCCCCGCCGCGCTCCGTCCCGCCTCGAACGCGAGTTGCGCTAGTGCAGTCGACTCGCTAGCGAACTCTTCCAGCACAAGGGGGCACGCATGAACTTCGACTTCTCCGACGATCAGAAGCTGCTGCAGGGCACGGCGCGGGAGTATCTGACGGAGCACGCGCCGCTCAGCGTCTGCCGCGCGGTGCTCGAATCGGGCTCGTCGTACTCCGAGAGCCTGTGGAAGGGCATCGGGCAGCTCGGTTGGCTGGGCACCAGCATCCCCGAGGCGTACGGCGGCCAGGGGTTCGGCCGGCTGGAGATGGCGGTGCTGGCCGAAGAGGTCGGCCGCGCCCTCGCCCCCATCCCGTTCTCGTCGAGCATGTACCTCGCCGCCGAGGCGCTGCTGCAGTACGGCAGCGAGGCGCAGAAGAAGAAGTACCTGCCGCGCCTGGCGACCGGCGAGGCGATCGGCACGTTCGCGCACGCCGAGCGTCCGGGGGTGCAGACCCCGGCCTCGTTGCAGACCAAGTTCGACGGCGCGGCGGTGAGCGGAACGAAGGTCCCGGTGGCCGACGGCGACGTCGCCCACTTCGCCGTGCTGACCGCCAAGGGGGCGAAGGGAGTGGCGCTGGTGCTGGCGGATCTCGCCGGTGTCGAGCGCACCAAGGTCGAGTCGATCGACCCGAGCCGCTCGCTGGCGGCGCTGCGCTTCGCGGGCACCCCGGTGGAGGTGCTGGTGGGCGAGGAGCAGGGCTGGGCGGCGACCGAGAACCTGCTCGACCGCGCCGCGGTGCTGGCGGCCTTCGAGCAGATCGGCGGCGCCGAGCGCGCCTTCGACCTGACGCGCGAGTTCTGCCAGGGGCGCTACGCCTTCGGCAAGCCGATCGCCGGCTTCCAGGCGCTCAAGCACCGCATGGCCGACATGTACGTCGAGCTGCAACTGTCGCGTTCGAACGCCTACTACGGCGCCTGGGCGCTCAGCAACGACAGCGAGGAGCTGCGCACCGCCGCCTGCGGCGCGCGCGTCAGCGCCTGCGACACGTTCGAGCTGGTGAGCCAGGAGATGATCCAGATGCACGGCGGCGTCGGCTACACCTGGGAGTACGACTGCCATCTCTTCTACCGCCGCGCCAAGTGGACCAGCGCCGTGCTCGGCACGGCGAGCCAGTGGCGCGAACGCCTGATTCAGCGGCTGGTCGCGTAGAGAACCCGAGCCCGTTCGACGAGGAGCACGCCATGGACTTCAACGATACCCCCGAGGAAGCCGCATTCCGCGCCGAGGCCCGCGCCTGGCTGGAGAAGAACGCCGAGAAGCTCAAGCCCGGCGAGACGCCGCCCGGCCTGGAGGAGCGCGCCCAGCCCGACATGGTGCAGCGCGCCCAGGCCTGGCAGGCGAAGAAGGCCGACGGCGGCTGGGCCTGCATCACCTGGCCGACGGAGTACGGCGGCCGCGGCGCGACCTCGATCCAGTCGATGATCTGGAACCAGGAGGAGGCGCAGTACCACACCCCGCCCAACATCTTCGCCATCGGCCAGGGCATGCTCGGGCCGACGATCATGGCGCACGGCACCGACGAGCAGAAGAAGCGCTACCTGCGGCCCATGCTGCGCGGCGAGGAGATCTGGTGCCAGCTCTTCAGCGAGCCGGCGGCCGGATCGGATCTCGGCGGCCTGCGCACCACCGCGGTGCGCGACGGCGACGACTGGATCATCAACGGACAGAAGATCTGGACGACCGGGGCGCAGTTCTGCAAGTGGGGCATGATCCTCACCCGCACCGACCCGAACGCGGCCAAGCACTCGGGCATCACCTACTTCATCGTCGACATGCAGGCCCCGGGCGTCGAGATCCGCCCGATCAAGCAGATCAACGGCGCCTCGGCCTTCAACGAGGTGTTCTTCACCGACGTGCGCGTGCCCAGCAAGAACCTGATCGGCAAGATCAACGAAGGCTGGCGCGGCGCGATCACCACTCTGATGAACGAACGCGCTGCGATCGGCGGCGGCATGGCGGGTGGCCCCGGCTTCGCCGACCTGGTTCGCCTCGCGAAGGACACCGATTGGGGCGACCGCCCGGCGCTCGAGGACGCCGAGGTTCGGCAGCGCCTGGCGCGCTTCTACGTCCGCCTCAAGGGGCTGCAGTACACCAGCTATCGCACCCAGACGGCGCTCTCGCGCGGCACCACGCCCGGCCCGGAGTCGTCGATCGGCAAGCTCGTGGGCGCGCCGCTGCGGCAGCAGATCGCGAGCTTCGCGATGGAGTTGCAGGGCGCTTCGAGTGCGATGACCGACGCGCGGCAGGCGGCCGACGAGGGCGTCTGGCAGCTTCTCTACCTCGCCACGCCCGGTCTCCGGCTCGCCGGCGGCACCGACGAGATCCTGCGCAACATCATCGCCGAGCGCATCCTCGGTCTGCCCGCCGAGGTGCGGGTCGACAAGGACGTGCCCTTCAACAAGATCCCGACCGGTCGCTAGCCGCGCCTGTCACACGGCGCGGCCGGCGAGGTGGCCGTCGTAGATGGCGCGGTCGGCGGTGCGCACCGCCACGGCATCGCCGACGCGCACGAGCTGCTCGACGCGACCCTGGAGCGCGAAGTAGAGCGCGTCCTCGGCGACGCCGTGGGTGCGGATCACGACCGTGTCGACCGCCACGGTCTCCATCCGCCGCGAGAAGATGTCCACCAGCGTCACCTCGTGGTCGCCGACCTGGATCATCGCGGTGTTCGGCCGCCAGGTGGCGCCGGCGCGGGCCATGCGCGGCAGTGCCTCGCCGGCGGTTTCGCGGTCGAGCAGCATCGGCGTCGGCAGCGCCGTCACGACCGTGACCTGCTTGCCGGCGCGCGCCAGCAACTCCCCCAGGCCGATGGCTTCGATGTGGCCGACGGCGTCGAGGATGACGACGCGGGGGCCGATCTCGGGGGCGCGCTGCTGGGCCTGCTCGTGGTCGAGGACGAAGTCCTGCTCCGAGCCGGCGACCGGCATGGGATGCATCTTCGACGTTCCCAGCTTGGTCGCGCGTCCGCCGGTGGCCACGACCACGGCATCGGGCTGCAGGGCGACGACGGTCGGCGCGCTCGCCGCCACTCCCAGACGCAGCTCGACCCCGCGCCGCGCGCACTCGGCGGCGCGCCAGTCGGCGAGGTTGCCGATCTCGGCGCGCCCCGGTAGCTCGCGCGCGAGGCGGATCTTGCCGCCGAGCTCGGCGTCCTTCTCGAGCAGGATCACCTCGTGGCCGCGCGCGGCGGCGACCCAGGCCGCCTCCAGGCCGGCGGGGCCGCCGCCGACGACCACCACCCGTCGCCGCTGCTGGGCGCGCGCCAGCGTGCCTGCGCCCAGCGTGTCCTCGCGGCCGACGCCGGGATTGGTCACGCAGGTCACCGGCAGACCCTGGGTGAGGTTGCCGTAGCAGCCCTGGTTGCAGCCGACGCAGCGCCGGATGGCGTCGGCGCGACCCGCGCTCGCCTTGGCCGCCCACTCCGGATCCGCGATCAGGGCGCGCACGACGGTGATCGCGTCGGCGTCGCCGCGCTCGAGCGCGGCCTCGGCCTCGGCGGGCGAGACGATGCGGTGCACCGCGAACACCGGTGTCGCGCGCACCGCCTGTTTCACGGCGCGGGCGGCGTAGAGGCCGAAACCGTGCTCGGCGTACATCGGGCGCACCATGCCGAGGCCGGAGAGGCCGACGCTGACGTCCAGGAAGTCGACCAGGCCGAGGGACTCGAAGCGCGCCGCGATCTCGGCCGCGTCGGCGGCGGACAGGGCTCCCATCGAGCCCTCGTCGCCGACCAGCCGGAGCCCGACGGCGAGGCCGGGGCCGACCGCTCGACGCACGGCCTGCAGAACCTCGACCCCGAAGCGCATCCGGTTCTCGAGGCTGCCGCCGTACTCGTCGCCGCGGCGATTGCTCCGCGGCGAGAGGAACTCGTGGATCAGGTAGCCGTGCGCGGCATGGATCTCGATCCCGTCGAAGCCGGCCTCGGCGGCGTTGCGCGCCGAGCGGGCGAAGGACTCGACGAGCTCGGCGATCTCGGCGCGCTCCAGGACCTTGGGCGCCTCGGTCGAGTTGACGACGTCGGAGGGCGCCCACGCCGGCAGCCGCGACCAGGTGCCGAAGTTGACCCCGCCGTTGTGCGCCAGTTGCAGGAAGGCGAGCGCGCCGTGGCCGCGGATCGCGCCGCTGACGCGGCGGAAGTGGGGAACCGACTCGTCGTCCCAGGCGGCGGCGTTGTTGTTCATCTGGTAGGCGGTGGTCGGGTGCACCTGCGCCTGGCCGGCGATCACCACACCGACACCGGAGGCGGCGCGCTCGCCCAGGTAGCGGCCGAGCCGCTCACCGTAGTGGCCGGGCTCGCCGAAGCGGGCCGAGGGTTCGGAGAACATGGTGAAGTGGGCCCCGAAGACGACGCGGTTGCGAGCCGTGTGCGGACCGATGCGGAGGGGGGAGAACAGGAGCGGAAACGGCATGCGCGCGTCATGCCCGGGTATCCAGGCCCGTTTCAAGTCGAGTCCGGCGGCGGCCCTCGAGGGAGGAGCGACGGATGGGCCACAGAGGCACGGAGCCACGGAGCCAGCGAGGGCAAACAGGCTTCGAGCTGGGATGGCCTCCGTGTCTCCGTGCCTCTGTGGCAGAATTCGATCGCCTCCCCTTGAAATTGGTTGGACCATTGGGTAACTCACCCGGCGAATGACGGCCGTCCGCAAGATCTCGGAGTTCCATCCGCCGGTGCGCCGGCGGATCCACGAGGAGGTCACCGAGCAGTTGCGCGACGCCATCCTCGACGGCCGCTTTCCCGCCGGTTCGAAGCTGCCGCCCGAACGCGAGCTCGCCGTCGAGTTCCAGGTCAACCGCACCTCCGTGCGCGAGGCGATCAAGATCCTCGAGAGCCTCGGCCTGGTGCGAGTGCGCCAGGGCGACGGGGCGACGGTGCAGCCGATCGTCGACGGCTCGCTCGACCTGCTGCCGGCCATCATCTTCCACGGCGGCCGTCTCGATGCGCGCGCTCTGGGCGAGATGTCGGAGGTCATGCGCCCCCTCCTCTACGAGATGGCGCGCCTGGCGCTGGAGAGGTCGCGGGAGCAGGACATCGAGCGCCTGCGGGCTCTGCGCGCCGTCATCGGCGACGAGCACGCGGCGGAGGAGGACCGCTTCGGCGCGGCGCGCGATCTGCTGGTGCAGCTCTCCGACATGACCGGTAACCGCGTCTGGCAGATGCTCGCGCGCCGCGCCCGCGCGCTGCTCGCCTCGGAGCCGATGCGGGAAGCGCGCCGGCGTCTGCGACGCAACCCTGGCGAGCTCGCCGGCCTGATCGACGCCTGTCTCGAACACCGCGCCGCGGGTCGCTTCGCCGAGGCCCTCGCGGCGCTCAAGACCGTCATCCAATTCGTCGGACACCGCACGCTCGACGAGGGGCCCCTGCCCCTCGCCGACGACTGAACTCAGCCACTCGGAGGAATCGACATGAGCGACTTCACCCTCGACACGCCCACCCAGGAGCCCGGCCTCGGGACCGCGATGAAGATCGTCTACCAGTGGAACTACGAGCCCGAGATCGACGAGCTCCGCAATCTCTACGTCAAGGCCGCGGAGGCGCAGTGGGTGGCCGGGCGCGAGATCGACTGGGATCGGACCATCGACCGCGACAAGTTCGCCACCACGCCACTGGGAACGCCGCTGCCGATCGAGAAGACGTCCTACTGGAAGTCGTTGCGCCCGGAGCAGGTGTGGGAGATCACCCGCAAGACGGCGAGCTTCCGCCTGAGCAACTTCCTCCACGGCGAGCAGGGCGCGTTGATGGTCGCGGCGCAACTGGTGAACGCCGTGCCGCATACCGACGCCAAGTTCTACGCCGCCACCCAGACGATGGACGAGGCGCGCCACGTCGAGGTGTTCGCACGCTACATCAAGAAGCTCGACGAGGTGCGCCCGATCGCCTCGGGACTGCGCTCCATCCTCGACCGCATCCTCGCGACCGACAACTGGCTGCACAAGCTGGTCGGCATGCAGATCGTGATCGAGGGCCTCGCCCTCTTCTCCTTCAAGGAGATGCGCAATCTGACCGAGGAGCCGCTGCTACGCGAGCTGCTGACCTACGTCGGCCGCGACGAGTCCCGGCATCACGCCTACGGCGTCCAGTACATCGAGCGTTGCGTCCCCTGCCTGAGCGACGACGAGCGCGAGGAGATCGAAGACTTCGCCGTCGAGTGCGCCCGCATGCTGATCGACATCCGCAGCAGCGGCCTCTTCAACGACATCCTCAAGGTCTGGGGCGAGGCGGGCGTCGATCCGAACGAGCTGCTGCTGTGCATCAATGCCGAGCGCGACGACCTCCTGCGCGACATGCCCCGCGGCCAGCGCCTCGGCCCGGTCCAGGGCTTCGTGATTCCGACGCTGCGCCGCTGCGGTCTGCTGAGCGAGCGCGTCGCCGCCAAGTACCACGAGTTCCTCAGCGCCAACCCGGCGGGCAATGCCTTCGGCAAGACGGTGCAGGAGTTCCTGCGCGACCTCCCCGATCTGCCCGAGGATACCGCCGCCTGGCTGATGGGCGAGGCGCACTAGAGCGAGAACAGGTTGCCGCGCAGGCCGCTGGTCGAGAAGGGCGTGACGTAGATCGGCAGGGCGGCGGCGGCGACGACCAGCGCGACGCCGGCGAGCACCGCCAACAGCCGCGCCCGCGGCGTCGCCAGCCGCTTCACCAGCGCGCGGGCGAGTACGTACAGCAGGCCCGCGTACAGGGCCGCCTGGGAGACGAACAGCCCGGCGATGATCGCGGCGATGGTCGAGGGTTCGGCGACCACGGCGGCACTGGTCAGGCCGGCGAAGACGGCCAGGTGCGAGACCGGTTGCCGGCCCGCCTCGACCGCCCAGTACGGCAGCGGTGCAGCGGCGAGCAGCAGCAGCCAGAGGGCCAGCGTGGCGGCGCGCGGCGTCATCGCCCCCTCCCGCCTTCGACCCAGATCGGCGAGGTCCAGGCGCGCTCCTGCACGGTGCGCGGATAGCGCGCGTCGCAGCACTCCTCGAAGCCCGCGCGAATCGACGCGGGCTGGTCGCAGCGGACGCCGGCGGCGTTGCAGAGGTAGGCGCTCCAGCGGCACGTCGGGTTCTGGAGCACGCGCGCGTAGTAGACCGCCGGCCGGTCGGGCACGAACTCCGGATCGCGCCAGACGGCGCAGAGCGCGTCGTCGCCCTCGCCGTGCGGCTCGCACGAGGACGGGTCGACGCCGGCGCGGCCGCGCGCTCCGGCGACGTCGTAGACGCGTTCGCGCGCCTCCCCCTGCTCGAGCCAGGCCTTGACGATCTGGATGCGTTCGAGCGCGACCGACTCGGCCGGGTCGCGCAGCGCCATCACCGCGAAGGTGGGTGCCTGCCCGCCGGCCGGCAGCGCGCCGCCCATCGGCACGCCGTGGGCGTATCCCTGGGCGACGAAGTCGGGCCGCGCACAGAGGTCGGCGGGCAGGTCGGCGCCGCCGAAGAACCGCACCACCAGGCGTGGGCCGCTGGTGCCGTAGGCCTCGCGCCGCCGCATCGCCGCGAACAGCGAATCGCGCGAGTTCTCCTCGGCCCAGAGCACCGCCAGCCCGCCGGGATTGAACTCGATGTCGTCGGGCAGGCCGGGCGGCAGTTCGTTGCCCGCCGGCGTGCCGGCGCCGCCGTGACCGGGATAGTTGCGCTCGTCGACGGCTCCGGGGATGCCGAGATGGGTGTCCGTGCTGGCGACGAAGCCGTACTGGAACGGATTGACGCCGAGTTGCTGCTCGAGGCGCAGACCGGTCTCGAGGGCGTCTCGCACGAAGCTCTGGCGCACCGGCTCGCTCTGGGCGGGGACGTACTTGCCGGCGAAGTTGCCGTACGGGAGCTTCTCGAAGCCGCACTCCTCGTCGGTGGTCGGTCCGCCGAGGAGGCACTCGGAGTCGCCCTTGTGCTGCATCACCTCGACCAGCGGTTCGAGGGCCGCCCGCTCTCTCGCCTCGTCGACCGTCATCGCCGCGCCCGCCGCGTCGACGGTCTCGAACATCAGCCCGCCGCTGAGGTTGGAGTTGTGCGGGATCGACAGGACGTCGCAGCCCTCGAGCCCTTCGATGCACTCGCGGAGGAGGCGGCGGTTGAGATCGCGCGGGTCGGGGGTCTCGAAGGCGCTCACGGGATGTCGCGGCACGGCGGCGTTGCGGAACAGGACGTTGCGGTGGAGGTTGTTGCTGCCGGGCGCGCCCGTCCACTCGTAGCCGACGAAGGTGGTGAAGGCGCACGCTGCGCTGCGGTCGTAGAACTCCTCGGCGGCGCTGCGCACCATGCCCCACGGCGTGAGCGAGGCCTCGAGGCAGCCGCTGGCGGCCGGTCCGCAGAAGGCGTAGCGCTCGGGCGCCGAGCTGGCCGAGGCGCGGCTGTTCATCATGAAGAACGCCAGCCGCGGCCACCAGCGGAACACCAGGCAAACGGGCGAGTCGTAGCCCGGGAGGCCGGGGCTCTCGCAGATCGTGCGCTCGCCGAACAGCTCGGCGTGGTCGGTGACGGCGGCAAAGTCGAGCGGGCGCTCCAGTCGAACGCGACGGAGCGGCGCGCCGCTGCGGTCGTAGGGCTGCAGGCCGAGGGCCTCGCCGCGCGCGAAGCGGTAGGCATCGCGCGGCGTGTTGCGGGTGCCCTGCGTGCTGGCGTCGAGCGAGAGCGTGGTGTGGACGTGAAGGTCGCCGAAGAACGGGCGCCGCAGCGGGTCGTGGTGGGCGCAGTCGGCGCGCGCTTCGGTGCGGGCGAAGGGCTCCGCCCGCGCGACGCCGGGCGGCGCGAGAAGGGCGACGGCGAGGGCGAGCAGCGCGGCCGGCGGCGTACGCCCTCCCCCGCCGACGCGGGGGAGGATCGGGGAGGCGGGGCGCACGCAGTCCCTTCCGGCGGGGTCGGCCTCTCAGGCGGTGCGCGCGGCGACGCGCTCGGCGATGTCGCGGACGATCTCGGAGAGCGTCGCCTGCCCGGGCGTGTAGATCGCGCTCACGCCGGCGCGCGTCAGCGGGTCGTGGTCGGCGTCGGGGATGATGCCGCCCACCAGCACCGGCACGTCGCTCAGGCCGCGTTGGCGGAGCAACTCGGTGATGCGCGGCACCAGCGTCAGGTGCGAGCCCGAGTGGATCGAGATCCCGATCGCGTCGACGTCCTCGTCGGCCGCCACGGCCGCGATCTGCTCCGGCGTCAGCCGGATGCCGTTGTAGATCACCTCGAAGCCGGCTTCCTTGGCCCACACGGCGATCTGCTCGGCCCCGTTCGAGTGGCCGTCGAGTCCCGGCTTGGCGACCAGCAGGCGCGGCGGGTGGCCGATCCGGCCGGCGACCTCCTTCACGCGCGCGCGCAGCTCGGTGAGCGCGGCGCCGTTGGCGGACACGTGCAGCCCCTGCACCCCCGTCGGGGCGCGGTACTCTCCGAACACCTTGCGGAGGGTGTTGGCCCACTCGCCGGTGGTGACCCCCGCTTGGGCGGCGCGGATCGAAGCGGGCATGACGTTGGCGCCGCTGCGCGCGGCGTCCGCCAGTGCGGTCAAGGCGGCGTCGACCTCTTTCTGATCGCGGCCGGCGCGGAAGGCTCGAAGCGCCTCGATCTGGCGTTTCTCGGCGTCGGGATCGACGACCAGAATGCTGTCGCCCTCTCCGCCGGTCACCAGCGGTGAAGGCTCGTGCTCGCGGTACACGTTGACGCCGACCACCGGCAGGTCGCCGCTCTCGATCCGGCGCTGGCGCTCGGCATGGCTGGCGACCAGCGCCGACTTCATCATCTCGACCGCCTTGCCGACGTCGCCCAACGCCTCGACCCGCGCCAGCTCGGCCTGCGCCCCCGCCATCAGCTCGGCGACCCTCTGCTCGATCACCGTCGAGCCCTCGAAGATGTCGCGCTCGTAGTCGAGCACGTCGCTCTCGAGCGCCAGCACCTGCTGGATGCGCAGCGACCACTGCTGGTCCCACGGCCGCGGCAGGCCCAGGGCCTCGTTCCACGCCGGCAACTGCACCGAGCGGGCGCGCGCTTCCTTGGAGAGCGTGACCGCGAGCATCTCGAGGACGATGCGCTGGACGTTGTTCTCCGGCTGCTGCGCCGTCAGACCGAGCGAGTTGACCTGGACGCCGTAGCGGAAGCGCCGTTTGGCCGGGTCCTCGACCCCGTAGCGTTCGTGCGTCAGCCGGTCCCAGAGGCGGGTGAACGCCTTCAGTTTGCACATCTCCTCGATGAAGCGGATGCCGGCGTTGACGAAGAAGGAGATGCGCTCCACCACGTCGGGCATGGAGATGCCCGGGCGCTGCTTCACCCGGTCCAGGACGGCGAACGCGTTGGCGAGGGTGAAGCCGATCTCCTGCACCGGCGTCGCGCCGGCTTCCTGCAGGTGGTAGCTGCACATGTTGACGGGGTTCCAGCTCGGCACGTGGCGCACGGTGTACTCGATCGTGTCGGCCGTCAGGCGCAGGGAGGGATCGGGCGGGAAGATGTGGGTGCCGCGCGAGAGAACTTCCTTGAGGATGTCGTTCTGCGTCGTGCCGCGCAGTTTGGCGGGCTCGATGCCGCGACGCTCCGCCACCGCCACGTAGAGCGCCAGGAGCCAGGCGGCGGTCGCATTGATCGTCATGGAGGTGTTCATCTTCTCGAGCGGGATCTCGGCGAAGAGGCTCTCCATGTCGGCGATGTGGCAGATCGGTACCCCGACCTTGCCGACCTCGCCGGTGGCCATCGGATCGTCGGAGTCGTAGCCGGTCTGCGTCGGCAGATCGAAGGCCACGCTCAGGCCGGTCTGGCCCTTGGCCAGGTTGCGCCTGAACAAGGCGTTGGCGGCGGCCGGATCGGTGTGGCCGGCGTACGTTCGCATCAACCAGGGCTTCTCGCGCGACATGCACGCTCATAAAGCACCGTTGCCGCGTCGACGAAAGAGGAGCGGTTTTTCCGCTTGAAATTGAATCGGCTTCGAGGGCATGGTCGGAGGAATCGCATGATTCCACCAAGCCTCGCGCGCTGGGGCCGGCTCGCTGGGCGGGGCCTGCGCGGCGCCGTCCCTTTCGTTCTACTCTCCTCCCTCCTCGCCCTGCTCCTCCCGGCGCACGTCTGGGCGCAGAGGCCGACGCGCACGCCGATCAACCCGTTCGCGACGCCGACCCACACCCCGGGCGGCGGCCCGACCGCGACGGCGACGCGCGATCCGAGCACCCCGACGCGCACGCCCCGCATCCCCACCCCGACGCGCACGCGCCCCTTCACGGAGACCCCGTTCCGGCCGACGTCCACCGCAACCGGCGCGATCGCCACGGCAACCCGCACCTCGACCTTCGCCTTCGCTACTTCCACTCCCTCGCGCACGCGTCGCGGTGAGTTCACGAGCACCTCGACCCGAACGCCGACGCGAACCCCGCCGCTCGGCGCAGCGACCTCGACCGCGACCCGCCGTCCGGCCACCGCCACCCGCCGTCCGACGAACACGCCGCGCCCGGAGGTCGTCCTCAACATCTCCTTCCGCGCCGGCGGCGAGTTCGATGCCGGCACGGAGCCCTCGTCGCTGGCCACCGGCGACCTGAACGGCGACGGCTTTCAGGATCTGGTGATCGCGAGCCGTACGCGCAACACCCTCGAGATCCTGCTCGGCGAGCGCTCCTCCGCCTTTCGCGAGGGGCCGGCCGCGCCCGGTACCGGCCGCGAGCCGGTGGCGATCATCGCCACGCAGCTCGACGGCGACGGCGAGGTCGACTTCGTCACCGCCGACGCCACCGACGGCACCCTCTCTCTCTTCCTCGGCGACGGCAGCGGAAGCCTGTTCGACGTCGCCCGCATCGCCACCGGCGGCGAGCCCACGGGGCTGGTGAACTTCGGCGAGCGCATCGCCGTCGCCGATCGCCTCAACTCCCGCGTGCTGGTGTACCGCAAGACGGAGGACGGGCGCCTGGTTCAGGACGGTACTGCACCCACCGGACAGGAGCCGGTGGCGATCGGCGCAGCGGACGTCAACGACGATGGCCGGCTCGATCTGGTGACCGCCAACGACGTCGGTCAATCGGTGTCGGTGCTGCTGGCGAACAGCAGTGGCTTCGAGGCGCCGCGCAACACCTCGATCGGGAGCGTGCCGGGAGCGCTGAGCTTGGGCGACTTCGACATCGACGGCTTCGCCGACTTCGCCGTCACGCTGCCGCTGCAGAACCGCGTTGCGGTGTATCGCCAGTCGCCGCAGAACGGACAGTTCGGTCTGGCGTTCCAGGCGGACGTCCCGGCGCGACCGAGCGCGATCCTGTTGGCCGACGACCAGGCCGTGCGGATCACGGGAGACACCTTCCCCGACCTGCTGGTGCTGAGCGACGACGCCTCGGTTCTGACGCTCTTCGAAGGCCAGCTGCCGGAGACGGTGCCCCCCTTCGTGCAGGTCGCGCGCTTCACGGCGCCCGCCGGGCCTCTCGCGCTAGTGGCGACCGAGGTCGACCGCGATGCGGAAGGATTCGCCGACCTGGTGCTGGCCGGGCAGGATGCCGACCGCGTGATGGTGATGCGCGGACGCGGCGGTGGCTCGTACATCGCGGCGGTGACCTTCCCGACCGACATGGGCCCGTCGGCGATCGTGTTGGGCGACTTCGATCAGGACAAGAAGAGCGACGTTCTCACCGCCAACCTGAACGCCAACACGGTTTCGTTCCTGCGCGGCAACGGCCTGGGCAGCGTGCGCAGCGAAGGCGACCTGCCGGTGCTGGTCGCGCCCAGCCTGATGTCCGCCGGAGAGCTGACCGGGGACGCCCTGCTCGACGTGGTCATCGCCAGTCAGACCAACGCCACCGCCGCCATCTATCGCGGCGACGGACTGGGCGGCCTCCAGGCGGTGCGGGAGATCTTCCTCGCCGGCACGCCGGCGGCGCTGGCCATCGGCGACGTCGACGGCAACGGCCAGAACGACGTCGCCTTCGCGGATCGCGACAGCCGCAGCGTCGACGTCTTCGTCAATCTGCGCAACAGCGGCTTCCCGGCGCATGTGCTGGCGGCGACCGGTGCGCCCTCCGACGTCGCCCTGGCGGACGTAAACGTCGACGGCAACGTCGATGTCGTCGCCACCATCCCCGAACGCCAGGAGCTGAACGTCTGGTTCCAGCTCCAGGACGATCGTTTCCTCGAGGCGACCAGTTTCGCCACCGGGGCACCTGCAACCAACCTGGTGGTGGCGGACCTCGACGAGGACGGCCAGCCCGACGTGGCGACGGCCAATCGGGACACGGGCAACCTGAGCATTCTGATGGGCGATGCCGGCGGCTTCGTCGCGCCCAGGACGATCGCGCTCGGGCTGTCCCCGGCGGGGATCGCCGCGGGCGATCTCAACCTCGATGGCGCACCGGATCTGGTCGTGATGAGCGGCCTCAACGGCCAGATCGTCTCGCTCGCCGGAGACGGGCGCGGCAACTTCCCGCGCCGGACGACCTTCAGCGCCGCGGTCGAGCCGCTGGCGTTCGCCGTCGGTCAGATCAATGACGACGAAACGCGCGGCGACCGTCTGCCGGACGTCGTCGTCGCCGACTATCCGAGCGACCGCATCACGATCCTACGCAACAACACCGACGTGCCCCGAGTGACGCCGACGCCGCGTCCGACCTCGACGCCGCGCAGCGTCGACGGCGGCGGCGGTGGCGGTTGCCAGACCGGTGGCGGCGGCGGTCTGGACGTCCTGGTGCTGGGCGCGCTCGCCGCCTTGGCGGTGCTGGCGGCGCGCTACTCGGGTCGCACGGCGTAGACGGAGCCGTCGCTCGAGCCGAAGTAGATCGTGCCCAGACCGTCGTCGGCGACCGCGGGTGACGAACGCAGCGGGCCGGCCGTCGTGAACGTCCAGCGGACCTCGGCCGCGTTGCCCAGATCGCGCACGGCGTAGAGCACGCCGTCGTCAGCGCCGAACAGGATGGTCCCGTCGACCGTCACCGCCGGCGAGGAGTTGATGGCGGCGCCGCCGGGCACGGTGAACGTCCAGCGCGCCGATGCTCCCGCCCGCGATGGGTTCACGCTGGTGAGGTCGATCGCGGTCAGCTTGCCCGCCTGGTCGGCGACGTACAGCGTGTCCGCGCCCGGCGTGCCGTCCGCGCCGAGCGCGGGGGATGAGGTCACGCCGGCGCCGACGTCGAACAGGACACCGCCGCTGGTGCCGACCACCGGGTCGAGAACGAAGGCCCGGCCGGCGGAGTCGACCACGAACACCGAGGCGTCGTCGCCGACGATCGGCGCCGCCAGGATCGGCGCGGTGGCGGTGAAGATCCAGTTGGTCTGACCGTTGCCGGGGTCGAGCGCGCTCAGAGTGCGCGCCCCGACGGACGCCGGCAGGTACACCGTCCCGTCGAAGCCGAGGGCGGGGACGTTGGCGACGGGAAAGATCTGTGAAGCCCAGCGGAGGACGTTGTTCGGGCAGATCGCGAACGCGCCGGTAGCGAGCGAGCCGACGTAGACGACACCCGCGTTCGAGCCGCTGCCGACGTTGGGCGAGGCGAGGACGCCGACGGCGGCCACGGCCGAACGGAGCGACTCCCCGGTGAACGACTCGAGCGTGTACAGGTTGCCGTCGTTCGAGGTGACGTACACCTGGCCGACCTGATCGATGGCCGGCCCGGTGGTGATCGCGGCGAGACTGCCGAACTGCCAGTTGCCGCTGTCGCTCGGGCCACCGGGGCCGATGCGATAGACGTTGGTGTCGCCCGAGCCGATGTAGATCTCGCTGTCCGGGCCGATGGCGGGGGAGGAGACGACCGCGCCGTTGGTCCGGAAGCGCCATACCTCGATCAGCTCGCCGTCGAAGGCGGAGAGATCGACGCGCGAGCGGCCGGTGTTGCGCTCGTCGCCGCGGAACTTCGGCCAGGCCGTGTCGCCCAGGGCCACACCGCCGTCCAGGCTGCAGACAGGAGGGTTGTCGCTGCCACAGGCCGCGATGCCGAGACACGCGGCAGCAAGCAGGAATCGCCGCAGGAAGCGCATCAGGAGTCCCCGTCCAGGATCGCCCACAGGACGCCGTTGTCGTCGCCGAAGTAGGCCGACCCGATGGCATTGACCGAGGGGGAGGCGCGCACCGCGCCGAGGCCCTCGAGGCCGAGTCCGGAGAACGCCACGCGGCAGAACTGGTAGAGCGCGCCGTCGGCGGAGGGACAGGTGGGCACCTCCGGTGGATCGGCGATCACCTGCCCGGGTGGATCGATGAAGTAGACCGTGCCGTCGCCGTTCTCCGGGGCGGTGGCGACCACCAGCGTACCCTCGCCGGTGAAGATCGGCGAAGCCTCGACCCGTTCGCCGAGGGCGAAGAGGCGCAGGGCGCAGGTGCCGCCGGAGCAACTCGCGTCGTTGGAGCACGGATCGCCGTCGTTCGCACCGCCGCGGCAGTAGGCGACGGAGGTGCAGGCGCCGCCCGGGCAGTCGTCGGTGATGTCGATGCGGCAGACCGTCCCCGCTTCGGTGCCGCCGACGCACTGGAAGATCGGCAGGCACTGACCGTTCTGGGTGAGTCCCGGCGACGGCGGGCACTCCTCGTCGTTGCGGCAGCCCTTCTGATCGTTGATCCCGCCGATGCAGCGCGTTCCGGGGGTGCCGACCTGCGGATCGACGAGCCAGCCGTTGCCGCCCGCGTCGACGACCAGGTAGTCGGTCACGGCGACGGTGGTCTCGGTGATGTCGCCCTCGGTATCGACGGCGACCTGGACGACGCCGCGTTGGAACCAGGTGGGCGAGGCGGCGACC
>Ga0268299_1003134_pt1 | contig 16412 bp, 13 predicted proteins | sample NOBtaG_FD_193484 | JGI IMG/M metagenome (GOLD analysis project Ga0268299, IMG submission 193484) | Activated sludge microbial communities from bioreactor in Nijmegen, Gelderland, Netherland - NOB reactor | ecosystem: Engineered > Bioreactor > Aerobic > Activated sludge | place: Netherlands...
TCCGGTGGCTTCCGGATAGGCAGTCTGCTGTTCGATGATAAATCGGCTTAAGGTCACGGGAAATTTCGCCATACTTCGGATTCCTCTCGGGACTGGGGACGACGGATCGAAACAACAAGGGCTTCGGACAGAGCCGAAGCCCTCCCCACGAACGTGGCGTGATTATAGCGGTTTCCTGTTGAGCGAGCAAACCACGGTGGAGGGATGAGCAGAATGCGGAAAAAGTCCGCCAGCAGCGTGCTCGACATCCGTGAAGCGTGAAGCGTATCTCATCAGAATCCGCAACCGGACCGTGCCGAGAGACGAACGGCGGACTATGAGGACGGCCATTGTGCCCATCCTGCGGATCACGCTGAGGCGAGACGACACATGGCGGTTCATGCATGCGATGATGTAATGGGTGAGGTGTTCCGCAACCCATTAGCCCGCATGATTCATGAGCACTTCTGCTGCAATCGCCGATCCGCTGCTGCGACGAGCCTGCGGCCGGCGGGCTCGCCACGTGACTCGGCACTTTCGCGACGAACCGTCATGAATAATGCAGGTTAGGGCCGTACGACGGTTCCATAGCCCTCGGTGAGTTCGGCCACAATGGACCCAATGACGACTTTGGCCTTCATACGGACCGGCACACGATGCTCATCGGTGGTAAACCAGACGCGAATATTGCCTTCGTTCAGAAAAATGCCCTGAAACGGCATCATGACAACCACTCTCGCCGTTTCCCGCTTCCCCCAGAGGCCCTCCACCGTTTCGAGACCTTCCACCCGCACATCCATTTTGTAGTTCTTCTTGTCGTGATGGACGGTCAGGGCCACAGCGGCTCCCGGAACAAAGGGCAACACCTTCCGGACGTAATACAAACAGGACATGGCATCCTGCACGTCCGACGGGATGGCCAGTTCGTCGGTTTTGCCGTCCTTCACCGCGGTCACCAGGCCTTCGCTGTGTCGAAAGGTATAGTCGAAGTCGTTGAAACGTTTGCCCTCTCGTCGAGCAAATGTCATGTGCCTGGGGAGGAACGACTCCCGATCGACCTGGGAAACCCCGCGATTGTCGACGGGATAAAACTTCGTCACCGTGGGGCTCGACCGGGCGGTCATGCTCAGCGTGAGCTGCGATTTTCCCCGGTCGTCTGCACCTTCCTGCACGACCATGGTGGCGATTCCCGCACGCAAGCCCAACCACGTCACGTCGTAGGCCAGTCGCTCACCGTTGACGAAGGGAAGGGAAGCGGAGGCCGAAGAGGTCGGGCCCGGGCCGGTCCCCGCCGATACGCTTGGCGGCGGCATGAAGCCGGCAAACGTTGCCGCCAGCAGACATAAGATTGGACTGATTCGAACAGGAAGGATGATCAGCCTATACAGCCAAGACACGCTGTGCCTGCGCCAGTTCGGTTTCGATGGTCGCGCGGATCACATCCAGCCGGGCTTGCGAAGGAGCCTCGAACCGAAGCACCAATGCCGGTTGGGTATTCGACGCCCGGATCAATCCCCACCCGTCTTCGAAAATCGCACGCACTCCGTCGATCGTCACCAATTCACGCATCTTGAGAGTCGAGGCCCCCACAGGTTTGCCCGCGTCAAGATAGGAGGTCAACTGAGCACGCACCTGATCGACCAGTTGAAACTTGACGCTGTCGGGGCAATCCACGCGGATTTCCGGCGTCACGGTGGTCTGCGGCAGATCGGCGACCAAACTCGACAACGATTGTTTGGTCTTGGCCAAAATTTCGACCAAGCGGCAGGACGCATAGATGGCGTCGTCGAACCCGAAGTACCGGTCGGCAAAAAACATGTGGCCGGACATTTCGCCCGCCAACACGGCCGATTCGGCCTTGAGTTTCGCCTTCATCAACGAGTGCCCGGTCTTCCACATGATCGGCCGTCCGCCTTTGGCGGCGATGTCGTCGTACAAACATTGCGAGGCCTTGACCTCGGAAATGAACGTCGTGCCGGGTCTGCGGCTTAGAATTTCGCGCGCATACACCACCATCAAGCGATCGCCCCACAGAATGTGGCCCCGCTCGTCGATCGCGCCGATCCTGTCTGCATCACCGTCGTAGCCGATGCCGACATCGGCCTTCTGCTCCTGCACAGTCGCAATCAGGTCTTGCAGATTGTCCACCACGGTCGGGTCGGGATGATGATTCGGGAAACGCCCGTCCAATTCATCGTACAGGCCGGTCACACGACAGCCCATTTGCTCCAGCGCCTGCTTGGCGACCAACGACGCGGCACCGTTCCCGCAATCGATCACGACATGCAGGTGATCCGCCCGTACGTCGGCAAAGCTGCGTTTCAGATGCTCGAGATAGTCGGGAATAATGGGGTGAGATGACAGGCGACCCGAGCCGGTCGCAAATCGCCCGGCCTCCATGACCCGGCGTAAGTGCTGAATCTCTTCGCCGTGAATGGCTTCTTTGCCGATGCAGATCTTGAACCCGTTGTACTCGGCGGCGTTATGGCTCCCCGTGATCATGATTCCGCCCTGCACCGGCAAAGTGAACAGAGAGAAATACAACAGCGGCGAGGCGCAGAGCCCCAGATCCACGACATCCAGTCCGCCGGCCAGCAGGCCATTGATCAACGCCTGCTGCAACGCAGGCGAACTCAACCGGCCGTCTCTTCCAAGGCTGATCCGTGACGTGCCCTGCTCGCGGGCCATCGTGGCGTAGGCACGCCCTACCTGCTCCGCAATCGCCTCCGTCAGTTCTTCACCGACAATGCCTCTGAGATCATATTCACGGAAAAGCGCCATCAGTCACTCCAGATACGAAGTTGGTTCAGAACATCGAGGGGAGGGAGTCCCTCCGTCGGTGCGCCGGATCATCACGTCAGCGGTTACGTGCCGGCCGTTCGGCCATAATCGTCTTTGAACCGAACGATGTCGTCTTCTCCAAGGTACGGGCCGTTTTGCACCTCGATGATGTGCAAGGTTTCACTGCCGAGGTTTTCCAGGCGGTGCGGCGTCTCCACTGGAATGGCCGTGCTCTGCCCCACTCGCAGATCCAGCAGCTCATCCCCTCTGGTAACACGGGCGGTCCCTGTGATCACCACCCAATGTTCGCTACGCTTGTGATGCAACTGCAAGGACAAGCGCCCACCGGGATTGACCGTCACACGCTTCACCTTATACCCGGACCCCTCTTCCAACACCGTATACGATCCCCAGGGTCGAAAGACCGTCAGATGCTCCAGATGCTCCGGGGCCCCCTGCTGCTTTAGGATCTCGACCATCTGCTTCACATCCTGCGAGCGCGACTTCGGGCAGATCAACGTCGCGTCGGGAGTATCTACGACGACCATATCCGACAAGCCGATCGTCGCCACGACCCGCCGATCGGCATAGAGCACGGAGTTGCTGCTATCCATGTCGATCACACGACCGCTCACCACGTTGCCGGCCTTGTCGCGCGGAGCCACTTCTTCCAAGCTGCTCCAATTTCCCACGTCCGACCAACCGAAGCCGACCGGAATCATCGCCGCATTAGCGGACAACTCCATGACGCCGTTGTCGATCGACACGGACGGGACCTTCTTGTACGCCGCCTCGATGTCTTTCGGATCGGCACCCGAAGCCATCAACGTATGAACCCGCTCGATCGCCTTGGCCAGCTTCGGTTGGTGCCGGCGGATTTCCTCCAGAATGGTGGCCGCCCTCCAGAGAAACATCCCGCTGTTCCAATAGTAATTGCCGTTCTTCAGATATTGGGTTGCCTTGGTGCGATTCGGCTTTTCAACAAACCGCGCCACGGAGTGGCCGGTCAGACGTCCCTTCTTGGCCAACGCGGTGCGCCGATTCGGCTGGATATAGCCGTATCCGGTCTCCGGCCTGGTCGGCTTGATCCCGAACGTCACCAAATGCCCCTTCTCGGCAAGCTGCGTACCCAACGCAACCGCCGCCTGAAACGCCTTCTCTCCCGTCACGACATGGTCCGCCGGCAACACCAACATCATGGCCTCGGGATCGCGCCGGACCAGTTCCGCCGCGACCAGCGCAATTGCCGGGGCCGTATTACGCCCGACCGGCTCCACCACATAGTTGCGCTGCAACTCGGACTTCCACTCACTCAGCTGCACGCGAATGGAATCGGCCTGACCGGGATTGGTCGAGATGATGACCTGATCGGGTTTGGCGCAGGAGAGCACACGCCGCATGGTCTGCTGGATCAGCGTTTCATCACCGATGATGCGCAGCAATTGCTTCGGGTAGAGATGCCGACTCAGCGGCCAGAAGCGGGTCCCGCTGCCTCCGGCCAAAATGACAGGATAGAGATGCGTGGTCAGATCCATGGAATTGTTCTCACTATGAACAGCACCTGCCGGTCATCGACTCACCGCGGCTCCTGCGCCGCCAGGATGAGATCGGCGATTTCGCGCACCGCCCCTTCACCACCCTTGTTCTTGCAGACGTACCGTACCGTCTTCTGAACCTGAGGAATACCGTCGGCGGGGCAAGCGGAGAACCCCACCGCCCCTAGCGCCTGCAGGTCATTCACGTCGTCGCCGATATAGGCCACCTGTTCCATGGTGAGCCCGTGCCGGGCGATGAGATCGTTGAGCACAGCCAGCTTATCGTAGGCCCCCTGGTGCACTTCGGGGATCGTCAACTTCTGGGCGCGGCGCATGACGATTTTCGTCGACTCTTGCGTGATGATCGCCGTGATCAGCCCTGCCTTTTGCAGCAGTTTGATCCCCATTCCGTCACGCGTGTGGAATTTCTTCCACTCATCGCCGGACTCGGAATAGTACATCCCGGCATCGGTCAACACGCCGTCGACATCCGTGGCAAACAGCCGGACTCCACGGAGGACTCGATGGAGAGAGCGGCGTGATTTCGTGGGAGATCCTGTTCGGCGTTTCGTGCTGGGCATGCCTGGGCTTTCGACTTGGAGGGATGTTAACAAGCCATCGCTGGAAACTCAAGATAACTCGGCTGATGGCGAGGGCCAGAAACCGGCTCGTCAAGCCGGTTCACGGCCGGCCGAACTCAGGAAAAAGACGAAACCGTCAGTAGGCATGTCGATGGATGAAGCCGCGCCAACATGTCAGCACCATGATCTTGATATCGAACCAGATCGACCAATGTTCGATGTAATACAGGTCATGCTCGATACGCTTTTCGAGCGACGTATTGCCGCGCCACCCGTTGACTTGCGCCCATCCGGTGATCCCGGCCTTCATCTTGTGCCGCAACATGTACTGCGGCAGCGTTTCTCGAAACCGGGCGATGAACTCCGGGCGCTCCGGACGAGGGCCGACGATGCTCATCTCTCCACGCAGCACGTTCCAGAATTGCGGCAACTCGTCCAGGCTGGTCCGCCGCAAAAAGGCCCCGATCGGAGTCCGACGGTCGTCGTCCGGCTGAGTCCAGACCGGCCCCGTCTCCGACTCTGCATCGACCTTCATGGAGCGAAACTTCAGCATCTCAAACGCCTGCCCATCCAGTCCCATTCGGAGTTGCCGGTAAAAGATCGGGCCGGAGGACGTGAGCTTGACCAATGCCGCCACCACACAGAGCACCGGCGCAAACAACACGAGGGCCGCGGAGGCCCCCACCACATCCAGTATCCGTTTGATCACAAGATTCCACCCGTGTAACGGCGATCCCTGCAAGGTAATCAGCGGGAGCCCCTCGAACATTTCGGCTTCCGCCCGCAGGCTGACGAACTCGCACATGGCCGGCAACGCTTTGACCTCAACCATCGTGGTGGCCAGAAACGCGAACATTTTTTCGGCCCACTGTTCGTCTTCGGGAGGGAGGCAGACAAACACGATGTCCACGCCCGACTGCACCCGTGCCTGGAGGTCGTCGTATTGGCCGATCACCGGCACGCCATGAATATGCTCGCCCACCATCCGACGATCGGCACTCAGGAAACCCTGGACCTTCACACCCAGCTCTGGATGTTCGGCGAGCGCCGCCACCACGCGCCGCCCCAATCGGCTCGTGCCGATAATGAGCGCGTGACGCTGATTGTAGCCCTGGCGGCGAAGGAACCGCAGCGCTTCCCTGAACAGCACGCGAGAGAATCCTAGCGTAATGAGGTTCAACAGCCAGAAGTACAGCAGGACCAATCTGGAGTACTCATACTGTCGCAAGAAAAAGGTCAGCGCCACCAGGATGAGGACGGACAGGGTATTCGCCTTGGCCACATCCAGAAACTCCGACAAGCGTGTCCCCATGCGCCGAGGACGGTACAAGTCGAAGGCCTGAAACGACATGCCCCAGACCGCGATGATCGGGACCACCAACAGCAGATAGGTCCGCAAAGGGGGAATCCCCTTAGGCGCAGGCTCCATGATTTCGGAGAAACGCAGGTAGTAGGCCCCGATCCAGCAGGCGCAGATCAGGCCCAGATCGATGCAGAACAGCAGACTCTTGAGAAACTGCGAGTGGCGCTTCAGCATGTTCCCTCTACAATGCAGGCCCGTGCAGAGCCGCTATGGCGAAGGCGTTGATGCGCTCCTTGAATAACCGCCGATCGAATGGCGCGACGTGGTCGCGGATGGAACGCGGATCGAACTCGGCCCGTCGGCGTTCAAACGATTCCATCGCCTGAACCAGCGACTCCGTCGAAGGCTCGAAGAAGAACACCCCGGTCGGGGCGCCGCTGCGACGTTCATGACTCGGCTGGTCACCCTGCGAGACCTCCCCAGCGTCGACCGACTGGTCTGCCGGCGGGCACACGGTCTCCAACGCGCCGCCCCGCCCGAACGCGATCACCGGTTTGCCGCAGGCCATGGTCTCCAACGGGACGATACCAAAATCCTCTTCCCCTGGAAAGAGTAAGGCCCGGCACCGTGCATAGTGCTCCCGTACGACCTCGTCCGGCTGCCACCCAAGAAACTCGATGGTAGGACCGGCCAGCTTCCGCAACCGTGCCTCCTCCTGCCCCTTGCCGATGATCTTCAGTCGCCGCCTCATACCATTACACGCCTGAATCGCGAGATCAACCCGTTTGTACGGGGCGAAGGCCGTCACCATTAGGTAAAAGTCTTCTGACCGCTCCGCGAGTCGAAAGGAATGCCAATCCACCGGCGGGTGCACCACGGCCGCAGGCCGCCCGTAATACCGCTGTACCTTTCTGGCGATGTTGTAGGAATTCGCGACAAATTGACCGACCTGTGCGGCGGACGCCACATCCCATCGTTGCAATCGGGTTCGAAATAGTTCCATGCCGACCCGCGCCGCCAATCCGGACCGTCCCCCGCCGGAATAATTCTCGAACTGATCCCACACATATCGCATGGGCGCGTGGATGTAGCAGAGGTGCTTCGCTCCCGCTGGCGAACGAATCCCCTTCGCCACGCAATGGCTGGAACTCAGGATGAGGTCGTAGGAGCCTAACCGAAACCGTTCGACCGCCGCGGGAAACAGCGGTAGGTAGTAGCGATAGAACCGTTGCGCCAACGGAAGAGACTGAATGAAACTGGTCGTGATGCGATGCCGTTCGATCGTGGGTGACACCGTCCCCTTGACGTGCAGCAGGGTGTACAGATCCGCATCGGGGAACAACTCGCAAAAGACTTCCAGGCATCGCTCGCCGCCCCGCATCCCGGTCAACCAGTCATGAACGATCGCAACGCGCATGAATTCCGTTCCTCATCTCACGCCGGTCCGCTCAGAACAGCGCGCGACGGGTAAGCGGCGACTCCTGATTCGCCTGAGCGGTTCGAGTGACGGACATAAACAGGGACATCAATAGCGCGCAGGCCGCCGCCTCCAACGTCACCCATGCGACGACCGGCCCCCACAGATTGAGATAGACGATGCACAGTGGCACCAGAAAGAGACCGGCGAGAGCGGAGAGCACATTCACCCGACAGACCGCCCGCTCCTGGTAGATCGCGATCAAGCCGGATACAAACGGCCGTTTCAGCGAACTCAGGACGATGGCCAGACTCCCCACCTTCAGCAACGACAACGCCAAGATCGCGTCGTTCGACAGCGTCGTGTGGCCGACAACCACCACGATCCCGCCCCACACACCTGCCGCCAGCGTGGCCATGGTCAGACCGGTCAGTCGCGCCGTACGCCACACCCGCACCTCCACCTCCCCGACCCGCTCGCCCGCGCCGAGTTCCGAATAGGACGTGATCAGCAACCGGGAGATCGAGGCCCAGGCCAATTCCACCACCGCGGTCGTGCGCTGCACCAATCCGTAGAGGCCGACCGCCGTCTCACCCAGCATGAGCCCTAGAATGATCAAGGGTGCTCGCACATCTACCGTAATCGCCAGTTGAGTGAGGCCGAGCCAGCGCGATTGCCGCAGCACCTCGCGATACCCGGTGCCGCCTTCGTCGTTCACGGGGAGTGCGGACGCGACCGTCGCGAGGTAGATGCAGGACATGCCGAGGCCTCCGATGGCGGCCATCACCAGCGCAGCGATGACGCCGCCCCATCCCGGGGCTTGACCAAGGAGGTACCCCCACGCCACCGGCGCGAGATAGCCACCCATCGCCAAAAACAACCGAAACCGCGAGACCGTGCCATAACGGTGAGCCGAGAGCCCGACCGCGTCGCAGGTCTCACCCAACGACTGACTCACCATCAACGCCATCCCGAGCGCCATGGCGGAAGGCGTCGCGAGAGTCCACAAACCTAACGCTGCAGGAGCGGCGACGAGGAGCATTCCGACCAGCGAGAGCAGGGCCTTCCCTCGCATGGCCCGGAGAAACGTTCCTCTGGACAGCGGCGGGACTGCTCCACCCAGCCGCAGCCAGTGTTGACTGATCCCGAAATCCGCAGCCACACCGATCAGCGATCCGGCCGCGGCTCCCATCAGAAACGACCCCAATAACGACAAGGACTGATACCCGAGGTACAGGATGAAGAGATACCGCGCACCCTGCAGCACCGCATCGGAGACAATCAAGGGTAGGGCGGCGCGTCCCAATGAAGAAGCGGCGCCCTTGGTCGTCACTGCCTGCCCTCCCCTGCGATCTCCGCACCGAGAATCTCAGCATAGGCACGGTCCATATCCGCAAGCATGCGGGGAAGCGTAAAGCGTTTCAGTCGAACCTCTCGCCCGGTCGCCGCCAACTGTTGCCTCAACGACACGTCGGCCGCCAGGCGAACCTGAGCATCCGCCGCAGCGCCGGCATCGTTCGGAGGATACAAGGCTCCCCAGCCCTCGAGCACATCTCGGTTGCCGACCACGTCGCTGGCCACAATCGGCACGCCTTGTTCCATGACCTCCAGAAGGACAAGCGGAAGTCCTTCCCACCGTGACGTAGAGATGTAGAGATCGAAGGCCCGGATCAGCCTAAAGGCATCGGGCCGAGCTCCGAGAAATAGAGCCTTGTCTTGTATCCCCAGCTTCGCGCATCGCTCTTGATAGACGATCATTTCCTGGGCAGTGCCGTCTCCGATGACAATCCACATCGCTTCCGGCAGGCGGGCAGACACCTCCGCGATCGAGTCGAACAGGAGATCGATGCCCTTGGGATATTGAAACCGACCGATCCACCCGATGACGAATTTCTGCGTGGGAATCTTCAGCTCGGCAAGCAGGAGATCCCGTTCCGCCCGGTCCGCCGAGGCGATGCCCGGTTCCTGCATGAGGCCCGAGAGGATCACTCGGGATCGTCCGACCGGGAGCCGCTGTCGCCGCGCCATCGCGCGTTCCCCGGCAGAGACATAGATAATCGCGTCGAATATGAGACGGCAAAACGCCTCGAAGCACCAGCCGGACACATAGCGATATCCGCGATTGAACGCATAATGCGGCCCGTGGGGTTGATAGATGACCGGAATACGCACCAGTATCTTGACGCACACGGCAAAAAACGCGGCTCCCCGTCCATGGGCATGCATCGGAACCGGCTCCCGGAGAAGCTCTTTTAGGAGCTGCCACATGGAGGACACGTTCGGTCGGCGCATGGGGAGTGCCGACACATCAATGCCCATCCGACGCCAAATCTCGACATACGGCTTTTCATCGGAGCAAAAGATGCGCACCTTCTTGCCCCGGCTGAGCTGGTGCTTGGTCAACAACGTGATGTAGGCAGGCCCGCCCCCGAGGCCCGCGGTCGCTGTGACATGCGCAATCTTACCGGGAAGCCAGTGTCGAAGCGCCACCGCGCACAGCCCCAGCAATAGACCGGCGAACAGCGACCAATGGAGCAGAAGATTGTCGGTGAACATCTCCTCCCCGGACAAATTGGCACCGAAAAACGGAGGCCAGAAACAGAGCAGCGCCCACGCCAATCCGATCCTGGCAGGATCTTGCCGGATGACGCGCGGAATCATCATGCCCAGCACCCCTTCCCACAGCAACCATGCGTAGAGCAGGATCAAGGCAACAAATGGCGCCAAGCCGCCCTTCACAAGAATGTCGAGCAGGAGGCTATGAGCGGTCTGAAATTGAACATTCGTTTTCGTATAGGGTAGCTCCAACACCCGTTCGACAAAAACCTTTCGATCGTAACCCACCCCGATCAACATGGCCGACGGATGCGCCTGCAAATAGTGGAGGACTTGCTCCCAGAGCCACAACCGCGTCTGAAGGTTGCGCAGAACCACGCGCGTCTCGGCCGGCTGATCTTCCGGTGACACGGCGTAGTCGCCGGCCATCGTATGCGCGCTTTGAACGGTCTCGCTTACACGATCCAGTGTGGGGATAAACGGCTTCCAGAAGGCATGACCGATCAGGAGTGCACAGACGGGGACGCTCAGACTGAGCAAGAACCATCGTCTCGCGCCGGAGGGTACGGCCTGCCGTGGATTGACGAGCGCCATGAGGACCAGAATGATGAGACATCCGGCCATCAACAAGAAACTGGCGCGGGACCCGGTAAAGAGAATCCCCATGATCGCCAACGGGGCAAGGACCACACACTGACCGATCGCATAGCGAGCCGGAACAATGCCTTCCCAGCCTCGGAATAACGCCATCACCAGACTGAAGACGAGGATGAGCACGAGATACATGCCGTAGGCGCCCTGGCTCACCGTATCTGTGCGCACCTGCAGTCCGTCACGGGTCCAGACTTCCCCCAACATTCCCAGCGCTTGGAACTCGGGGGAGGATCCCACGTACTGTTGCGTCAAATCCAATCCGATACCATGGCGTAAGCGATACAGCGAATAGAGCAGCGTCGCGCAGGCCGTCAGAGGTACCAGCCAACTCACCACCTTCACCACGGTCAGTCCGGTGCGTATGGCCAGGAGCGACGCGAACGGCAGGGGCGCCAGATACAACGACCATTTGACCAGCAGCAGCCAGCCACTCGATTGAAATGAGCCGGCGCGCAGATTGTTCATCGCCAAACTGAATGCCAGCCCACCCACAAGGAGGCCGACGAGAAACATGGGAATGTTCCATGATTGCCATTCAGCCACATAGAGGCCACGAAGGCTCTTGCGGAGAGGCGCGACCATGACAAGGGCGATCCAACACCAGCTGAGCAGCAGGAGGATCACCACCGGATGGATCACCAAGCCGGGCGCCAGCTGGATCTTGAACACGAGGGGGGACAGGAGAAGTCCCCCGATCAACCATAATCCGATTCGATCCCACATGACTGCTGCTTCCACCAGACCACCCGAGAACATCTCACGCCTCCGGCTACCGAAGCTCCGGATGCAGGCTGAGCGAAGACTCCGCCGAACCGTCCCGAAACGAAGGACCTATGCCAGAAGCCTTTGAATCAGCGTACTCGTCTGTTGCGCGGCCTTATCCCAGTCGTACCGGGTCGCAAGGGCCCGACCATGGTCGATATACCGACGTCTCAATTCTCGATCGGTGACCATCTGAAAGATGGTCCTCGCAATGTCGTCGACATTGTATGGATCGCAATACAACGCCGAGTCTCCATACACCTCCGGCAACCCCCCCACTCGGGAGAGGACAATCGGGCATCCTGAGGCGGCCGCTTCCAATGCAGGAAGGCCAAAACTTTCATAGAGCGAGGGCATGATGAGCGCGTCGGCGTGCGCGTAGAATCGTCTGAGCAACTCATGGTCATGATCGATCTCGCCGATGCATGTGACACGCCCGTGCATCAAGGAGAGTTGCTCATTCGCCAATGCGTCTCCCGTGATGAATCCCTTGTCCCGGCCGATAATGACGAGATCGTGCGGAATCTTCTGCAACAGTCGATCGAACGCCTCCAGAAGCCGCGAGAGGTTTTTATGAGGTTTGACGCTGCCGACGAACAGCAGGTACGGTGTCGAATGGGGAGCAGCACCAGGCACGAACTCCAACCAGGAGGAATCCACTCCGTTGTGCACGACCGTGACGTCCTGTGTTCCGGCCGGACAATATTTCAGAAGTTGGTCTTTGGCGAAGCGTGAGACACAGAGAATGCCGGCAGCCTTGGATCGTACCGCTCGAAACATGACACGCGAGTACAGTCGTCGATGCCACCCTTTGACGAATTGCGGCATGGCGAGATGAAACGTGTCATGAACCGTGACGAGCAGGCGCCCCCGGAATAACAGGGGAATATTGTAATGCGGTGACCAGTAGAGATCTGTGTTCGATGGGATCTTGAACGCAAGTTCCCCCTGCTCCCGCAAGGAATAGATGGGAGCCTCACATTCGACAAGGGTCACACCAGGTCGTTGCGCCCACTCAAACCGTCTCAGTATCTCCGTTCTCCCCAACAGACACAGGTCGAGGGACGGCAATGCGCGCCATACCCGCGGCACCAGGTGACGAAGATAGGTGCCGATTCCCGCACTCAACACCATGCGCATGTCTATGGTCAGGAGTGGGCGTGAAATATCGGTACTCCGCATTTCACTGTGAAAAAGCCAGATCCAGCAGGCTGCGGACGCGGTATTTCCAATCGGCCTGCTGCGCGTAACGTTCGTATTCTGCGCGACGAGGCGGCTCAGCCACGCTGAGTTCGATCGCAGCGGAGAATTCTGCCGCCGAGTCGCACAATCTCGCCGGACTCTGCAGCCGCTCCAGCTCCCGCCAACGGGTCGCCACGACAGGAAGCCCTGCCGCGAGATATTCATAGAGCTTCAAGGGATGAATGCTATGCACCAATGTCGGGTGATTCTGCACATCGAAGGGAATCAACCCGACATCCGCCGCCCGCAAATATTCCGGCAACCGTGCAAACGGCCGGGGTCCAAACAAATGCAGATTGGCCGCCGGCGCAAACCTGGCATGGGCATGGGGAGTTCCCCCGATGAGGACGAACGAGATACCCGGCAATGCCGCCACCACACGATTCAACAGCGCGTAGTCGAACCAGGCATCCATATACCCTGCATACACGGCGATAGGCCGAGGGAGTGCGACGTATTCGGATGGGACGGGAACTCCAGGCGCGGCGAAATGGGAAAAATTGACGCCATTCGGCAAATGCGCCATCCGGCGAGGCTTCAGACTTTCCACATAATCCTTCAGAGTTTCCGCGCTGTACACCACCAAGTCGGCGGCGGCGGCCAGATCACGTTCAGCGGCCCGGGCGGCGGGCGTCGTGCGTCCGAATCCGGAAGTGTTGTCGGCCACTCGAAACACCGTCCGCGCGCGAGCGATGCAAGAAAGCCACGACAGATGTTTCGGACTATCGCAGTAGAGCAGCTCGACCGTGCCGAAGCCGTGGTTGCGCACCACCTTCCCGACAGAAGGCCAGGTCAGATGAGCCCAACCCCGTTCAAGCGCCTGACTCCGCAGCAAGGGCTCATTCCTCGGTGTGGCCAGTGCCCCCGGAACATAGGCCCAGAGCTTGTTGTCGAGATCCCACATGCCCCGGCTTCGATACAGCTGGAACTTGCCGGCCAACTCCTTCCGCGCAGGCCCTAAGAAATGCAGCGGAGAAATGGGGTCCGACACGAACCCAACCCTCCATCCGGCGTCTACGAAGCCCCGCGCCAGATGGTGACTCCCCACCTGAAACGGAGTGGTCCAGTAGTTCGCGCAGGCCATCAGCACGCTCTGCGTCGAATGCCCCTGTCCCACTTATTTGACCGCCTGAATGCAAAGAAACCACCCGAATCTGGCGGGGACCATCTGCGTCAGCCAGGCCGGCAACCGCAGCCTGTCGTACGGCGTCATCACCGGCGTCACACTGAGCTGAGCAAACTGCGCATACAACTCTCGCACCTCTCGGATCGTATAGGCCTTGGTGCCCGGACTCTCCATGTGGTGGGCGACCACATGCGCCAGGGTTCGGTCGGGCCGCCCCCGGAGCACACCATACTTCACCCATAACTTGAAGGCGACCAGCGAATGCCTGCCGTACAACATGCCGATGAACCGGCCGTTCGGCTTCAGCACTCGCCGGACCTCAGCCATGATGCGCTCGGGATGGTCCGCATGGTGAATGACGCCCCAGGAATAGACCAAATCGAACGACTGCTCGGGGAAGGGAAGGATCTCGGCATCGATCCGTTGCAGGTGGCTGGTCAGTCCATACAAGGCCAATCGCGCGCGCGTGACCTCGATCGCCCGCTCGGTTAAGTCCACCCCGTGGCACTCCAAACCGGCGCGCGCCCATTGCAGGTGATCGGTCCCGGCACCCACTCCAATTTCCAAGAGACGTTGACCATGGTAGCGGGTGAATTGTGCGACGGAGTGGATGAACGGTTCCAGCTCATAGCGGTAGGATTCGATCCGTTCGAACCATTCGCGGCTGAGCTCCGGCGCCTCACCCACGATAGGACGCGCGGTACCGCACGCCTCCCGGTTCCAATACCGGCGCACGTCTTCGTTATCGTCTTGTGCCGTCGATCGCTGCATAGATTCTCTTCGAGCCTTCCCCGCTCATACCGCGGCGTTGAACCGATTCACGACAACTGCCCCCGCGCGAGGAACCCCAGATGTCCCGGTGTGATGCCCCGCGACACTGCCACGCGCGTCGCGGACAGCCGCTGGCCCGTCTTAGTGGTGACGCCCTCTTTCGAAACTGCCGAGTCACGCGGCGAGGTCCGCGGCTCGACGATGAAGTCGAACCATGTTTGCGGACGCCGCCGAGTCGGTGGGGCGGCCGGACCGGAGGGGCGAACCCGCCGGCCGAAGGCCCGTCGCAGCCGTGAATCGGCAAGTGCGGCAGAAGTGCTCATGACTAATGCGGGCTAGGTACCTTTCTGTCGAGAGGCGTCGCAGAGCGCTGCCCAGAACGCCGCCTTGACGACCGACGCATCATGCCGTGCCACCGCGACCTCTCGGGCCCGTCGGCCGAGTTGCTCCCGGAGGGCTTCATCCCGCATGAGCGTTCGAATAGCCGACATGACCGGTTCTTCACCGCGAGTCGCGACGACATATCCCCAGCCTTCTCGTGTCGCATAACGCGCGGTCGCCACGTCGCCGGGAGCATACACGAGAATCGGGGTTCCTGAAATCATATATGCCGGCGCCTTCGTCGGTAGGGACAGCCTGATGTACCGGGCGCTTCGCCTATCGAAGTTATAGGGCAAGACCAACAGATCCGTTCCGGCCAGCAGCCGCGCGATCGATTCCGGATCGGGCGGACCTTCGACGCGGACGGCCGGGGAAGACAGGTCGTGAAGATATGCGGATTCCTGCGTCGGGGAATGAATCCGGAGTTGCACGTCGAATCCGTCGGCCGACAACCGCGCCACGGCACGAGCGATGTCTCTCAGACTTTCCCGCTGTCCGTCCGGCACGATCGATCCCACATACCGCAGAACAAACGGGATGCCCGCCTTCCAATCGGCCCGAGAATCCGGCAACCACCGTTCGATGTCGAGCGCGTTCTGAAACGGCAGAAAGGAATAGCCATAGCGCCGTCGATATTCTTCGCACATTTGCTCGCAAATGGCGAACCTGGCCGTGGCTTCACGGAGCGTCGCCTTCAATTCGCGACGCAACATGGGTCCTACGACCGGCCCCAATAGACCGCCGGTGTGCAGCACCGCCGGCCAATCATCCATCATATGCACTACCAGGGGAATCGCCCATCGCTTCGCAAGCTGCCGCGTGAGATCCACCTGCTCCAGAGAACCCAGAAACCCGTAGAGGAGCGTCGGCTGAAAGTCATTCACCCACGCCGTCAGTGCGCTCGTGAGATAGGCACGCTTGGGCGCGCTATCACCGATGACGCGTCTGGCCATCTCAATGGAGGACGTGCCTGCAGACACACCTTGGACACCGGCGGACACCGGCGTTCCGGCGGAGCGACGTTTGAAACGCCCGTACGATCGTCTGAGCAGCGAGAAGGGCCATACCCAGCGAATTTCCTGCTCGGTCAGTCGATAAAAGTTACGGCAGACCGTTCGATCCACCGGAGTCGCATCATCGTGCAGATTGGCGAGTCGATCAGCCGGCCAGCCGCGGAACAGATTGGTCAACGTGATGCCGCCGCCGGTCACGAGATTGAAGTTGTTGCCCGTCACCACCAGGATGCGAGGAAGGTCCTGCATCACGCGGTTCTCTCTTCAATCGGAGAAAGCAGAAACATCCAGTCGGCGGACCAGGAAAACGG
>Ga0268299_1003135_pt1 | contig 16405 bp, 18 predicted proteins | sample NOBtaG_FD_193484 | JGI IMG/M metagenome (GOLD analysis project Ga0268299, IMG submission 193484) | Activated sludge microbial communities from bioreactor in Nijmegen, Gelderland, Netherland - NOB reactor | ecosystem: Engineered > Bioreactor > Aerobic > Activated sludge | place: Netherlands...
ACATAGCGTCCGTAGGGGTGTCAAAGCGCTATTTTCGCGGCGCTCAGACCGCGTGGGTCCACGACGCGAGCAGCGCGGGAAGCGCCGTCAGGTCCTGGAGGACCCAGGCGGCGCCGGCACCGAAGAGTTTGTCCTCGTTGCCCTCGCCGCCGAGGACGCCGATCGTGAGGATGTCGGCGGCGGCGGCGGCCCGCATGTCGTTCGGGCTGTCCCCGACCGCGAGGGCGGCGCTCGGCGGGATCCCGAAACGACGGAGCACCTCCCGGTGCATGTCGGGCGCGGGCTTCGGCGGAAAGACCGTCGATCGGCCGAGGATCGCGCCGAAGCGCTCGGCGGCGCCGAGGCGGGCGAGCGCGGCGCGGATCGGCGCCTCGCCGTTCGCGCTCACGATCGCGAGCGCGATCCCACGGTCGGCGGCGAGCTCGAGGAGCGCCGGCACGCCGGCGAGCCACTGGGTCCGTGCGGCCCCGGCGTGCTCGTAGCGGTCCAGCGCGGCGAGGGCGCGGTCGCGGATCAGGTCGGCGTGGGCGCGCGAGGTGGCCGCGGCGAGCGCCTCGTCGAGCGCGACGAACAGCCCGAACGCGTAGGAGCGTCGCGTCACGTGTTCCGGATCGAGACCCTGCGCCCGATAGATGTCCATCACCTCGACGCGCGCCGACTGCCAATCGACCCAGCGTCCGAGGTCGGTGAGCGTGTGATCGAAGTCGAAAATCCAGGCGCGGACCGCGCGCGGCTCGGGCTGTCTCATGGTTCACGCGTCCGGCCGAGCGTCACGAGCAGATCCTCGTGCAGCTCGAACCACACCTGGTGCAGCGAATCGACACGCGGGCTCGCGACGAAGCGCGCGTCGCCGGTCGCGATCGCCGCGGCGGCATCGGCGATGCGGCGCGGATACGGCGCACAGCGCGGCACCGTGCGTGCCACGTCGAACGCGACGCCGCCGGCCGTCGCCGCGACCGTCAGCACGGCATCCCGAGCCGCGGGCTTGCCGGCGTCGGGCGCGAGCTGCCACGCGCTGATCGCCCGCTTCAGCGCGCGATCGGCGGCGAGGAAGCGCTCGTAGATCGTGGCGAGGCCGGGGCGGTCGATCACCTCGGCGGCGAGCGCGCGTCCGAGCGCGGCGCGACCGGGCTCGGTGAGCGCGAAGCTGCCGGGGGCCGTCGCGACGGGGGCAACCACGCCGTTGGCGACGAACGCCTCCAGGCATTCGCGAGCGACGCCGACCTCGCAGCCGGCCGCCCGCGCGACGCGCGCCGCGTCGGCGCGCCCGCATACGCGGAGCGCCATCGATACGGCCACCTCGACCGACGCGTCCATGCGGGGCGTTCTTCCGTCGCCGTGCGGGCCTGTCAATCCGCGCTCGGCAGATACGCCCACATCCACCATTCGTGCGCATGGGCCCGGATGAACGGCGCGAGCGCGTCGAGCACGGCCGGCATCGTGATCGTCCCCGCGGCGACCCGCGGCCCCATCCGCAGCGTGAACCCGCGGCCGTCGCGCGTCACGGCGAGCGTCTGGACCGGACTCGACGCGATCCGCGCCAGCGTCGGCAGTCCCGCCGCGACCCGGACCGCTTCGCCGAAGAGGCGGCACGGCTCCGCGCGCCCGACGGTGTCGCCCGGCACGTCGGCGAGCAGGTACAGCGACCTTCCCGATCGCAGATGCGACCGCACCCGCAGCATCGACTCGCCGTCGGTGCCGAAGAACGGCCGTCCCGCGCGGGCTTCGGTCCACGCGACCTTCGCCGCGGCGAAGCGGCGCTTCGGGTCGGGCAACGGATTGGCGGGGTCGAGCCCGCGCGCGATCAGCGCCAACGCGGGCACCATCGTCGTCAGGTGGAGATAGCCGAGCACGGGACTTCCGAGATGGAGGCCGACGTAGAGCACGGCCTCGTCCGCGAGCGCCGCGCGCGCCGACGGGCCGAACGCCGCGGCGAGGTCGGCCGCGGGACGGCGCATGAAGTACGCCGCGTCCGCTTCCTCGTAGGCCTCGGAGCGCAGACAGCGCCGATGGAGCCGGCGCGCGGCGTCCGGTGCGAGCCCGAGCCAGCGCTGCATCCGCTGCTCCGCGGACGCCCGGCGCAGCGGATCGCGGCGCGCTTCGACGGCCGCCACGAGCGCCGCGTATGCGTCGGCGAACCGGCGCGTGGCCGCCGCGAGCGGCAAGAGCCGCGCGTATCGCACGCGTTCCCAGGACACGGAACGACTCAGCCGGAGCGCCGGTCGAAGGCGCGCACGCCCGCGATCACGGCCGCTTGCTCGCGGTCCCGCAGCCCGGGATGCAGCGGCAGCAACAAGAGACTTCGCCAGAGCGCATCCGTGACGGGGACCGCGGCCGTGGCGTCGCGATAGACCTCGTGGTGGTGCAACGGCCGGTAGTGGACGCCGGTCACGATCCCGCGGCGCGCGAGATGGCGAGCGAGCGCGGCGCGCGCCCGCACGCGCACCGGATAGGAGTAGTGCGCGCTCGTCGCCCACGGTTGGACGCGCGGCACCTCGAGCCAGGGAAGATCCGCGAAGGCGTCCGCATAGCGCGCCGCCATGACGCGCCGGCGCCGGTTCAACGCCGCGAGCTTGGTCAGCTGCACGAGCCCGATCGCCGCCGCGAGGTCGTGCATCGCCGCTTTGTAGCCGACCTCGCGCACGTCGTACCGCCACCGCGGGCTGCCCGCGCCCCCGCGGCCGCGCCACGTATCGCGCGACATGCCGAGCGCGCGGAGCCGTCGGAGGCGCGCGGCGTCGCCCGCGGACGCGCACGTGATCGCCCCGCCCTCCCCGGTCGTCAGGTTCTTGGCCGCGTGGAACGAGAAGCAGGTCAGCCGGGAGAGCGATCCGACCGCACGCCCGCGATACGCGGCCCCGACCGCGTGCGCGGCATCCTCGATCACCTCGAGCCCCGCGGATGCGGCGACGGCGTGGATCTCATCCATGGAACACGGATGGCCGGCGTAGTGCACCGGAATGACCGCACGGGTGCGCGGCCCGACCTTCCGCGCGACGTCCGCCGGATCGAGCGTCAACGTGTCCGGGGCGACGTCGGCGAACACCACCCGAGCACCGGTGTAGCGGACGGCATGCGCGGTCGCGACGAAGGTCAATGCCGGCACGATCACCTCGTCGCCGGCGCGGAGGCCGAGCAGCGTGGTCGCGAGATGCAGCGCCGCGGTCCCGGAGCTCGTGGCGACGCAATGGCGCGCCCCCACCCGCGCGGCGAAGCGGCGCTCGAAGCGCGCGGTCAGCGGACCGAGACCGAGCCATCCGCTCCGGAGGGCGGCGGCGACCGCACGCGCCTCCGCGCTCCCGACCGACGGACGTGAGAGCTCGATGACCCGGCGCCGCGCCATGCCGAGGGCAAGACGTCGGGCGGCGCCGATTCTTTCGCGGGCGCGACGCGGTGGAGGCGGCCGTCACTTGCGCGTGCCGGGAGGCGAGCCCGCCGGCTCGGGAGACGAGCCCGATGGCTCGACCTTCCGCGCGCCCGAGCGCTCGCGCATGACCTCGCTCGCGCGCTCCATCTCGCCGGTCTCGCCCCGGCGGGCGGCGGCGCCGAACTGCGCGGCGATCGCCTGCATGACGGCGGCCTCGGCGGGGTCGAGCGCGGTCGCGATGGTCGCGAGCTCCTGCATCGCGGCGGCAATCGCCTGCATCGCGGCGGGGACGTCGCCGCGCGCCCGGAGTGCCAGCGCCCGCGCGAGTCCCTCGCGGACCGCGCCGAGCCGCGGCGCCGCCGCCGGCCCGACGACGACGGCGAGCTCGTCGAGACGGCCGAGCAGCATCTCGAGAGCCGGCGGTGGCTCGTGCTCGTGGCTCATGGTACTGGCCCGCCCATGCCACTCTTCGTGATGATCGGCCACGACGCCCCGGACTCGAAGGAGAAGCGCCCGCTCCACCGTCCGGCCCACCTCGCGCACCTCCGTCCGCACGCCGAAGCCGGGCGCGTGCCGCTCGCCGGCCCGTTCACGGACGGCAGCGGCAGCATGATCGTTCTCGAAGCCGACTCGCTCGAAGCCGCGTGGGCCATCGTGTCGCGTGATCCCTTCGTCGTGAACGGCATCTACAACCGCGTCGAGCTGAAGCCCTTCCTCCGGGTTTTCCCGGAGAGCCCGCCGAGCCAATAGCGCTCGGCCTCGACGACGAGGTCGGCGATCAACCGGTCGACCTCCGTTTTGCCGAGCTCGGCTTGCTGCCACTGCCGGACGTGCGGCAGTGGGTAGTCGAAGCAGACGCCGTCGAGCTCCCACGCGAGGAACGCGAGCAAGTCGTCGCGCGCCTCCGGTGACGCGGCAATTTCGGAGGGCGGCACCACACGGACGCCGCGTCCACGGCGGAACTCGTCCCAATCGGCGAAGAACTCGTCGTCGACGCGCTCCCCGTTCTCGACCTGGAAGATCGACGCGGTCGCGTACGCGACGGCGCGCGGCAGCGAGAGGCCGAGCGTCGCGGCCGGATCGCAGAGATAGCAGAGCGTCGGGTCGTGGTGCGGATCCTCGTCGGCGTCGCGCTCTTCGAGCAGGAAGGCCTCCGTGTACTCGATGGACTGCCACGCGCGACGGAAGCGCGGCCGCTCGAGCACGTCGGCGGCCGCCGTCCTGGCCTCCCCGAGCGCGGCACGCGCCCGCTTGATCGCGAGCTCGTCGCCGACACGCACCGCGCGGAGCCACTGCCGTCGCCACGCCTGAAAGGCGCCGATGCGCGCCGCGACGTCGCCGCTCGGCGTCGCCCCGGCCCACACCGGCGGCTGGAGGGTCGCGATCGGCGTGAGCGGCGGTCTAGTCATTCTGTCCGGTGGGTGCCCGCCGGATCATCCCGTCACCGGCGGGCCGCTGCGGCGAGAGCGGCAGCTTGCCGGCCGGGTTCGCCATGACCGGCTGCTCGACGGCATCGGCGAGACACGCCTGCACTTCCGGGGTCGTGATGCCGAGCGTCCGCGCGACGTCGGCGGGGCTCGAGCCCCGGCCCGAGAGCTCCTTCACGCGCGCGCAGTCGAGCGCGAGCGCCGGCGCGCTCGTCGAGAGCACCCCAAGCATCGGCATCGCGAGTGCCAGCACCGTCATCGTCGTCGTCCGCATGGTCGTCTCCTTTGCGCGGCATCTTATTGCACCGCCGCAGCGGTGTACCAGCGGCTTCCCGGGGGACGACGGCTATCGGCCGCCGAAAGCCTCGTGCTAGAAGTCGTCGCCGTGACGCACGACCGCGCGATCTACGCCGAACGTCGCCGTGCCTTCATGAGCAAGATGGAGCGCGGCGTCGCCGTCTTCCGCGCCGCGCCGATTTCCGTCCGGTCGCACGACGTCGACTATCCCTACCGGCAGGACAACGACCTCCTCTACCTGACGGGCTTCCACGAGCCCGAAGCGACCTGCGTCCTCGCGCCCGGCACCGAGTTTCCGTTCACCCTGTTCGTCCGGCCGCGCGACAAGGACAAGGAGATCTGGAACGGCATCCGCGCCGGCGTCGACGGCGCCAAGAACGCCTTCCGCGCGGACGCCGCCTACCCGATCGAGGAGCTGGCGGAGCGGCTCCCGAAGCTGATCGAGCACGCGCCCGTACTGTACTTCGCGCCCGGCCGCGATGCCGCCTTCAATGCGCGCATGATGGACCTCTTCGCGTGGGCGCGCGACAACCGCGCGCGCAGCGGCGCGGGTCCCCGCGGCGTCCTCGACCCGGGAACGATCCTCCACGAAATGCGGCTCTTCAAAGCTCCCGAGGAGATCGCGGCGATGGAGCGCGCGATCGCGATCGCCGCCGAGGCCCACGTGACCGCCATGAGCACCACGCGTCCGGGCCAGTTCGAGTACGAAATCGAGGCGCTGATCGACTACACGTTCCGCCGCCGGGGGGCCGCAGGGCCGGCCTACCCGTCGATCGTCGCGTCCGGGGCGAACGCCACCATCCTCCACTACGTCGAGAACGACCGGCGCATGGACGACGGCGACCTGCTCCTGATCGACGCGGGGGCCGAGTGGGGCGGCTACTGCGCCGACGTCACGCGGACGTTCCCCGTCGGCCGGCGCTACTCCGACCGGCAGCGTGCGCTCTACGAGGTCGTACTCGCCGCCGAGGAAGCCGCGATCGCCGAGGTGCGTCCCGACGTCTCCTTCGACGCGCCCCACAAGAAGGCGCTGGAGGTGCTCGTCGACGGCCTGCTCGAGCACGGGCTGCTCACGGGCACGCGCGACGCCGCGCTCGAGAGCGGCAGCTACCGCACGTTCTTCATGCACCGCACGAGCCACTGGCTCGGCATGGACGTGCACGACGTCGGCGTCTACCACGTCGGGGACGGCCCGCGCGCGCTCGCTCCCGGCATGGTGCTCACGATCGAGCCGGGGCTCTACGTGCCCGCCGACCTCGAGACCGTCGATCCCGGGTGGCGCGGCATCGGCATTCGCATCGAGGACGACGTGCTCGTGACCGAGAACGGCCGGCGCGTGTTGTCGGAGGCGGTCCCGAAGGCCGTGGCCGACATCGAGGCTCTACGCGGCTAGGCCCGGTGGGGCCGTGCGACTAGTCCCGGGTCGGGCCGGGCGAGTGGCCGCGCTCGTCGCCGTCGCGTTCGCCGTGCGCCTCGGATGGGGGCTCGCGGCCGGCGTCACACCCGTCCAGCTCGACGATGCGGGTTGGTACCATGCGACGGCGACGGCACTCGCGCGCGGCAGCGGGTACCTGAGTCCGTTCACGTCCCATCCGACCGCCGCGTGGCCGCCGGGCTACCCGTTGCTCCTGTCCATCGCGTATCGGGTCGCGGGGGCGGTGCCGGCGACGGCCGTCGTCCTGAACGCCGTGTTCGGCGCGCTCACGTGCGTCCTCGTGTGGCGCCTCGGACTCCGGCTCGCCGGCCCCACCACGGCGGCGTTCGCGACGGCGCTCCTCGCGGCGTTTCCGAGTCACGTGTTCTTCTCGGCACTCGTCCTCAGCGAGACGCTGTTCACGTGCCTGGTCCTCGGGCTGATGCTCGTCGCGACACGGCTCGTGGACGCCCGCGACGAGCGCGCCCTCGCGTGGCTGCTCTGGGGCGTCGGCGCGGGCGTGGCCGCGCTCGTTCGCGCCGAGGCGATGCTCCTCGCGCTGGTGCCGGCCGCGGCGCTCGTGACGGTCGGTCGCGGCCGCAGCGCGCCGCGCATCGCGCTCGCCGCGCTCCTCGGGCTCGCGCTCACGCTCGCGCCGTGGACGCTCCGGAATGCGCGCGTCTTCGGCGCCTTCGTCCCGACCAGCACGGGCTTCGGGCGGACGTTCTGGATCGGTCACAACCCCGATGCCGACGGCGGCATGAGCCGGACCATCCAGCTCCGCATGACGGAAGCGATCGCGGCCGCGAACCTGCCGCCGACGCCGGAAGGCGAGATCGCGACGGATCGACTCCTCCGCCGGCAAGCGTTCGCATTCATGCTCGCGCATCCGCTCCGCGAGCTGGCCCTCACGCCGGCGCGGACGTACCACCTCTTCCGCGGCGATCACGTGTGGCAGGAGTGGTACGAGCCGGGAACGCCCCGCGTGCTCCCCTCCCCGGCCGCGCGTCGTGCGCTCGGCGTCGCGGGCAACGCCTACTATCTCCTCGTGGGCTGCCTCGCGCTCGCCGGCCTCTGGCTCCGCGGCGGTCCGACGGCGGCCGGGTGGCGCGTCGTCGACGTCTGGATGCTGACGTGGATCGCGATCTTCACCGCGATCTACGGCGACCCACGCTTTCACCAGGTCCTCATCCCTCCGGCGTGCATCCTCGCCGCCGTGACGCTCGCCCGGCTGACGGGCGGCCGCGACCCGCATGACGGCGCGACGTCCGTCGCCTGAGCCGAGCGCGGCCCGCGTGCTGCTCGCGGGCAGCGGGGCGGTCGCCGTCGTGGTCGCGCTCGCGAGCGTCGCGGCGCTCGTCCGGACGTCCGAGGTCGCCCGCCTCCGCGACCTCCGCCTGCTCGCCCGCGGCCGCACGTTGCTCGACGCGGCGGCGCCGGAGCTGCTCGCGCGCCTGCCGGAGATCCTGCACGTGCCGTTCGATCTCGAACGTCGGGCCTCGCTCGCGACGTTCGCGGCGCTCGCGATCGCCGCCCATCTGGTGCTCGCCTGGGCCTGCGCCGCCGTGATCGCGCCGTTGGCGCTGCCGTGGGGCCGCCGCATGGCCGCCGATGCGCGACGGCCCGCCGCCTATCCGCTCGCGGTGATCGCGCTCTCCCTGCTGCCGCTCGTGCTCCATCGCCTGAGCCTCTGGATGACGGCGCCCACGGTCGTGCTCGTCGGCGCGAGCATCGTCGCGACCGGGCTCGCGTGGCTCGTCGCGACGCGCGTCGCGGGCTCGCGGGCCGCGGCGGCGCGCATCGTCGCACTGGCGACGGCGCTCACCGCGGCCGGCGTCGCGGCCGCGCTCACCGGGATCGCGGCGCACGCCGCCCGCGCCCGGCCGAACGTCGCGGGACCGTTGCCGCCGCCCGCGACGCCGAACGTCGTGCTGATCTCGATCGACACGCTCCGCCCGGATCACCTCGGTGGCTACGGCTATCCGCGCGACACGAGCCCCGCGCTCGACGCGCTCGCCGCCGCCGGCGCGCGCTTCACGACCGCCGTATCGCCCACGTCGTGGACGCTCCCCGCGCACGCCACGCTCCTGACCGCGTTGCCGCCGGAGGTGCACGGCATCGTCGACGACGGCCTCCGCCTCGGCGCCGCCACCGTCACGCTCGCCGAGATCCTGCGCGCTCGCGGCTATGCGACGGCGGGCTTCGTGTCCGGTCCGTACCTCGATGCCGGCTACGGCTTCGCGCGCGGGTTCGACCACTACGACGACTGGAGCGCCGTCCGGCTGTCGCGTCCGGCGGTGCACCGCGCCCGCACCTCCCCCGCGCTCTTCGGCGCCGTCGAGCAGTGGCTCGGCGAATGGCAGGACGGACCGGCACCGCGCCGGCCGTTCTTCGCCTTCATCCACGCCTGGGACGTCCACTACGACTTCGACCCGCCGCCGCCCTACGACACGCTCTTCGATCCCGACTACGCCGGGACGGTCGACGGTCTCGACTTCGAAACCAGCGGTGCCGTGCACGCCGGCATGCCGGCACGCGACCTCGCGCACGTGGTCGCGCTCTACGACGGCGAGATCCGCTACGTCGACGACTGGATCGGCCGGCTCGTCGCGAGCCTCGGGCGGCGCGCGCTGCTCGACGACACCATCGTCGTCGTCACGTCGGACCACGGCGAGGAGTTCTTCGAGCACGGCATGAAGGGCCACCGGAACGCGCTCTACGAGGAAAGCATCCGCGTACCGCTGATCATCCGCCATCCGGCGCGGATCCGCGCCGGGACCGTCGTGGATCGCCAGGTACGCCTGATGGACGTCGCTCCCACGATCCTCGACCTCACCGCCACGCCTCTCCCGCCCACGTTCGGCCTGCCGCCGAGCACCGGGGCATACGCCGGACGGAGCCTCGTCCCGCTGCTCGACGGCCGCGACGCAAACGCGTCCTCGCCGCCGTCGTTCGCGAGCCTCCAGCCGCACGCGCAGTCCGCGATCCGCCACGAGACACGGAAGCTCATCCTGACGCCGTTCGCCGCGACCACGGAGCAGCTGTTCGACCTCGGCACGGATCCCGGCGAGCGCGCCAATCTCGCCGCCGCCGATCCGACATCCCGCAACGCGCTTCGGGGCGAGCTCGCGGCCTGGCACGACGCCGCCCGCGCCGCCGCTCAAAACGCCGAAGCCGCCACCATGAGTGAGGACCACGAGGCCGCGCTCCGCGCCCTCGGCTACATCGAATGACGGATCAGCGCGGGGTCGCCGCGAGCGCGTAGCGGGCGAGCATCCGGGTTCCGAATCCGACCCCGCCGCGCGGCGCGTTCGGGATGTCCCGATCCGTGAAGCCGACGCCTGCGATGTCGAGGTGGGCCCAGGGGAGCCCGCCCACGAACTCTTCGAGGAAGAGTCCCGCGTGGATGGCGCCGCCGTAGCCGCCCGCCGCGACGTTCGCGAGATCGGCGACGGCGCTGTCGAGGTCGGCCCGGTAGTCGCGGACGAGCGGAAGCTCCCAGCACCGCTCGCCGCCCTGTTTGCCCGCGGCCGTCAGCGCGGCAACGAGCGCGCGGTCGTTCCCCATGATGCCGGCGATGCGGTTCCCGAGCGCGCTCCGGACGGCGCCGGTCAGGGTCGCGATGTCGACGATCACGTCGGGCTTGTCGCCGACGGCGATCGTGAGCGCGTCGGCGAGGACGAGCCGCCCTTCCGCGTCCGTGTTGAGGACCTCGATGGTCTTCCCGGCCGGCGTCGTCAGGATGTCGCCGGGCTTGATCGCCGACCCGCCCGGCATGTTCTCGCTCATCGGGACGTAGGCGCGCACCTCCGCCGCCGGCCGGAGCGCCGCGATCGCGAGCATGCTGCCGAGCACCGCGGCGCCGCCCGCCATGTCGCGCTTCATGTGCTCCATCCCGTCGGGTCGCTTGAGCGACAGCCCGCCGCTGTCGAACGTGATGCCCTTGCCGACGAACGCGAGGCGGCGCGGGCGCGTGGTGCTCGCGCCGCCTCGCGGCGCGGGCGGCCGGTACGTGACACGGACGAACCGGGGCTCTTCCGCGCTTCCGCGCGCGACGCCGAGGAGCGCGCCCATGCCGAGCTTCGCGAGCGCCGCGGGGCCGTCGACGCGCACCTCGAGCCCGGCCTTCGCGAGCACGCGCTCGGCATCCGCCGCGAATGCCGCCGGCGTCATGACCGCGGCGGGCTCGTTGATCCAATTGCGCGCCTGGTTCGTCGCGCTCGCGAGGACGTCCCCGGTGCGCACGGCGGCACGGAGCGCGGCATCCCGCGGCGCCACGAGGCCCGCGAGCGTCACGGTCCCGATCTCCACCCGATCGCGATCGTGGCGATAGTGCGTGAACGAGTAGCCGGTGAGCGCCGCGCCCTCCACGAACGTGCCGAGCGCGTCGGGTCGATCGACGGGCAGCCGCGTCGGCTCGGCGGCGAAGGCGACCGCGACGGTGCGGGCTCGCGCCTCACGCGCGCGCGCGATCGTCTGGTCGCCGGCGCGCCGATGGGCATCGACGATCGTCGTCGCGGTGCTCGCGCCGACGCCGACGATCGCGAGCGCACGCCCGCCGCGCCCGACCCCGCGGAGCAACGTCGAGGTACCCTCGGCGCCCGTGAAGCGCTGGCGCTCGAGCATGCGGAGCACCGCGGGCCCGGCGGCCTTCATCGTCTTGAGCCGCGCGAGCTTGTCGCTCGCCACCACCACCACGGCGAGGTCGGCGTCGACCCGGTCGAGCGGCGCGTCCGTCAAACGAAACTTCATGAAGATCCTCCGGCATCGGTCGCGTGCGCATGCAGGTAGCCGAGCAACACGGCTTCTTCGTCCGTGGTCAGGGGCCGTGCGCCGCGGCGTCGCATCGTCTCGCGCATGCGCTCGACCTGCACGTCCCACATCGCCGCCGTGAGCGCTCGCGGCTCGTGCAAGGCGTGACACGTCCCACAGCGCGCCGCGTACAGCTGGGCTCCCGGCGAATCGGCATCCGGCAGGCCGTGCGCACACCCGACGATCGCCGTCATCGCCCCCACGACCACGACCCGACCCGCACCGCGCATGCGCGATCGGCTATCCGGTCCCCTACACGATGACAAGCACGCGGCACTTCCGTGCGGTGGTGGATCACTTCGAAAGCAGCGACAGTGCGGGCGCGTTGACTCGCGTCCCATGCGATCGTTACTCAGGCGCCGGAGGATCGCCTGATGGACATCGGACCCGCCGCCAACGCAAGACAAGCCCCCGACCGTACCGCCGTCGTCTTCGGCGACGCCCGCTTCACCTGGCGCGAGTGGAACGCCCGCATCAACCAGCTCGCCCACGCGCTCACGTCACTCGGCCTCACCCGCGGCGACAAGGTCGCCGTGCTGCTCCACAACTGCCACCAGATCCTCGAAGTCGGCCAGGCGGCGGCCAAGACCGGGCTCGTGACCGTACCGTTGAACTACCGGCTGACGGCTCGCGAGATCCAGTACATCGTCGACAACTCGGACGCGCGGGCGCTCGTCGTCGGCGCCGAGTTCCTGGACACGATCGCGCCGATCCTCGACCAGATGCCGGGCCTCGTCGCCGGCGGTCACATCGTCGTCGGCGCCACGGCGCCGCCCGCGCCGTTCCGCGACTACGAGGCGCTCCTCGCGGCTCAACCGGCGGCCGACCCGGAGAATCCGCCGCCACCCGGCATCAACTCGATGATCTACACGTCGGGCACGACCGGCCGCCCGAAGGGCGTCTATCGTCCCGGCGGCATCGACCCCGCCGTCATCCTCGCCATCGTGCAGGGATTCGGCCTCCAACCGGGCGGTGAGGTCCACATCGTGCCGGCGCCGCTCTACCACTCGGCACCCGGCCTCGGCGCGATGCTCACGATCGCGCTCGGCGGCACGCTCGTCATCATGGACCGCTTCGACCCGGAGCAGTTCCTGGCACTCACCGAGCGCGAGCGCGTCACGTCGAGCTTCGTCGTGCCGACGATCGTGAAGCGCATCATGGCGCTCCCCGACGAGGTGAAGCGCCGCTACGACCGCTCGTCGCTGCGGTCGCTCATCGTCGGCGCCGCGCCCTTCCCCGTCGAAACCAAAAAGGCCGCGATCGAGTACTTCGGCGACTGCATCTACGAGTACTACGGCTCGACGGACGCCGGCCTGAACACGATCCTGACGCCGCCGGAGCAGCGCGCGCGGCCGGCGAGCTGCGGCAAGCCCGTCGGCGGCAGCGACATCCGCATCCTCGACGACGACGGCAACCCGGTCCCGACGGGCGAGGTCGGCAACATCTACATCTCGAACACGCTCGTGAAGGCGATGTCCTATTACAAGGACCCGGAGAAGACGCGCGCGGCGTTCCGCGGCGAGCACATGACCGTCGGCGACATGGGCTACCTCGACGCCGACGGCTACCTCTACATCGTCGACCGCAAGACCGACATGGTGATCTCGGCGGGCGTCAACATCTATCCCGCGGAGATCGAGGAGGTGCTGCACGAGCACCCCGCCGTGCTCGACGTCGCCGTGATCGGCGTGCCGAACGAGGAATGGGGCGAGGAGCTGAAAGCCGTCGTGCAGCTCCGGCCCGGCGCGACCGCGACCGCCGACGACATCATCGACTTCTGTCGCACGCGGATGGCCGACTACAAGCGGCCGCGCAGCGTCGACTTCGTCGCCGAGGTGCCGCGGAATCCGTCGGGGAAGCTGCTGAAGCGCGAGATCCGCGCGCCGTACTGGGAAGGCCGCGCGCGGCGGGTGTGACACGACGGCCCTCCGCCGGGACGACACCCGGTCGGAGGGCCGTTGCGATCAGGGAGCCAGCCCTCAGGGTGGTGGAATCAAATCGACGACGCCGTTCATGCCGTCGGTGACGAAGTCGTCGACGAGCGTCGCGACGGCCGTCGCGTTGCCGACGTTCCCCGGATCGCACAGTCCCGGGTTCTCGGCACGGACGAATGCGCTCTGGAACTTGAGATCGATCTTGTTGAGGCAGAGAGGATCGACCGTCGTGTTGTGCTGGATCGCCTTGGCGTAGCACTTGAGATTGCCAACGGCGCGAAGGCTCGCGGCCTTGAACTTGTTGGCCGCGCACTTCCACGAGCCGGCCGTCCCGCCGAGCGGCAGCGCCGTCGCGAGGCTCGTGTTCAGGCCATTGACGAGGCCGTCGACCGTCGCGTCGCTCGGGAACCCGCCGAACTGCGGGCACTTCACGGGATCGGACGCCGCGACCTTCAGCCAGTAGACGGTGATCATCAGCCCGTAGCGGTTGAGACAATTGGGATCGACGGGCTGGCCGAGCTTCGCCGCGGCGGCGTAGCACTTGAGGCGCGCCTTGTCGGCCTTTCCGATGATGTTGAGCGTGCTGCTCTTGCACTTGTTGGCGTAGTCGATGGGCACGCACGCCGTACAGTCGTCGGCGCACACGGTCACGCCGGGGGTACAGTTCAGGTTGTCCGCGGCGTCGCACGCCTCCCCGGTGTCGAGGACGTCGTTGTAACAATCCGGTTGCTCCGTCACCGCGGAGATCGCCTGACCTGTTGGTTGGTGCCGGCGAGGTTTCCCGCCGCGGTCGCGTCGTCGGTGACGATGATGCCGTTTGCCGCGAGCTCGTTCTCGATGTCGGTGAACGTCGTGCCGGGCTGGACGATGACGTAGAACCGGAGGTCGCCGGGATTGCCGCCGAAGGTCGGCTCGGAGATGGCGCTCGCGAAGCCCACCCAATTCGGCGTCGCCGGCACGAGCGTCGCGATGTCGCTCGTGGCGTTCGCGTTGGAGTTGAAGAAGAACGCCGGATCGACCGTCACTGGATCGTCGTCGGCGTCGACCACGTCGGGGGCACTCATCAGGTTGGTGAGCACGGTGCCGCTGTGACCGAGGCCGGCGGCGCAGAAGTTGCCGACGTTCAGGCCGCCGGACTTGACGACGAGGCCCGTCACCGTGAGCTCGATCTCCAGGGGCTGGGTGAAACGGACGGTCGCGCTCGGAGGCGAGTCGACGTCGAAGCAAGCGTGGACGGGCGGCGAACCGAAGAGTGCGAGCGCGAAGGCACCCGCGAGCAGGCGAAAACGCATGGCCATTCTCCTTCCGGCGCGAGGCGCCGGGCCGCAGACATGGGAGGCACGCTTCCGCGGCGGTCGAAGAGGCTCGGCACTGACACGCCGGGGGCGAGCGATCGCTAACGCAGGCCCCCGTCGAGTGTCAACGGAATACCGCCGCGCTCAGCTCGCGACGGGCTCGAGCACGACGACCGGGATGCGCCGGGTCGTCCGCTTCTCGTACTCGGCATAGCCGGCGTTGATGCGCACCACCTCGTCCCAGAGCGCGGTCCGCTCCGCGCCCTCGGCTTCGCGGGCGACGACCGGTATCAGCTCCTGCCCGCGCTGCACCGTCGCGTGCGGGTCGGCGAGGAGGTTCAGCCACCACGCGGGATGGCGCGGCTCGCCGGCGTACGAGGCGTAGACCACCATCGCATTGCCCTTCGGCACGTAGGTGAGGACGCTGCTGCGCGGCGCCCCGGTCTTCCGGCCCTTCGTCGTGAGCAAGAGGACCGGCATGCCGACCACCTTGCCGCCGATCCGGCCGCTGGTCGCGCGATAGAGCCAGCGGTGCACCTTCCAGAAGAGCTCGGTGACCGCGTTCTTGCGGACGGCGACCGCCATCGCGTCACTCCTCGCCGGCGAAGTCGCGGGTCGGGTACTGCGGGATGCCCTCCTGCCACATCGCGATGAACTCGTCGCTCGTCATCGGGTCGATGCCGCGGATCGGCAGCTGGGCGCGGCGGATCGTCCAGTCGGTCGGCGCGAGCTCGGCGGCGCGGACGAAGTGACGTTCGGCGGCGGCCGGCTTGCCGAGCCGATGGAGGTGCCACCCGAGTCGGAACTCCGCCCGCGCGAGCTGCTGCTCCGCGGTCGGCAGGAGCTGTTGGTCGCGGACGTCGTCCGGCGCCAGCGCGCCGCGTCCCTCGTGCACCCAAGCGCGCAGCGCGGCGAGGAACGGCGCCGACGGCTTGCCCGTCAGCTGCACGAACATGTCGGTGCCGAACTGCTGATCGTTCGGACGCACGATGCGCCCTTCCTCGTCGATCCAGACCATGGTGGGCACGTTGATCATGTTGAAGAGCTCCGCCACGCGGTGCTCCGGATCGATGAGCGCCGGATGGGTCGGCGCCGCGCGCTCGATGAACGGCCGCACGGCATCCGCGCCGGAATCGAGCGCGACCGTGATCGGCACGAACCCCTTCGGCCCGAGCTCCTCGTGCAACGCTTGCCACACCGGCAAGTCCTCACGACACCCGCACCACGAGCCCCACGTGACGAGCAGACGCTTCTTGCCGTGGGCGTCCGAGAGGCGGTGCGTCCGGCCGTCGAGATCGGTCAACGCGAAGTCGGGGGCGGTGAGCGACGCGAGCGAGCCGCCCCGGCGCGCGGCGGAGGTGCCGAGCACGGCGACGCGCTCGTCGGCGTCGAGCGCGAGCGGGCGATCGAGGAGCCGAGCGAGCTCCGCGAGATCGACGCCGTCGCCGCGGACGAGACGGTCGCGGTCACGCACCGGGATGCAGACGTCGCCCTTGCAGAGGCCGACGCCGTCGACCTTCCATCCGAGCGCCGCTGGCGCGATGACGACCGCTTCGCCGTCGATCCGCGCGGTGGTCTCGTGAACGCGATCGTCGTCGAGCAGGGTGAACGTGGTCGTCATGGCGCATCCTCCATGAAGGCTACCTGGCACGCCGGCGGGCGGACTCGCAAGCCGCGCGTGTAGAGCCTGCACGCGGCGAGGCAACTTTTACCGACGAAGCGCGGAACGACCCGGCGCAACGACGGTCGACGCGTGGCGTTCATCTTGCTGATTCACGCTGCACCGAGTTCGCACCAGCCCCCAAGGAGGACCACATGCACCGAGCTCTACTCGCCGCCGCCTTCGCGGCCGTCGCGGC